>Ga0247763_1000261_pt1 | contig 29681 bp, 26 predicted proteins | sample UWRJL141409B4_FD_179926 | JGI IMG/M metagenome (GOLD analysis project Ga0247763, IMG submission 179926) | Plant litter microbial communities from Arlington Agricultural Research Station in Wisconsin, United States - UWRJ-L141-409B-4 | ecosystem: Environmental > Terrestrial > Plant litter >... | reverse complement strand
CCAGGAATCGGACGGCATCACAAGGCATTTTGACAAAGCATATCGGCGATAGGTGATGGAAATGGCATGAGAAATCTTGTTGTACATTTTGCGGACCAAGCTCCACTGCGAATGCATTCCCAGGCGGACCAGAAACATGTTTCGGGACCTGAGCAGATCGCCAGCGATCTTGAAAATTTACTATAGCGCAAGGCACGAGACTGGCGTGACTAACAACTGTTGGGGCTCAGATTGTCTACTCGGGAGATGCTATTCGTCCCATAATGGCTTGTTCACTGGAAAGGTCACCAATCCATCCTAATGTCTTGCTCTATCCCCTTGGTGGTTTCCAGTTAGTACACCGTCGCTGCAACTCCACTGGAGCAGAGTCTTTCCCGTCCTTTTCGGTCATAGACCAGCGGCATGTTCCGTCTGCAAAGAGATTCAAGGGGATTTGATAGGACCTCTGCTCCGAGCCATTTCCGACCCACAGACTGCTTGGTCGCCCTCCCTATCTTGAAAATTGAAAGAAGTGCCCGATTCGGGAGTGGAAGTGCGGGTTATCGTCCCTCTGCGTCACGCGCGTTTATCCCTTGAATCACCTAGGGGAAGCAAGCTAAAGCGAGGGAGAGCGGGGAAGAAGAAAAATACGGAGAGGAAAAAGGGATGAGGCACCTCTTCTCGTTCATCCCGCCTCAGCTCGGGCGGCGCCACGGTTCACTTGGGATATTTCCCGCGCGTGCCATGAGGGGATCGACAGGGTCTGGTGAAGTAAGACCAAGCAAGGAGCAAAAGCTCCCGAAAGAAGCAAACAAGTCTTGCACGTTTCGGTTCGAGTCTGCCTGCTCTTTGCTGTGTCTTGAAAACAAACGAGGAAGGAGGGGTGTCGATCACAGGAAGGGAACGGGATGCAGAGCGTGGGCGACGTTGTACAAGACGAGTTAAAATCAAGACTCGAGACTTGAGGTTAGCGTGCTGCGGTGAAGCGGGGTTGTTGGTTTTTGTCCTTGTTTTTGGCTGTCTCGAAGACCGTCGAGTCAAGTCCAGTGTTGCGGACGCAAGAGGACTTTTATCTCCCTGATGGTGGGCAACTGAGACATTGCTCCCATGTCCGAGGTCCAATGGGCGAAGAGGAGGCACAACAAGCCCCCTGAGACTCGTATAGGAGCTGGATCTAGATGCAGGATGACTACGTAAGCGGAATGTCCAGACTCTGCTTGCCAACGCAAGTCTTCGGGGCCTGTATTCTTTTCTTTGCCTCCGAGAGCTGGTTTGAAGGATTGGCGTCGATTTGGCCTGCGCCGGCAACACTAGAAAGCCGCTTCACACTGCGTGAGTTGTTCCCGGCCCTATGAACTAGGTTGACAAATTTGCCTCAAGGTACGGACCCGACAATGTGGTCCTCTTCTCAGCTCCGGGGTTCGCCGCTGTGGGTATCCGAGAGTCTGTGGGGTTAGGGGAGGAGTTAGTGCGAAAAGTTCGCGAGACAGCGGTCGTACGGCGTCGGCTGGGACATTCAGATCTGTAGTAGTGTAATTCATGGGAGATGGCCACCCGGCGGGGAGCTGAGAGTGGACGAGATGCATCATGTCAGGGTCCGAGACGCATACGCAAAGTTGTAGTGACTAGCTGGGTGCGGGCGAGATGCATGACACTTTCTTTGATACCGAGGTTTTGGCTTCCCGCCGGTGGTACCACACCTGAAATTTGCTAGAGGTATTCCAAGTGATGGCAATGGGCGGTGATAGTTAGTGTTGCTCAGTGCCAGCCAAGTGTGGCCTTGAGTTGGTGTGCTCATGACTCGGATATTGAGACATTGCTGAGAAACGGGCTTGAGGCCCCTCTGGTCGGATTGGTGGAAATGCACTTGCTCTCGATCTGGTAGGGATTTCGCCTCGACTCCTTCCCGCCCTGGGTACGAATAGTTATCGTTCTCTTGAAAAGAAAGAAGTTCCGCCAGCATCGGTTGTGCTCCAGACGTAAGATCCAACGGATCCGAAGCCCCACGCAAATAGCCTGGACGTCGTGAAGACCGACGCAGAAGGCGGTGACTTACGGATACCCACTGGTCAAAGCTTGGGGGCGGCACTACCATCCAAACTGACGCACGATGTGACTAGTCTCTGTGGGAACGGCAGTTTAGGGTGCCCATTGGATGCAAATGCTTGGCGAGGCTTTGGGCTTCTGTCTTACAGCCTTGCTGTGCTGCAGTGCCGATCACCTGTAAGACGGTCGCTGAGAGCGGAATCGACGAATCAGAATGGCCAATTCCGACTTTCCAACCGTTGAATCCCGCCGGTTTGAGAAGCCCCCCAGGGTTGTCACTGCTCGCGGTAAGTTGATTGTAGTCGCCATAGAGATTGGTTCTCATGCCAGTTGGGCTGGGCGACGCCGGTAAAAGCCGAGACTCCTCGGGAAGACAGCTGAAGTTGCGTTTCTCAACCTCAAGCGCTCAAGGCGCCAAGCCAGTACGGTGGGGGAACCAAGTTTTTGCGGCTGGTGAAGCGGGGTTGTGGTGGCAGGTAGCGGGAGAGAGGCAGGGAGACACTGACACCGCTAGTTGGAGAATCCCCGCCAAAATGCCCTGTCACCTGCTTCATCACTTCCGTTGATGCAACGATGCAGGGTGGTCTACCGTTATTATCGCCCAAACGTTGCGCCCGTGCGCGCGTCAACCTCGCTCATCATTTTCGTTGTCCCACCAAACTTCTATCCATCCATCCTCGTCCTGCCCTTCCAGGTTGTTGTCGCTGCTTGTTGGGGCAATTGAGCCTTTCCATTGGCAACTGGTGCGATTTTCTGGCTAGTGTCGATACTCGATGGGTCCATGGATCTCATGTGTGCGGTACGACGAACCGGACCTAGTGAAGCTTGGCTCTGTGAGGTTTGCAGCCTCAGTCTCGAAGGCCTGAGATCCAGCTTCCTAGCCGAGCTCCATTGTCAACACAAGTCACCATCCAGGTATTGTTTCTCACCTTGACCTCGCTGCCACGCGCCGCCAGCGCTCGACACTCCTTTGAGGGTTTATGGCGGATCGGAGATGGGGAGGTGGCTTTCTCGTTCCGAGACAAACAGGGCCGAGGCCAGGGAGAGAGGAGGCTGGTGGGCTGCCCCCTCCGCTCGGAATCGCTCGCAGATGGAGGTTGGACTCCACGCGCTGAGGACAACACCAGCTGAAGGAGAAAGCCCCGTCCCCTCCGTTTTCCCTTGGCTCCAAAACCGTTCAAGACTGGCCAGTGCTGAAAATCCCCATTGGAATACGCAAAATGGTGTCAAGATTCTGACGGAGGGCGCGACGGTGCCTCCGGAGGTGTCTGAGAAGGCAGGAGCAAGCCGGAACTCAAACTATCCTCCTCGCGGATGCTGGGTAATGCTAGGCCCTGGAGCAACTGCATCCTGCACCTGTTTTCATCAGAGCTGCGACTTGCTCGTTCTCCCTGCCTCCACCCCTGGCCACAGTTTACCACTAGTCGATCCCGATCATGACTTTCTTTTCTCGCAGTGCAAGGAAAAACTGGCCTGCACGGGATGTGTCTTTGCAGTCTCGGGCACTTTCTTTTTCCATTGCTATCCCTTGATTCCTTAGTTCTTTAGCTCTCCCCCCTCAATCACCGTGCTTCTGTTTCCCTCTTCTCCTCAACCTGACCCTGGCTCAGTGGACCCTCGTCGACTTACATCGAGGGTTACATCCAACCAGCGACCTTGCCGACGACTCCCTGTCACTCCTCCCTGCTCGCGGGGTGAGTGTTATTTGATCCATGCCCTCCCCCGGTGTTGAGGCTCCGTCGATTTTGAGCGGGGTCTGAACGCACAATCTCTAGGAAAGGAAGTCATCTTGAAACTCGACTTCCCGTCCATATACCACTCGTCATACTCGGCGTGCTCTCCTCCCGCTTGAATTACTACTTGGTTCTGTGCCTACACGGCAATCTCGGCCGTGTAATCCAAGACCTTCACTCATCTACCCGCCCTCTGGTTCCGGCATGGTTCACTTTCTGTGCCACGATTCTATCTCACCCAAACTTCAATCGACTCGATAACTTGCCACATTGTTTGGTCCAGTGCTCGCCATCATTAAACAGTGCCGGGCTCATCCCGAAGACGCTCGCTGTGCGTTGCTGGAACTATCCTTGCTGATACCATCTCCATGATCCAAGCCTAACGATAACACCTGTCTTGGCTTATTTCCTCCGTTTTTGACTTGTCTTTCTGGCCTGGTCAGTCCGCTTATGTGACTCCCTTTGTGCGGCTGTTGCTGATGTTGGATGTTATAGTCACGGGTTTGCTAGTGTTAAGATGGCCGTGGGACTCGATAGGTTAGAGAGAAAGCTGGAGAAGCTGGAAAGGTTCTTTAAAAAGAGAAGAGTGTCTGCAGAGGGCTCAACCACAACAAACCCGTCGTCGTCAAAATCAGACTCGATATTTAGGACATTTCCGCAGCCTCCATTCATCCGACCGACATCAACACGGATGCTTGCCCGAGAAGAATTGAGTCTGCCAGTCCGACCTACGCAGCGGTCTCAGAGCCTTCCTGAACCTCCGAGCACCCCTCGACTATTGTCTCTGACATCCGACGAGGCAGAGCCGACAGCTTCTCTGGCGCCCCTGCCGCTATCTTCCCCTCGACTCAGCCAGCCTCCGTGCATCCCCAAGCGGTCATCCTCTTTAAGTCCCAACCGGAGACCCGCTTCTCTGGCATCCTTGGCCGAACTTCTTGAGTTTAGCTTTGCGAACCCTCCGAGACAGCGGGCGTTTGCTCAGTCAACCTCTCTCACCTCTAGATCAAGATCTGGTTCTATTTCGCCTCGGGCTCAACTTGACAGAAAGCGTCATTCAGACGTACCAGATCGAACGCACTAAGTCTTCGTCAGCAGTACCAGGCTTTAACGCCGCCACCATCTGCCGAGCACGACAAAACGTTTGATCCGGTCGCATTGGTGTTCCAAGCCACCCCAAAACCAGGTGACTTGACACCTGCACCTTCGCCCAGGCTTGTTCCGTTGCTAGAAGCGGAACCCAATGAGCTGGAAACTAGTCGGGGAATCATGCCGCAGAGACCCAAGAGCCTCGATGCTGGCTACAAGTTCTCGCGAGAGTCCCGTAACACGCTACGCAAGTCCTTGAGCTTTTCAACATTGGCAGAGCTGAGGTCAACATCCAGAGATAGCCTGAAGGAGCCGGCCTTGGGCGACTTCCTTACCTTGAGTGACGATGACATCGCCGATGATGCATCAGCCACCCTTACGGCTACTTCCGACTCCAGCCAGTCAGAAACTCCAGGTTTGCTGGACTCCCTTATGCCTGCTATGTCTTCTTCGCCTGCTCGAGAAACTCTTCCGGCCGTCACAGCGTCTCCGGCTCGTATAAACACCACGACACAATTTTCGGCTGCCTCGAAGCCCCCTACTTTTGCCCTCCCTCCCTCCCCCCCTGTGCTGGCCTCTCCACCACAAATCTCGCCCGGAACACGTCTTTTGACGCTTTCGCCCCCACTAGCCACAAGGCCAGCTACAGCCGCAGCTTTCGAAGCGGCCAGGATCGCAACCAAGTACAGATTTGATCTTGTATATGTTGTCAACCTCTGGCCGAGCCGGCTGGGCAGCTTCCAGGACAGCTCCAGCGCGCAATCACCATCGTCCGACCTTTTTAGCCCAGTCTCGCTCACCACCGGCAACTCGCGCGTTGAGTTGACCGGTCGCTTGCTTGCTGCATATGGGCTACCGTCTGTAGTTTCACCCTTCCGCATTTCGAACTCGGTACACTTGAGGGTTCTCCGAAAAGATGGTTGGATGGAGTTTCGTTATGATGACGCGAAATCTGATGAGTTTTCGCGAGGCTACTGCCGCGCCTTCTACACTGGCCACAGTCCTGACGGACGTGAACGACAGGGAGATGGTGACTCTAACGAGTTCAAGTCGAGGCGGCGCCGGAGCCCCCTTCCAAACCGAGGCATTGTCTTTGCAGCCTATAGGCTACCTCTGCCTGATAAGACAAACCTCGACACTGACGCTGAAGAGCTGGACGATCTCCGTCTAGATGCCGAAACCCTAGTAGATATGTTGATCGACATACACATGACCCAACGGCAGAGACGCCCGACAGCCTCCCGAAGGTGTGTTCCTTCAGATACAGCATCTCCATCACGAACCGGGACCTCCTTTCTCGCTATCTAAGAATTGACATTCCAGTATACGACACATGGGTTCTTCCCCCATGTAGGTGGGATTCCTCTGCTACGGGCAACGTACCAGCATGGGTAATCATTCCTTGATTTTGATGTTTCTTTTGTCTTCTATTATTATGATAATGCGATATCCAAAGAGGTTCGAGGCGTCAAGCCACTATTTACGGCCGTCTTGTATGACACCATGGGCTGGAAACATGTTCATTTTTTCTTCTTGGATTGGGCGGCGGCAACCTGAGACATGATATCCATGCGTAAAAGTCTCTTTTTCTGACGAAATCTTTACACGAAAATATGAAAGGGTACGCTGGATACGTGGAACGGGCTTAATGAAGGAATGAACAATAATGCATTTTTGGTGGTTAGGGTAGCAATACTCAAAATTATGTTGTTTCTGCGATGAACAATCTCAACATGGTCTTCGTGATCAGTGTTGGTCCTATCTGCTCTGTATTAGCGCCGTTGAGGAGGACCAACACTCTATTTGCTGTCGGTCATGACCATCTATAGCGTCTGAAGTCAGATGAACAGCACATCTTGATCTAGCTACCCGTACAGCCATGTCATGATTTTGGGTTTACCAGAACGCGGATAGCATCCTGAACATTAGCATGCCAGCAGTATCATACCCACGTCATTTTTATTTACGAGGGATCCTGCATTCCGCGTCGCAGCGATGCGTAACAGCGATGGCAGAAATGTTCTAATGGTGTTGATTTGCAATGCAACGAGGAAGTGTGTCGATAAGATCCGTGCCATAGAGTAACTGCCCTGTGGGGCTCTCAAGAGTGCTCGTACGGCCTCTAAGCTTGAAGGTTAAGACAATTCTGGGAAAGTGGTAAACGCGAGCCTCCTCGCAAGCTACACTGGGGGACAGGACACCCATCACAAAAGCATAGGAAGCTGGTAAGCCGGCAGGACGCCGGTCGGACTCTGAGGCCGTGGCTCGACTGAGCAGATCAAGCTGAATTGACGAGAAATCGTCAGAGGTAAAAGTCATGCATCTACATGCCGGCGGGAAACGAATTCCCTAAAGTTCGTGAACCTGCATATCCCCATTTCCACAGAGGTCCCATGACGACGAGCCGTTAACTCCCCACTCCGTTGATATGCCCAGTGTTTTTTTTTGTCTACCGCATCGCTTCTCCACCTCGGAAAAGCATAGCATATTTAGCGGACGATGGCATCGAAGCGCTGCTTGAACCACCGGACAGTGTCATCGCGATTGATGCGGTGTCCAGCGCCAATTCTGCTCTTGGCGCGGCGGCGACGGCTGACACGCTCGCCAGGGCGGGTCATGCAGCAGTAGAAGTCCATGCCGTAGATGCCAATCGAAGGGTCATACTTGATACCGAGATCGATGTGCTCCGAGATACCGAAGCCGAAGTTACCGGTCTCGCTGAAGTTGCGCTTGCGGAGCTCGTACTCCTTGACCTTAAGGCCACGCTCAAGAATCTCCTCGGCCTTGGGACCACGGACAGTGACGTGGACCGCGATCTTTTCATTGCGGCGGATACCGAAGGTACGGACGGTGTAACGGGCTTTGCCTATTGATGGAAAATGCAATCAGTAACGCAATTGGCAGGTTCTCGACACCGAAGACGCACTGTAGACGGGAGTTTGACCACTCAGCTGCTCGAGCACCTTCGCAGCACGGGTAAGTCTGTCACCAGACTCGCCAACCGAGATGTTGAGGACGAGCTTCTGGATGCGGAGCTCCCGCATGGGGTTCTGGGTTTTCTCGGACTATTCGGGCGGCATGTTAGCAAGATCGAGACGATCCCCTGGAATGAATAGAGGAAGATTGTACCATTTTGCCTGTGTTGTTAGTTGGAACTCTAGGACTTGAAGGATTGTGAAGCTCGCGATAAATTTGGAAATGTGCGAGCTGGGTGGTTTTTTGTTAAGGGATTTTCAAGATTGTGCGTGCAAGTGTGGACGGAACGTTGATTGGCTGATGGCAGGGCGGTGGGGGACATGCGCTGAGCTGGTGAGTGGGCCTCGGCGATGGGAGGTGTGGCTGGAGAGAGGCTTGGCACACAAGGATCTTCAGCCTCGTGCCGATGGGCCTGATTTGATTTGCCTTCCACCATCCATACCGTTGCGAGACTTCGAAGGCTCCCCACGAGCTTTGCAGAGACCGCACAGACAAGGCTGCGAGAGCTTTGTCAATCAGAAAAACAGAATTTTTGAACACTTGGCAGCGCTACTCTGTAGCTATCTGTCGGAATCATGTCAGCGACAAACAAGCAAGGCAAGATGGTGAGTCGCGCTCCACCTCGACCATTTGGCGCTCGCGTTGACACCAGGAGACTGACAAGCTGTTACCACTCTAGGCCGGTTACGTACGTACTCCAATGTCGCCCACCTATCGAAGGAACCAAGTTGGAAGGGCGAGAGGCTAATTAGATGGCGCGACAGATCAATTACCGGATGCGCGTCACTCTAAACGATGGACGCCAGATGACCGGCCAGATGCTCGCGTTCGACAAGGTAGTTCACCTATACTATGCGAATGTCCTCTGTCATGCTAACTGGGAGGCAGCATATGAATCTCGTCCTTGCCGATACAGAGGAGTTCCGCCGCATCAAACGTAAGCAGGCGAAATCCGGCGCCCCTGGTGCCTCCTCGTCCACCCAAACAATCGAACAGGAAGAGAAGCGAACATTGGGCTTGACCATTGTCAGGGGCGCACAGATTGTATCGCTGTCCGTCGAGTCACCTCCTCCCGCCGATCCTAGCGCACGCCTCGGCAAGTCGTCTGGTGGCGGAATCGCCTCGGCACTCGCCGCCGGCCCAGGTGTTGCGCGGCCCGCTGGACGGGGCGCAGCTGCCCCGATCTCTCTTGCGGGCCCTGCCACTGGTGTTGGAGGTGCGCCTCCGCCGTTCCCCAGCTTCCCTGGTGCACCGGGATTTCCTGGACGTGGTGGTCGTGAGTTCTCCCTGTCTCATTCAGCATGTCAAAACACTGACAAGCGCGAAGCACCGGCCCCTGGCTTCCCAGGCGGCTTCCCTCCTCCGGCCGGTTTCCCCGGCGGGGCTCCCAGTTTCCCTCCTGCTTTCCCGCCTGGTGGAGCCCCTCCTGGATTCAACCCACCCAGGCGTTGATGAGAGACATGACTTTCGGTTTATGTTCAAGATACCCTGAAAAAAGGACCCACAGAGACGGCTGGCTCAGAAGCCCACAGCATTGCATCTGGCTAAATCATGTTCTGGCGGGCTGTAATGATGATTCGTCGTCCCTTCGTGATTGTTTGGGGAGGCGTTCAGGGTCTAGTGAAACTTGGCAGGTGGGAGGTAACCATAAAACCATCAATGGTGCAGGGATTCTATAGCACCGTGATAGATTTGATGCAACGCAGCGCCATAGAAACAAACCAACACCATTTCAGCGTCTCCAAAGCTTGTGATAGTCGTCAATGTGACCACGTGATGCCCAAAGCTGAGCACAATGAATACGGCAGTCACGTAGGTGGCTCACTCAGCTGGGCGCTGAAGGTCCGTGCCTCCCGACTCCGACGCCCCAAATCTTTTCCCAGAATTTGGCCGATCCCGTCACGAAGCGAAACCTCCAATTGCACCCGTCAACGATATAACGCAGGACCGACGTGAAAATGGCGGCATTTGTCAAGGCAATCAATGCGAAGATTCGGGCTCACCCGGTCCTGAACTATGTGTGCTCAACACGTGAGTTTCTCTCCTCTCGGCAGCTACAGCCATTCACAAGTCACCTTTCGCTATCGGGACAATCTGTACGCATACGAATGGCCGTGAACAACACCTCCATCGGCACGGAGCTTCCATAGCCAATGGATGGCAGCTGCACGGTGGCATTGAAGCTTTCTGCGCGACCCTGAACAGGCAATTGCTGTTCTTCCTGCTCCCGCCTTCAGGTGTCCCGATACTGTTCCAGCAGACCAACCACACCTTGCCCACTCCCCCCATCATCGCTAACCTCGACTCCTTGTAGACTTCTGGGGCCCCGTCTCCAACTTTGGCATTCCCGTCGCCGCCGTTGCCGATACCCGGAAAAGCCCCGAGCTGTATGTGTTTCCCCTGATAGTCTTGCTTCTAGGCTCTCCGTCCCTCTGTCTACACACCCCGCTGACACGTAGCCCTACAGGATATCTGGAAAGATGACACTCGCCCTTACCATCTACTCGGCAACTTTCATGCGCTACTCTCTGGCTGTCACCCCGAAGAACTACCTCTTGTTCGGATGCCACTTCATCAACGAGTGCGCGCAGCTAACGCAGGGATACCGGTACCTGGATTGGCATCACTGGGGCGGAAAGGAAAAGACGGGCTTGACGGGCGCTGTGGAGGCGGGGAAAGAGGAGGCCAAGGCGCTGGAAACCAAGGTTGAGAAGGTCGCCGAGAGTGTTTCCAAGAAGTAAGGTGCACCTCTATCAATGGGAATTGTCACCTTCACGTTCTGCGGTTTTAGCTCTGATGGCTTCTGGTCTGGCTTCGGCCCCGGATGCGCTTATGGTTGCTGCCGTAGAGGACGGTTGGTTCCCTCGGGTGACTCGGGCACATTGCCGCTGGGTGGGATTTCAGTGCACCGGACGGTAGGCGTGGCTGGGTGTCCTCCCGTCATCGTGATGAGACGACAAAACACGGCAGGGTTGTTTTTCTGTCCTTCGGTGTGTATCAAGTATATTATACAAAAAGGCGAGATGAAATGGTGTTTTCAGAGGCTCGGCTTGAGGGGCATGGCAAATCGATAATTGGTAATTTTCTGGTCCGTATCACGTCGTTGGGGGTTTGCGGTCGGCGGAGCCTCATCACACTGGGTACACATTGAGTGACAGATGCTGGGCTTGTGATCGACATGGGGAACAGTTGACGTCGTTCTCTTGCAACAGTTTGGCCTAGAAATGCGGCCAAGCCATTACTGTGCGACGATGATCTGAGTCCGGCCACTTGGCAGTCTTCTGTACCTCGTCTTGATCCTGGAATTTGACCGAGACAAAAGAGCATGGCACGCGTACGCAGTATCGGGACACTTCACCGCTCTTGGAGGCTGGAGAGTGGAAAGGCGATCGACATTCTAGCAGTGGTGGTGCCAAGAGAAATTTCTGCCCATCCACCAGATACTTTCCTCGAAGCGCCGGCGTCGGCGTCAGGTTCCACAAGCCTTGGCTAGCCGAGAAGCATGCCCACAGCTGAGGGCTGAGAAATCGTGGGGGTCCTGAGACCCGGTTTGTGGGGGACTGCGGGGAGGCAAAAGCAGGAATCAAGGAACAACGGGAGGTGACAAAATGGCTCAGAGCATGAGAAAAAGAAGAAAACGCTAAACAAATGACTGATGCAGCCTCGCCCACCCATCCCCGCTGAGTTCGAAAGCGAAATCCGAGGGTCTGTCACACCCCTGGAGAGATCTCGGGGACGGCTCGGTGGGATATTGGGTCTCGTGACGAGCCTCCGCGGTCAACGCAGCCAACCTGGTGTAAATAACGCACAAGGGGACGGGGGCTTGAGAGGAGAAAAACATCTGGCACTGCCACACTACAGGTTTTGTCCTACAGAGGACAATGCCAAACATGGACGGCATCTGTTTAATTTACGACCCTGACATCTCTGTGGGCAATCTTGATGAGACATGATGGCGGGTTGAGAGTCCGGGGGATTTCAACGAAGTCTACTCCGTACAAAGATGGCTTTTCGGTTATTGCTCGACCTGAAAGTCACCGCAAGCACGGGTATTGACTCTTATCCTCGGCTAGACGATAATGATTCTCACGCCACCAGCCATGAACCAGGGTCGAGGCCTTGACCTGCCGCAAGCAACATATGACAGGCGAATGGGAACCTGTCAAATTTTCCAGTTGGTGTTAAAATGGCTTCTGGGAATTTGTATCCTTGTGTCTGTTTTTTCCCCGCCGTAATGGCAAGCATTGGAGATAGCATGGACACTTTCCCTCGAATCCGCCAATGACCACGCCGCTGGGGGTTGCAAGGTTACGTCGACCTACGTGTAGTACCTCCGCTTACTTGTCGACCGGGTTAAAGTCCTGGGCGCTCCGGTCACCGGCAAGGGAAAAAAATCCGTCACACAGAGCTTGCGGCAGGGTGGCATGCACCAAGGCGTCCAATCGTGCTTGGCGCAGGCCCTCTCTCTGCAGAATCCCATGTCGACCGAGCTGCCGACGGCGTTGCCCCGCAGTGGGCCAGAGCTCGAGAGTGGGATTTCGATCTCTTGCACATGCGGCGTGATGGATGCCTGCCATGGGAATCTTGCCCAGCTCCTACGCTTCCGCCCCTCATACAAAGTAGCCAGCAAACAATTGGTCAAGCTCGGTCGGTGCCTCGAATTGATTCCTTTACCGTGCAAGGCGAAGACTCTCATCTGCCAAGAGCAATCGTTGCTTCCATGAGAAGATCTCTGCCCGCCTTCGGCGGGGTCTCACACAGTCCTGGACGACCCCCGGTCACCAGGGCCAGAAGAGGCCGCGGTGCACAATGGGGTGGGAGTAACGACGGGGTGGGAACTTGGAAGGGAGTCTGCATCGGTCCATCCGTGATGCCGAAATACCAATTCTTGAAAGACTGTTCGCGCGGTACTTTGCGACTTCCGCCAGCCCAGCAGCTGTTGAATCCCCCAAACAAGGCAAGGGCAAACCTACCAAAGCGTTTTCCTGATTACTATGAACCCCTAGGTAAAAGGCCTGAGTAAAACCCAAGGCCTCGAATGTTAGACCTAATCAGGACCTAAATGCTTTGGCTTGACCCCTCGCAACAGCTTCTCAGCTGTTCAAATAATACCACACAAACCCATACTCAGTGACAATGAAGTCCCACGCTAACCACCTTTCAAGGGTTGGATTGCAGTATACGCCCAAGCCATAGGGCTCCCGATATGTGTTGAAGCTCCGTTTGCCGCAGGAAAGCGCGAAGCGAAGGGGGAAAAGACTCACCGGTCACTCGTGCTCCCTCAGACCGTCCACGCGCCATTAGCAGAGCTCGGCCTGAAACTGGCAGGCTCAACAGAGGCTCGACAAGACAATCCTTGCCAGGCTTGAGTTTTAACCACCCGACCTTGGGTCCCGCTTTTGGCTTGGGAGCTCGATCTTGCCCAGCAGTAGCAGAGCTCTGAGGTGGTTCCTGCCAAAAATCCCCTCATAGAGGTCCCCCCCTTCCGTGACTCTCGACTGCGTCTCTCCCCTTTTCCCCCCATCTCCCTCCTATACAAAGCTCTCTATCCGCTCTGCTCCAACTAGCGGGAACGTTTTCGTCCTTTGTCTTGTCCTTCCATCTCCACGTGCGGCCCCATCATTACCTATCCAGCTATCGGAGCTACCCGTGACGCTTGCGAGACAGAGTTGAACCAAGCAAGGTTTACCCGGAAGCTCGAAACTACTTTGGCCAGACAACCCCACCATCGACACGACCCCGCCGCCGCCATCATAGGCGGCCCCATCCACCCCTCGATATCCCTAAGTATTTGACGGTCTTTCTCGCCCTGCGCTTCTGTTCCCTTTCCCTTCCTCTTCTCGGACCTCTGACGCACGCTCAATTGATTCGCCATGGCAACCGACAACGCGAGCGACAAGTATGAGGAGGTCTTTGAGGAGGGCGACACCGCGCCCAAGGAGGCGCAGTCGGTACACCGCATTCGCGCCAATTCGACCATTATGCAACTGAACAAGATTTTGGGTCAGTGACGTCTGAATTGGTCGGGAGGGGAGCTCGCGGCGGCAGTGCTGCTGCTTCGCAGGGTCCCCCGCTACGCAGAGTACGCTGCCTTTCGTAGTAACTGAGGCTGACCTGCACATTGTTCCACAGTTGCCAACAGAGGAGAAATTCGTAAGTCATGACAAGCTGATGCAAAGTTAGACGTGTGAGCTGACTGGTGTGAAGCAATTCGTGTATGTGTCCTCGTGCTTTTGTGGACAGGCGGGTTGAGGTTGTCATGCTCACTTTACTCTCTCGTCCAGATCTTTAGAACAGTGAGTATCTGTCTTCCGACCACAAGATTGAGACAACCCCACAATCTGACAAGCTTCAATAGGCCCACGAATTGTCTTTGCACACTATTGCTATCTTCAGGTATGCAGCCTCACACATTGCGTGACATAAACGGCTGCTAATTATGTAGTTATGAGGACCGTCTCTCTATGCACAGGCAGAGTATGACAACGGTCATATTTTTCTAGGTGCCTTATGAGCTGACCAAGGGACTACAGAGGCCGACGAGGCATATGTTATCGGAAAACGCGGACAGTATACGCCGGTTGGAGCCTACCTCGCCGCTGACGAGATCGTCAAGATTGCGGTTGAGCATGGCGCCCAGATGATCCACCCTGGTATATAACACCATTGCCAACAACTCTCTACAGGCTGACAACCCCCTAGGTTATGGTTTTTTGTCGGAGAATGCTGAATTTGCGCGCAAGGTTGAGAAAGCTGGTCTCATTGTGAGTTCCACCAATCCCACTAGATTCAACCCAGCTCATGATTGGGTGTGACAGTTTATTGGCCCGTCACCCGATGTGATCGATGCTCTCGGCGACAAGGTTTCCGCAAGGAAGCTTGCGATTGCCGCCAAGGTACCTGTTGTCCCGGGTACTGAAGGCGCAGTTGAGAAATTCGAAGAGGTCAAGAAGTTCACGGACGAGTATGGGTTCCCCATCATTATCAAGGCTGCGTACGGCGGTGGCGGCCGCGGTATGCGTGTCGTCCGCGACCAAGAATCCCTTCGAGAGTCGTTTGAGCGGGCTACCTCCGAGGCCAAGAGCGCGTTCGGAAACGGTACAGTCTTCGTTGAGCGATTCCTGGACAAGCCCAAGCACATCGAGGTCCAACTTCTTGGCGATAACCATGGCAACGTTGTTCACCTCTATGAGCGCGACTGTTCCGTCCAGCGCAGACACCAAAAAGTCGTCGAGATTGCCCCTGCCAAGGACCTCCCTGTCGAGGTTCGTGACGCTATCCTAGCTGATGCCGTCAAGCTTGCGAAGTCCGTCAACTACCGCAACGCCGGTACCGCAGAATTCCTTGTTGATCAGCAGAACCGCTACTACTTCATCGAGATCAACCCCCGTATCCAGGTGGAGCATACAATCACAGAAGAGATCACGGGTATCGACATCGTTGCTGCCCAGATTCAAATTGCGGCTGGTGCCACACTGGAGCAATTGGGATTGACTCAGGACCGCATCAGCACCAGGGGTTTTGCTATCCAGTGCCGAATCACCACCGAGGATCCTGCCAAGAATTTCCAGCCGGATACTGGAAAGATCGAAGTATACCGCTCCGCAGGTGGCAATGGTGTGAGACTTGATGGCGGTAACGGTTTCGCAGGCGCCGTTATTACACCTTACTATGACAGCATGCTTGTCAAGGCTACTTGCCACGGATCCACCTACGAAATCGCTCGCCGCAAGATTCTCCGTGCGCTCATCGAGTTCCGCATTCGCGGTGTCAAGACCAACATTCCTTTCCTCGCTTCTCTCCTGACCCACCCTACATTCATTGAGGGCAACTGCTGGACGACCTTTATTGATGATACCCCCTCGCTCTTCGACCTTGTTGGCAGCCAGAACCGCGCTCAGAAGCTGCTGAGCTACCTCGGCGATCTCGCCGTCAACGGGAGCAGCATCAAGGGCCAGATTGGCGAGCCCAAGTTCAAGGGCGAGATCATCGTCCCCGACCTCTTCGATGATGCAGGTAAGAAGCTTGACGTTTCGTCACCCTGCGCCAAGGGCTGGAGAAATATTATCCTGGAGGAAGGTCCCAAGGCCTTCGCTAAGGCCGTGCGCAATTATAAGGGCTGCCTCCTTATGGACACTACTTGGCGTGATGCCCACCAGTCCCTCCTTGCAACCCGTGTGCGAACAGTTGACCTACTCAACATCGCCAAGGAGACCAGTCATGCTCTCTCCAACCTTTACAGCTTGGAGTGTTGGGGAGGAGCCACTTTCGATGTGGCAATGCGCTTCCTTTATGAAGACCCTTGGGATCGCCTCCGGAAGATGCGCAAGCTGATCCCGAACATCCCCTTCCAGATGTTGCTGCGTGGCGCCAATGGCGTTGCCTATTCGTCTCTGCCTGACAATGCCATCGACCATTTCGTTGACCAGGCTAAGAAGAACGGAGTCGACATTTTCCGCGTATTCGATGCCCTCAACGATATCGACCAGCTCGAGGTTGGCATCAAGGCTGTCCAGAAGGCTGGCGGTGTTTGCGAAGGCACCGTTTGCTACAGCGGCGACATGCTGAACCCTAAGAAGAAGTACAATCTTGAGTACTATCTCAACTTAGTCGACAAGCTTGTCGCGCTTGATATCGACGTTCTTGGGATCAAGGATATGGCCGGTGTTTTAAAGCCGTACGCCGCTACTCTTCTTATCGGTTCAATCCGCAAAAAGTACCCCGATCTCCCTATCCATGTCCATACCCATGATTCGGCTGGTACCGGTGTCGCGTCCATGGTGGCCTGTGCCATGGCTGGCGCCGATGCTGTTGATGCTGCCACCGATAGCATGTCAGGCATGACCTCTCAACCCAGCATCAACGCTATTCTTGCCTCACTCGATGGCACCGACAAGGATCCCGGTCTCAATGTTCACCATGTACGGGCCCTTGATACTTATTGGTCGCAACTTCGTCTCCTTTACTCTCCCTTCGAGGCGCACCTCTTGGGAACCGACCCGGAGGTCTACGAGCATGAAATCCCTGGCGGCCAGCTGACCAACATGATGTTCCAAGCTTCTCAGCTTGGGCTGGGCTCACAGTGGCTCGAAACCAAGAAGGCTTATAAGCAAGCCAATGATCTCCTTGGCGACATTGTCAAGGTCACGCCCACATCCAAGGTTGTTGGAGACCTGGCCCAGTTTATGGTGTCGAACCGTCTGACGCCTGAAGATGTGAAGGCTCGCGCCGGTGAGCTCGATTTCCCTGGTTCGGTTCTTGAATTTTTGGAGGGTTTGATGGGTCAGCCGTACGGTGGATTCCCAGAGCCGTTGCGGACCAATGCTCTCCGTGACCGTCGCAAGCTGGACAAGCGCCCCGGCTTGTTCCTTGAACCCGTCGATTTTGGCAAGGTTAAGAAGGAGCTCCAGCGTAAGTTTGGCGGCTCCATTACGGAATGTGACGTTGCCAGTTACATCATGTATCCCAAGGTCTTTGAGGACTACAAGAAGTTTGTTGCCAAGTTCGGTGACCTTTCCGTCCTCCCGACCAAGTACTTCTTGTGCAAGCCTGAAATCGGCGAGGAATTCCACGTCGAGCTCGAGAAAGGCAAGGTGTTGATTCTCAAACTCCTCGCCGTGGGTCCTCTTTCAGAGAACACTGGGCAGCGCGAAGTGTTCTATGAGATGAACGGAGAGGTCCGCCAAGTCACCGTCGATGACAAGCAGGCATCGGTCGAGAACGTCAGCAGGCCAAAGGCCGATCCGACAGATTCTAGCCAGGTCGGTGCTCCCATGGCTGGCGTGCTAGTTGAACTGCGCGTCCATGACGGCACCGAGGTCAAGAAGGGCGATCCTCTCGCTGTACTGAGCGCCATGAAGATGGTAAGTTCGTTTGTTCGTATGTTCTAGAACAGGATTTTAACGTCTGCTTTAGGAAATGGTTATCTCCGCCCCTCACAATGGTGTTGTCTCCTCTCTCATGGTGAGGGAGGGCGACTCGGTTGACGGGTCGGATCTCGTTTGTCGTATTGTCAGGGCCGAGAAGAAATGAAAGGAAGTGGCGCACGGTTACATTACAAGTTAGGGGCTCATTATGTCTACGAAGCCGGTAGAATGTCTTTCATCGCGGCGCAGCCCGCCGTCAGACTGATCGTTTTTTGAAGATCGGGCGTCTTGACGTGGTCAACCCTCGGAAAATTTCTCCTAGACTGCAAGCCTCTGCCCGCAGGCATGAGATATACTTAGGCAAAAAGAATACCAACAGTTTCTAAACAGGCGTTGTGATATCTGTGATTTTGAGGACATGGCTGCCAGGCTTCACCACCCCAAGTTTGGCCCATGGGCTTCCTCGACAGATTACTTGGGAAATTTCACTTTCAGGGTCGTGAGGATACCAAAGTGGCGAAAGCAATGAAGACCAGATAGACCTTAATTATCATACAGGTTATTTTTGGCACATGAGCTACCTCCATTCCACTCCTCCATAGCCCCACAAAAGATCAACCGAATAGCTCGACGTCCTCCACAGACCTTTGACAAGGAAACAATCCCATCCCATTCATACTCTCAGGTAGTAAAGTTACAAACCGCCAAGAGGACACACCGGAATGCTTTCTCCCGACAAACCAGCGCCAGATTCCATGGGAAGGAACCAAGAATCATTGGCGGGATCGTAAATGCATGGCCTGTTTTCCACGACCGGGGCAAGCCTCTAGTAGCCGTAACCGGTCGGCAGCGGTGCGAACCCATTTGTCTGTGCAAATGGAGCAGGCGATGTGCGACCAGCTCCACCGGCTGGGCCAGCGGTAATCATGAGTCTGCCGCCGCCGAGGATAGGTGTGTTGTCCTCAACGTGTTCTTGCTCCTTCTCCTTAGCCTTACGGGCTTCGTTATCTGCCTTGAGATCCGCCAACTCCTTGGTCTGTTGGCAGAGGAGGTTGATCATATAAGGCATGGTGAAGTCGTTCAGACCGTTACGCCATGACAGCTCCAATACCACATCGGGCCGGATGAGATCGTAGCATGCATAGAGCATACCAACGTAGCACTCGCGGTTGCCGATATCAACAAACTAATGATCGGGTCAGTAAATTTTCTAAAAAGCCAGAAGGGGGCACTCACGTATCGCAGAAGCTCCTCAACGACATCGGACTTTCCAGAGATTGCCGCCGTCTCAATAGCGTCCTTCCAGAGCTTGTCTTGCTTGGAAAGGTTGATCGACTTCTCCCACCGCTTGTTCTTGCGGTAAATACTGGCGGCGATCTGGCGGAAGAAAACCAAGTCGTGCTTCTCTAGGCGACCGGCGAGCTCGACTGCATCATAATTGTCGTAATTCTCTACAGAGTCACGCAGAGTCTTGTAATCTTCCTCTTCAATCAGAAGGTCATTGATGGCGTCGTTGACGGTGCGCTTGTTCTGCGCTTGAACATTGAGAAGGAACGGCTTGATCAGAGGGAGGTTGTCGGATTTTTGGAACATGCGGACAACACGATTGACGTCGATCCTCGGTGTCAAGACCTGGAGGAGATCAGTGAGGAGAGATGGGTGTTGCTCCAGGTAGAAGTTGATAGCTTTGTAGTACATCTCCAGGTTGGCAACCTTGACGGTGATCTCCTTGAATTGTTGGTGTTCCCATGAGTTCTCGGGTCGCTCCATGACGGCAAGAGCGGCATTGTCAAACTCGTCATAATGATAGTAGCAGAAAACCAACTCAGGCCAAAGGTTTGCCTCCTCGCAAGCGCGAATCATCTTGGGTAGGTTCATTCTGCTCCAGAACAACTTCAGGTGCTCCATCAACCGCTCCGGGTGGTACTTGGAGAGTGCAATACCAAGCTCAGTGAACATACCCATGTGGGCGCGCTCGAGGCCTAGACCTTGTTCGAGAAGGCTAATGAGCTCGTCGAAGTAGCCGTTGTGTTCGTATTGCTTGACCAGGGTCTGCAGCTGCTCAGCGTCCACAATCAGGTTCAGACCACAGATCTGAGCGAGTCGGAATTCCTTCTTGTTCACACAGGCTTCGTGAACTTCCTTCCACACCTTGATGTTGTTCGCCTTACGAGCGCAGTCCACGGCTGCTTGGTAGTCGGAAAGATGAACCAGTGTCGTAGCAAGCTTAGCCCAGTTGGAGATGCTCGTATAGAAAATTTTAGCAGCCTCGAAGAGGCCTTCAGAGTAGGCCTTGTCACCAGACTCCTCAACGTTCGCAACATTTGTGGCGCGGAGGAAGTCTTCGAGCTCGGAGAGCTGATCAAGGCGGGCGAAGCAAAAGGCGAGAGCGGTATCGATAGCTGGTTCCCGAAGCGTCTTGCGAGCCATGCGGAGATACTTGATGAGCTCCTCATTCTTGCCCGCCGCAACGGCGATCTCGATGACCTCTTCATAGTTTTTAGGATCTTCTGCCTTAATGTACGACTCAATGGAGTCACTGACACGAAGGCCATCAAGCTGGGCCTTGGCGACTTTGCTCCAAACTTGAGGGATGTCGACTTCCTCAGCGTAGGCCTGCGCACGATCAATGCTGACGACATGCTCGACAAGGACGTTGACCGCGGCCTCCTTGTTATCAATCTTCTTGTAGACCTCGAAGGCCTCCTCATGAAGACCGACTTCGATGCATATGTTTGCAATGTCGTCAGCCAAGAAATTGTCAAGCTTATGGATATAATCCATAACGCGGGCCTTGTCGGCCTTGGCAGCGGTGAACATGAGAAGATTCTGCAGGTTCTGATTGTCGCTGAAAGGCGTGGGTTCCAGGACAATCTTCTCAAGGAGCTCAATAAGCTCAGCAGGGAGATCAGCGCTCACGAAGCAAGCAACCGCTTCCGAAACCTTAGCCGGATCGGTCGACTCCGGAACAGCGGTCGAGATGACCTGGTCGATGACTGAACGACGGTGCAAGTTGTTTTCACTGAGAACAAACAACCAGAGTTCTCTGTCCGCCCGCTCAAGCAAATATCTCGCCTGCAGCCTGTACATGGCATTCTCGTTGGTGATGTTGACCAGCTCCAGATCGTTCTGCCCTTTGCGATAAGCGATGTACGCCAGGTTGGGGTCCCTCTTCTCGCAGTACTTTCCGACTTTGAGAGTGTCGTACTGGTCGTTCTCTTTGAGAAACTTCTCGGGATTGTTATTCGAGTCAATATAAATCTTGGCCAGGGCATTGTAAACGGCCTGCTGTTGGTTGCCAGCAGCGAGTGTCGCCTCGAGGAAGGGAAGGAGAAGCTTGAGTCGGTTGCGGCTCTCTACTTCTTGAACCAGCTCGTCGATAGGAATCGATACAGGGTTCACTGTCGACAGCAGGTTCTTGATAATTGTCTCATCGCAGTCGACATCCAACAGCCCACCGATAACGCCAGGTGTCCTGGATGGATTGACCTGTTGAACGTAGACCTCGATGGATTGAAAGTGCTGGTGCTGGTACAAATAGAGAACGAGATCGTGGACGAAGTTGAAACGGTCACAGACCACCATCAAAGGAAGCATTTCGCTGAGCTTCGCCTCCTTGAGGAAATTTTTGACCTTCTCAGGATTGTAAAAGTTATTCTCCCGGCAGACGCGCTCGACTTCTCGGATCTGGCCCATCTTGGTGGCGGCCTCAATGTACTTGAAAATGACCTCAGGGTCCTCGGAAATGTTCACGATGCTACCGAGGAAATAGTAGAGACCTTCGGCAGTCTTATATTTCTCGAAGAGATCGATGAGACGCTGAGGACCAAGCAAATCCGCATACTTGGTGGCGATCTGAACAACAGATTGCAGGTTCTGCCGAATGTTGTGCTTCATCATAGCATCAAGACAATCAATTGACTGCTCGACCGATAGACGGCCGAAATAGTTGACCAGCCACTCGGGATTGAAGTTGGGCGCACCGGCAATGTTGATAACGACTCTCTTGATGGCAGCGGGGTCCTCAAAGAGCTCCAGAGCCTTTTGCATCAAACCGGCTTGCTCGCATAGAGAAGCAATGCGCGCCTTGTCGAAGTGGGAGAACATCTCATTTCCGAGAATGGCGTCCGCGACTTGAGGAGCATTGATAAGGTTCATCTCCAAGAGGCGGGTCTGGAGATGGCCCTGCTCGGGCTTGTTGTCCTTCAAAGCGTCGAGGAGAAAAGCTGTAGCCTGTTGAACCATGTTTTGAGACTGGAAAATATCTACCACCCGTTCGAGGTCGACCAAAGGACCATTCTCGTTATTAGCGAGGGCGGTAGCAAACTCGGCCCCCTTTTCGGGGTTGACGCGGACAATGTGGCTCAGGAGCTGAACAAAGTCTGGCTGATATCCGGTCTGGGCACAGTAGGGGAGGATCTTCTCGAACTGGCCGGTCTCTGCGAATCCCGCAACAACCTTGTGGGGCACATTCGCCTTCAGGTAAACAGCTAAGGCCATGGGAAGGTCGTGGGGCCTAATCATGTCACCGAGTTGTTCAGAGCATTCGAGCTTGTTCTCGCCGAGCCACTTTTGGAGGAGTTGCTTCCGGTTCTGAGCGAGAACGGGCTGCGCCAGCTCGATCGACTCGTGTTGATTTAACGCGCCCTTATCTAACAGCATGCCAAAGTACTGAAGAATGTGTGACATCTGCCCGGGCTGCTGGGGGAGCCGCTTGAACCTCTCTATCGTTTGCGGTGTGCGCAAGAAGCCCCTTGGCGAGTCTGCCGCGATCTTAGCGGCTTCTTGATACTGCCCATTGCTGAAAAGCTGTTCAAACCGTTGCTGGTACAGGTTGTCAGCACCAGGAAGGCCAGCCCGCGAAGCAAGCTTCACGGCGAGCTCGGCGCCGTGGCTCTCGAGAACATAGGGCACAATGGTATTCTCATCAGCGCTAACGAAGAGCACCTGACCCTTTCGGTTGATGCCGACAATTCCGGTTGAGTCCTTGTCGCCGCACGCGGTGAAAATAGTCTCACCGGAAATTCGGTTCATGAAGATGCAGGTCGCGGTTTCCAGATCATAGAGATGAATGAAGCCGTATTTGGTGATCAAATATATGATGCCGTACTTTTGTGACACCTGCAGGGCGACCGGAAAATCGTTTGAAGCCTCGGGCGGAAAGAACACGTCTACTGCCTTCTTTGTGAAGACAGGGTTCGTCTCCGCATGGTCGACTTCAACGATATGAAGCTTGGCGCCGGCCGCGGTGCGGACGGCAAACGTGAAGAGCTTGGTATCTTGAGGCGCGCCGTCTAATCGAATGGTACCAAAAGCGGCGGCATGTCCCTCAATCGCTTGGCTGATGCCACGGTCTTTTGAATAAAGCTGCATGGCGCCGACGACGCGGCCCCCCTGTGATGAGATACCGACAACCACCATCCATTTCCCGTCGGCGCTTGTTCGGTAGTTGATAATTTGATTTGCCTACCGAGCGTTAGAGACTCGGAAGAGAAGCTGTGACGCTGCTGTGCTCACCTGGAGGTTGGCATGGCGGTCAAAAACCTTGACGGGAGCTGCCTGGCTCGGGTCAAACACGTCCCAGTGATATATGGAGCTTTCAGTGACCAATCCGAGAGTCGTCTCGCTGATCCACTTCCAGAAGGCCACGTCCTCACTCATTGTGGTCGACTTGAGTTTCTGCTTTTGCTCCAGGTCAAAGATCTGCAAAGTGCGCGACTGGGCCTTCAAGGCGATGACTTGGCGCGTCCAGTGCATGATGGCACTGTCCGCCTTGATGGGTCGGCGGATCACATTGTTGCTGTTCTTGAGATCGACGATGAGGACTTCGGGTGATGAGGTTTCGTCCTTCTTATCCCTGATGCAGATGAAAGAGTCTGATTCTAGGGTCTGTTGAAGGAGATGGAGGGGTTAGCAAGCCGGGAAGCAAGCGGGCGAAACAAGCAGGCGCGACCTACACAAGTATTGAAGGTTATCGAAGGCTGATTCACCCCGAGACTGCTCAACTGGAGCAGCTCTTGAAACTTAATCGGGAGCGCTGGCGCCATGGCGACGTGTATGCGCTCTGCGCGGGGTCAACAAGTACGGCCAACTTGTCAAGAGTAACTGGTAGCTCGAATCGAGGGCCAGGGAAGGAGGCGGGAATATGAACAAGCTCCCCAGGGGGATGAGGAGACGAGTGGAAATTAGCGTCGAAATCGCAATCGCAAAGTCGCTCAATTAAAGAGAAAGTCGTCAAATGAAATGCGGCAGCAATCCGGGGGGCTCGTCGAGATACGTGGACGAAGGATCGTGGTAGAGTTGCTGGAGAAAGAGAAGGCGTAGATTTGTTGTGCAGAAAGGAGAGCGAGCAACACTCATTACTTTTTTGAGTGATCTGTTAAGACCTTTGTGCAGCTCGCGCGACGCCTGCTTGCCTGAACCAGGGGAGCGTCAGCTCTGAGGCATGGATACTGTTTTGGGTTTAGCTCATAGTCTCGCTTACCTCACCAATCAAGGAAAGAGAAAGTTTGCAACGCGGCCCACCACCAAAGTTGCTCTCGTTATCGATAAGAGTGGGCAATGCAAAACTCCAAAATATTCTTGGATTGCATGGAACAAGCAGCGAAACCAAACTGTCCAGTGCTGATTGCTCTGTACAACTGCCAAAATGGGTGTCGGCCGTCGCATGAAGAAGCAGGGACCTCCAGAGCCTCTCTCGGAAGAGCACTTTGCGAATCTCAAGCGCAAGAAGGGTCTGCCCATCGATGACCTCCCCACCGAAGCCCCTTCGAGCAAGAAGCAGAAAATATCCAAAAAGGCGACAAAGCCGATTAAAGCCAAAATCTCTGCCAATTCGAGTGGTGCAGCGGCGAAGACCACCAAAATCTCAGAGAATGGCTCGAAAAAGACGCTGAGCGTCCAAGAAAATGGGCAGAAGGCGGGCAGGGCAAAGTCCAGGAAACCCTTGCCGCCAGTGTCCGAATCCGACGAAGACATGGACGACGAATTCGGCGCTTCCGATCTCGAAGATGCTGACGACCTGGATATGAATGGGAATGATGCAGAAGGCACCCAGCCTGGCGACGATTTCTTCGACTCGGGGAGCTCGGTCTACGATTCTGATGAAGAGGCAGGCAAGAAGGAGAAATTTGTCTTCTCGGACGACGAAGATGAGGACGAGGAAGAAAGGGAAGAGAAACTGACGGCTGCCAATATTGAGGGTCTTTCAAGGAAGCTGGATCAACAACTGGAGGAGGAGGCTGCGGAAAATGAAGCAGAACTACGCCAAGACGCCCTGCAGACCAATATTGAGGGAGACAAGCCGCGCATCCTTGGGGAAGAGGATGAAGATGACCTTTCGGCGAAGACGAAGAGTCTGTTAGCACCCGACCTTCAGATGCTGAGAACCAGGATAACAGAGACCATTCGCGTCCTTGAAGACTTCTCCAACCTCGCCGAGGAGGGTCGTAGCAGGGCTGAGTACACGAAGCAGATGCTGAAGGACTTTTGCGCTTGTATGTTTCTATCAGTCGATCGGCGCGGAATCTCTCTTGCTGACTTGGATGCCAGACTATGGATACAATGAGTACTTGGCTGAAAAGCTCATGTACGTGTTTCAACCCTGTTTCTACCCACTGGGCCAAACTAACCTTTTGCAGCAATCTTTTCCCCCCCAGAGAAGCTTTCTCTTTTTTCGAGGCCAACGAGGTCAGTTCCTACATTATAATTATGCTAAGAGCCCATTGTAGGATGGTGGTTAACCCTCGCACAGAGCGCAAGACCTGTTGTCATTCGTACAAATACGCTCCGAACACATCGCAGGGACCTGGCGCAAGCGCTCAGTATGTTTGAGCAAGCCTTGCCAGTTTCCGGTATGCTCTATGCTGATTTTGCTGCTAGTTAACCGAGGTGTCACCCTGGAACCTGTTGGAAAATGGTCCAAAGTTGGCCTTCAAGTCTTCGAGTCCAAGTAAGTAAAAGATCTGGTTGGTTTTCTGCTTGCCCTCACACCTCACCTCTATAGCGTACCGTTAGGTGCTACGCCTGAGTACTTGGCGGGCCATTACATCCTGCAAGCGGCGTCTTCATTCCTACCGGTGATGGCTCTCTGTCCTCAAGAGAACGAGCGGGTTCTTGATGTGAGTTTAGCCAGACTGGAACTTTGGGATGTAGCTTACGAGTACCCAGATGGCCGCTGCCCCCGGTGGAAAAACTACACACATGGCGGCCCTTATGAAGAACACCGGCGTTGTATTTGCCAACGACCCGAACAAACAGCGTGCTAAGGGTTTGATCGGCAATATTCACCGCCTCGGCGCCAGGGTAAGCATGTCTCTGACAACTTCATCGCTGCAGTCCTGACTGCCATAGAATACCATTGTATGTAATTACGACGCTCGGGAGTTTCCGCGGGTAATGGGAGGCTTTGACAGAGTTTTGCTTGATGCCCCCTGTACAGGTTTGTCGCCCGCTCCCTGTCTTATAAACTGATTGTTGACACGGAACAGGCACTGGAGTCATCGCCAAGGACCCTGCAGTCAAGACGAACAGAGATGAGAAGGATTTCATGACATTGCCACACACACAGAAGCAACTTCTTCTGGCAGCCATCGACTCGGTAAACCATTCCAGCAAAACCGGGGGGTATATCGTCTATTCGACCTGCAGTGTTGCGGTAGAGGAGAAGTATGTCTATTTCCTCAGTAAAGTTTGGCCAGCTTATTCTGACATTTTCCAGTGAGCAAGTCGTCGCCTATGCTCTGAGCAGGAGACCCAACGTCAAGCTTGTTGAGGTATGCTTCCTGCTTGCTGATCTGTCCTGAAATCCGTTGACACTCTGTTGATAGACTGGTCTTCCTTTTGGCAAAGAAGGCTTTACTTCATATATGGGCAAGCAGTTTCATCCCAGTCTCAAGCTGACGCGGCGATACTATCCACATCTTTATAACGTCGACGGTTTCTTTGTCGCCAAGTTCAAGAAGATTGGTCCCACGCCCCCCAACGCGGTCCTAGCCAACGGTTACAAGGACAACAGTGGGAGCAAGAAGGCCGAAGGTGTTACCGCCGATGGGGAGGAGGTCGTTGACAAGACACCAGTGGGTGCGGACTGCGAGACGGAGAAGGATGACTTTGGTGGCTTCGATGATGAGCAAGACATAGAGTACATGGAACGCGCGAAACGCAATGCCATGAGGAGAAGGGGTCTGGACCCCCGGGCACTGAAGAAAGGAAAGGATCAGAAGGAGAAAAAGGACGAGGTCGAGACAGCTGAGGAAGTTGAGCAGCCGACCAAGGAACAAAACAAAGAGGCCATAACCGAACAGGCAGCGGCCAAAGTTCAAGCAAAGAAAGCCAGGAAGGGGGGCAAGAAGAGTAAGGATGGGAAATAGAGGTGGAGCAGAGGGCCTATATGCTATGCTTGGGTGTTTTCATGTTCGTCTTCCTTCTGCGGATTCAATCCAATCTGTCATGCCACATTTTGTTGTATCTAGCCATTATCGGAGCATCGGGAGAGCAGGTAGCACTTGACGAATATCTCACTCTTGACCAGAAATACAGTTCTCACTGCGGCAATCATGCTCTTTGGGAGTATTTCGTGTTCTTGTCCCCAGAGAACCAAGATTATTCATAAATCCCTTGACATTGTGCAACGGAAATGCTGGCCGCCAACATCATCGTCACGTCACGTCGACAGGAGAGAACACCAAACGGCGATGTGCAAATCACCAGCGACTCTTGGCAAAATGGCGAAAACGTATAGCACAAAGCCCAGCGGCGGGAGGGTAGGTACTACACATAAAACAAGCATGTTATCACGATGAAATGAAATGTACGTCCAATCATTGCGCTCCTCCCCATTGAAAGCATCGAGGGAAGGACCGCACCCAAGATTGTGCACCACCCCCTTTTTAAGAGAGTGTTTTTCTCCATTCTGTTCGGAAACATCCGAGCAAGTTCGTTGACCCCTCCGAAGAAGAAAGTCTCGCCAGTCGAAATGGTAACCTAGTCCCGAGAATGTGAAAATTTTTGCGTTGTATATGGAAAGGAAAAAAAGAGAAAAAGGAAGAAAGAAATTTTTTATGGGCGAGAGGTTTTATGGTGCGCTGGGGAGGCGCAAGGGTGGAGCCTGTGCAAGCCACAGCACGTGGGTGTGGTGGGGCACGCGCACCACACCACATGCAGGCAGGTCTATCAAATCTTATGCATGCTTCTTCAATCACCATTGCTATCGCCGCCCACCACGCCTGAGGGAAAATATAAGACCTCGATCCATAAAGTCCAAGGGTTTAACGTGGATATTCAAGCACTCGAATTTCATAACCAGGGCCTAAACGCCTACCAAGGCATCAATCGCCCAAACCCTGAAAGATTGTGAGCGTGGAACGCAGGGACTCTTCAAGTTGCGCAGGGATAGTTGGTATTGCATTAAAACACATTTCGTAGCTAGAAGGCTGTTGAAGAGGTGTTGAGTTAAGATAAGTATTTGGAGTCCTTCATTATAAAATACAGGCCTTGAATTTCCCCATCAAGCCCTAGATTGGTAAAATGTTCTTACGGACTCGCCCGGGGCTCTTTCTGAGCCTTACTTCTGGCTACCACCAAGCTGTCAAGTGCCTCGCGAACAATCATTCAAGAGTGGGACGGTACCAGAGAACCCCAGTCAAAATACCAGACTCACCATCCTCACATCAACAGGCGCCAGGCACCCAACATCAGCGCCGCAAAGCCAGTGCACACACCCATCAGCCATTGCAGCGTTTGGAACTTGACCTGCTCAAGCTGTTGATGCAAGGCTGCCACCTCCTGCTCAATCTTGGTCTCTGTCTCCTTGATCTTGAGCTCCTGAGACACAGCCTCCTCGCGAATACGACCCTTTTCCAAGTTAAGGTCCAGCCGTACACTCGCCTGGGTTCGTCCTATCTCGTCCCGCAGCCGACTGGTCAGCTTGGCAATGTCATTGCTAAGTCTTTCGTGCGCTGCCCGCGTCGTGTTGGCCTCGGTGCTGTCCGCTGAGAGGAGTTCACTACGGAGCTTGGCGAAGTCAACTTTTTGTGTGTATGTGGCCCGTGCTGCGTCCTCACGTAGGACCATGGTACGTGTGAGGTTCTGAATGCTGTGGACGGGCATGTTAGCAAGCATTGGGGGTCCAAGGGAGGTCAACTGCTGCGACCACCCATCCTACTTCATGACAGTGCCGGACCACTAGGCCTGCTGTAGCATTGTTTTTGTTTGGAAAATGCTGAAATTTCCGGGATCCATCTCCACAACGCGCCGTCAACCCAAGTTGAAGCGCGCGGCGGATGAGAGGTGCTCTGGGCCTTGAGGGCCCCCAAGTAATCGCGATGTACGGAGCTGATGGGCGACCCCTCCTGTGGCCCAGTGATTGCATCGGCCAAGCGCTGTTTTGTATTTTGATGCAGCTGGCAGGTACGGGTTTTCCGTGGGGTGGGTGGTCGCGGCAGTCAACCTCCTCCGAGGACAGGGAGTCTCACCTTTCCTCAATGACATCGTTTAGCACCTTCATCATGGCCACCGCCTGTTCTTCCGTGAAGCCCTCTTCTTCTAGTCGCTGAACGAACTTGAGTGTGTCAAAGTGGTGGTCCCGTCTCCTCGCAGGTGAAGCATGGAACGCCCGGTGCGAAACCGTTTCCGTCACGCCCCGCCATGTCGGCCGAGCCTGCTGCCATGGGTTTTGTCGCCGGTTCGCTCGCTGAAGCAGCACTGAGGAAGCGCGGTATGACGTCGTTGGGGTTGTGGCAACCCAGCTCAGCCGGGGCAGCAAAAATCGGGGGACGGATTGGGCTGTATTCATTGTGTGGTTACTGATCTGGAGGGAGGCAGGTCAAAAATGATGACAAGAGGAAAGAATGTGTGTCAAACTGCCCCTCGATTAAGAAACGGGTTCCAAAAGACAATGCGATCTGCTCTTATCACGTGTTCTGAAGAGGAAGGTCTGGGCGCCAAGAATGTATTTTCTTTACCAGCCAAAGCCGGATTCTGGCGGTCTTCTGGG
>Ga0247763_1000260_pt1 | contig 29689 bp, 26 predicted proteins | sample UWRJL141409B4_FD_179926 | JGI IMG/M metagenome (GOLD analysis project Ga0247763, IMG submission 179926) | Plant litter microbial communities from Arlington Agricultural Research Station in Wisconsin, United States - UWRJ-L141-409B-4 | ecosystem: Environmental > Terrestrial > Plant litter >... | reverse complement strand
CTAGAACGGGACTAAAATTTCGACATACCGAGGATGCCCTCACCTTGTGCCTTGGCACCGCTCTCGTATTTTATCAAACTCCTCGTCACCACCAAGAGGCGAAAAATCTTTTCGATGGCGTTCTTGACCACGACCCGCTTTCCACGCCCGCATTGATCGGCGTAGGTCTTATCTACGAGGAAGAGGAAGAGTACGACGAAGCTGTAAACTTCTTGGAGCGAGCCCTGGGCCGAGCTCCTGAGAACATCCGTGTCCGCGCGGAGGCCGCTTGGGTCAAGGCGCTCAGAGGCGACTATTCCGTTGGAGCGCAAGAGCTAGACGAGTGCATTGAATTGCTGACCAGAAAGGGCCAATCCGCTGACAAGGAACTTTTGTCTCAAACGCAGTATAGACTGGGATACTGCGTATGGAACATTGGCACGTCCAAGGCCGCGCGGAAAGACCGCAAAGGAGCATATACGTATTTCCTCGAGTCTCTTAAAAACAACCTCAACTACGCGCCGGCATATACGAGCCTAGGTGTGTACTACGCAGACTATGCCAAAGACAATAAAAGGGCGCGCAAGTGCTTTCAGAAGGCCGTTGAGCTATCGCCATCCGAGGTCGAGTCAGCGGAGCGGCTTGCGAGGTCGTTCGCCGAAGACGGAGATTGGGACCGAGTGGAACTCGTTGCCCAGAGAATCGTTGATTCTGGCAAAGTCAAGCCGCCACCTGGATCGAAGAGAAAAGGCATAAGCTGGCCGTTTGCCGCACTTGGGGTCGCCGAGCTGAACAAGCAAGACTACCGCAAAGCAATCGTCTCTTTCCAGGCTGCACTCAGGATATCGCCCAACGACTACAGCTCCTGGGTGGGGTTAGGCGAGAGCTACTACGGGTCTGGTAGATATATTGCCGCTACCAAGGCAATCTTGAACGCACAGAACCTGGAGGAGACCGCAGATTCAGTTCTTACGGGTGAGACATGGTTCACTAGGTTTATCCTAGCCGAGACCAAACGCGAGCTAGGTGAGTTTGACGAGGCCATCTCGCTATACCGTCGGATCATGGCAGAACGACCCGACGAGGATGGTGTTGCTCTCGCACTCATGCAAGCGCAAGTTGACAGCGCTATTGACAGCCTGAACAGAGGCTTCTTCGGCAAGGCCATCCATCTCGCAAAGGCGACACTGGACTTTGCTAGCAAGTCTCGGGCTGCTGTCAAGGAAACATTTAACTTTTGGAGAGCTGTCGGTGATGCTTGTTCCCTCTTTTCCAGTATCCAGGGCCCAATCTCCGAATTTCCTGCTGAGCCCGTACGAGAGTTGATAGGAGACGAAGACGAAACCCCTGCATATCAAGTCTTCAAGGAAATCGACGGAGTTGGCACCGGCATTGTCAACACTGCTGGAATCTTCCCCAAAGAAGAAACGATGGGTGTCGACTTGACCAAGGCTCTGCACGCGACCATCCTCGCGAGCAAGCGTGCCATCCAGGTTTCGGAAAATGACGTGCACGCCCACGCTGTCGCTTACTACAACCTCGGATGGGCTGAATACCGCGCTCACGGATGTCTTCCTCGGAAACTCAGGAAGAAGTCGACAAGGTACCTCAAAGCGGCCATCGCCTGTTTCAAGCGGGCCATCGAACTCGAAGCGGGCAATTCTGAATTCTGGAATTCGCTCGGTGTGGCAACCAGTGAGGTCAACCCTTCTGTTGCGCAGCACTCATTTGTCCGAAGCTTGTACCTCAACGAGCGCAGTGCCCACTCGTGGGCAAACCTTGGCACGCTTGCTCTTCTCCAGAACGATGTTTCGCTGGCCAACGAATTGTTCACAAAGGCGCAATCAGCCGATCCAGACTATTCGTATGCTTGGCTCGGCCAAGGCTTTGTGGCTCTTTTACTCGGAGACGTCAAGGAAGCTCGAGGGCTCTTCACCCATGCTATGGACATTGCTGAGAGTTCATCGACGGTAGTGAGACGACACTATGCGGTGTCAGTTTTTGACCACCTTTTAGCGACTTCCTCGGAGCGGCCTATCACGATGCTTCTCCAGTCTCTGTTGGCCCTGAGTCAGCTCCGCGCCCTGGCTCCGCAGGATTTGGCGTATGGCCATCTCGCCGCCCTCTTCCAGGAGAGGACCCACGAGAGTCGGCGCTCAGTAGCGATTCTCGAGATGATTTGCTCGGAAGTCGAAGCTGACTACGAGGTGACTGAGTCAGTGGAATCACTGAGGCATTTTGCGATCGCCAAGGCTGACCTTGCGCGCTCCCATCTCGCCTCCGGCTCTTTCGCTGAGGCGGTAGAAGCCGGCGAACTGGCGATCCAGCTGAGTAATGCTGAAGGATCAGAGGGCGAGTTGACAACGGATGAGCGGACCAAGGTCCGGCTTAGCGCTCACGTTACCATGGGCCTGGCCCAGTATTACCTCACGGATAACGACAAAGCCGTAACTTCTTTCGAGGCGGCGCTTCAGGAGTCAGACGGAAACCCAGATGCGGCCTGCCTCCTGGCGCAGGTGCTCTGGGCCACCGGAAAGGAGGAAGCTAGGGAGCGGGCGCGTGAAGTCCTCTTTGAGGTGATTGAGAAGGCACCGCATCATGTGGAATCTGTTCTGCTTCTCGGCGTGGTTGCGCTGCTGGATAATGATGAGGAGAGTTTGGATGCCGTGACACAGGAACTCAAGGCGCTCAGGACTAGCAGTCATGGCGTCACGTCTTTGCAGCAGAGCCAACTCGGTGAAGTTATGAGGATGATTGCCACACTGAGCGGCGGGGAGGAGGCAGGAACCGCTCAGTCACAGACTGATGTCATGTTATACCCATATCTGCCTCACGGATGGTCCGAGATTGCTTCCATCGGAGGACTAGAAAGCGAAGGCGCCGCGGAGATGGCGCTATCTGTTGCACGTAGGGGTGTTCTGCCTCGAGGAGATCTTACGGCGGAAGAACTGACGAGCGCCTATTCTGGGACAGGGCGCGCGGCTGATGCGCAGATGGCAATTATGATTTCACCGTGGGATTTATCAGGTTGGAGGGCGCTTGGTGACGCAGTTCAGGCTTAACAGCAGCATGTATAATGAGGCATGACCAGTAATGTGGGTTTAGATATCATATGCGGAAGATGATGCTTGACGTCCATGCATGGGAGGACTTTGAATAATGTTGCTGAAGTTGTCCACCGCCGAATCAGATCTTTGCTTCCTAAGAGGTGCAAAACAATGTCAATTCCACTGGTCATCGTGAGTTTCCTGACTTCAAGCTCGAGTTCCTCTCAGCAAGCTACCGTCCCTGCCCCTCCGCACCCACGGCCACTTTCAACCTCTCCAACCTCTCTTCTACCCACTGCTTATGCCAGTCCTCCACCCTCCCACCCAACAAGGTGCACTTGTCCGCCTCTAAAAGTAGCAACCCCCTCGCAATGCGTGTATTCTTCCTCACAATCATCTTCTCCCCAATATTCGTCGTCCCGACCCCCACTCTTTGCACCTTGCTCAATTCCATCGCGCATACTCTCTGCCCTTTGCAGTCTTGAAGCACCAACTTATGCGTAGCGGGCTTCCTCGTGACTTCCGCCTCAAGATCGCCACCCACCCCCCTTCCTCTCACACCAGCGTTACCGTCGTCATCATCATCATCGGAGTCACCCTCCTCTCCGGCCAGAGGAAGCCTGATGACCTCTCTACCCCTCGTCTGCTCGCCCCGTGCAATCGCCTCTAGTTCCTCTACCTGCTCCCACCTGCTGCGGGAGATGTTTTCAATGTCGACGACTTGCAGAATGATGTCGCGCGGGAGATGGCCTAGGTCGAGCTCGGGGTTGTTGAGCATTCTGATGGGCAAGATGTTCTCAGACGTCCAGGTTGCGCGGGGAGGGTGGGGGGTGGGGGGGGGGGCAGGGGGGGGGGGGGCTGGGGCTGGGGCCATTAGGGGCGGGGGGGGGGGTGGGGGGTTGCGGGTGGGGATGAGGGTGCGTAGCCAGGTGAGGGAGGGTAGGGGGAGGGATAGGTCGCGGAGGGCGGTGTGGAGTTGGGTGACCAGGTCCGGGGGCATTCTGTAAGCCCTCGGCTTTGGAAAGCCGGGTAGGGTAGGTAATGGTAAATAGGGAGGTGAGATGGTGTTGGAGTAAGTGAGAATTCCATCCAGGCGGGATTGGTTATTGTGTGGCTCAAATTTGGAGGTGAAGTTTAGGAACCACTCTCAGGGGGAGGGGGGGTAAAACCTGCCTGGGACTGTGCCTGAGTTGGAGTTCCTTAGTTTGTTAAAGAGCAAAATTCAATTGCAAGTTTGCTAGGGAAGTGATCACGGCTTCAGAATGTGAGCATGGAATGTATACACTAGAGTAGGCTGAAGGGGATAAAGATTTATTCGTAAGGGTACAAAGTAAGGTGCAGGGGTTCCTGTGAATAAAGTGGATCTACGGATACAGGGCTGCTCGCTAACGTTAGTTTTTTGTCTTAGCGTAACGGGAGCGGATCTGGATGCGGCAAGCCCCTAGAGAACAGCGTATCAGTTCCAACGGGGATTCCCAGGTTCCATCCATAACTAACTGCTGGGCTTGATGAGCCGTAACGCAACCACCCGCACGTCATCCATTATCGACACCCCCCCAGTGCACGTAATCTTGCGCTTCCCGCCACGAACGATACGACAAGATTAAAGCCACCACGATACTGCTCACCTGACTACTTACTGGCTGAGGCCAAACAGACTGACCGAGATGTCCACCATCGCCTCCCCGCGCGATCCTTCTACGCCGCTCAACCGGCGAATGAACTCCACTACCGCCATAATAACACCCACCTCGTCGACCCGTCCCTCATTCGACATCCCTCCTTCCTCCACCACCAGCTCACCCAACCCCAACACCTCCGCCCTCCCCACCATAACCACCACCTCCGCCCCTCCGAATCCCAACTCCGGCGCCGGCCCAGGACCAGGCCCCGCCAAACGCGCCAACCGCGCCGCCCTCCGTGAATACTACAACCTGAAAAAGTCCTCCTCGGGCGAAGACTCCCCCTCAGAACTCGACTCGCCATCCTTTTCTGCCTCGGCATTCATAGACCGTACGCTCACCACGTCATCCCTTGCCGAGCTAATCAGCACGTATGCGCGAGTCGTCACCGAGATGCGGGCGCTCGACGCGGAAAAAAAAGCCCTAGTCTACGATAACTACAGCAAGCTGATTGCGGCGACGGAGACGATTCGGCGGATGCGCGGGTCGATGGATCCCTTGAACCCCGTGGCGGGGACGCTCGATGTGGTGGTGGCGAGGATATATGAGCAGGCAAATGGGGTGCGGGAAGGGCTGAGGAGGCAGATGGGGGGCATACCCGATCAACGGGAAAGAAAAAAGGCTCGGACGAGGGAGTTGGCGAGGGAGGTCATAGAGGTACCGGGGCGATTGAAACGGTTGGTGGAGGAGGGGATGAGGGAAGAGGCAAAGAAGCAGTGGGAGATGCCGAGGCGGTTGTTGGAACGGTGGAGGGAAAAGGGGCTAGGGGGGGGAGATGTGGCGGCTCTAATAGAAGAGGGGGATCGCATCGTGGGCGGGGAGAGCGAGATGGGAAATCGGAGCGGCAGTGGTAGCGAGAGTGAGGGCGAAAGTGAAAGCGAGGCGAGCAACACGTAGTCTTGTGTGTGCAGAATATCTAGGGGTCCATCCTCATATCTGCAAAAGGCTTTTAGTTCCTGCCTTGCACCCCTTTCTTTGTGCCTATGTCATGTTTTACCCTGATCTGGTTGCACCATATCCATCACCCACAACAGTAACTATGCCAATTAGTGTTTTGACAGCACCTTTTTCACTTCCAACACTTTCAGCATATCCATCACGCTACACACCACAGGGACTCAATCATACGCAAACGCCGGCATATTATTCACGTCCCAAATCTCAAAGGGATCCTCGTCCTCTTCGCTGACAAGCACCTCTACCGTGGGGAATTCCGGCTGTAGCTTGTTCTCCAACTGCGACCTGAGGCGCTTGCGCAGAAAGGTCCTCTCCGAGTTGCTGTGAAAGACGGTCAAGACCACCTTTCCCAGCATGGTCAGCCGCAGCGCCGCATGGTGGCTCATCTCTCCCGTAACAAACATATCTGCATCGGCATCCTTGACCACATCGTGGCCCGATCCGGCACAGATGGCCACAGTGCGAATGGGAACCAGTTTCTGCGCGCTCTTTGTTCCAAGCGGCTTGGGGTAAGCAATCATAATGTGCCGTAGACCGCCGAGTCCTCGAGCGTAGGCTTCGATGATACGCCCTATGTTCACCGGGTGACCGAGCTCGACGAGACGGCCCATACCTGCGGTTTCGAAACCCTTCGGAAGGGGCTGGGGAAGTGGTTTTATCACGGTCCGCCGTGTATCAACACCGTGGCCGTCAAGAAGATCGGCGAGGAAGTCATTCACACCACCGGGGGCCGCGTCGACAGCAGTATGAGGACTGTCTGTTGAGGGTCAGGGACAAATGGCCAACAGGAATAGAGGGTAACAAACAAACTGCAATGTTGTTTTGAGCCAGTCTTAAAATCACCTGCTGGTGTGGGTCATCGAGCGTGATGGACTTGATACCGCGGAAAAGGAAGGGGTCTACCAAAGTAAGTTTCAGGCTAAAATGGACAAGATAGAACATACGGTATGTGACAATGACCGATACTCTCTTGGCAATGGCCTCCTCGGCTACACGAAGCGTCAAGTCGTTCGTTAGCAGGACGGCAGGGCGAGCATCATAAAGGCCGCCTCCTCGTGACGAAGTCTCAATGTTCTCCTGAAGCAGACCGACATTGTCCCAGCTTCTGTCAGCGAGCTCCTCGGGGTACCTGTGTCAATTAGCCAGACGATGCCATCGCCAACGCAGGTGTTTTCCTTACATAGCACGCATGGCATCCACCACCTTCTGGGTGAAGGCGGGGCTCTTGAACTTCGTCGTCATTGTCGAGCAGGATCGCAAATGAGGCGAGAATGGCGGACGTGACGCAGCTAGGCGTGCATTTCTCAGCAGATGTGATGCAAAGCTCATTGGGTAGGCCAAAGTGGCTACCCTTTCAGCAACGCCGTTCAATGAGGGAAGTTAAGGTGCGAGAATGTGGAGAACAGCAAATTCAGGGTTTCCTAAAGTTCAGCTTCAAAATACCCGAGCAAATGAGTTTGTTTGCCGGCTAGAAGGTGCCTGATGGCACCACTTCGAGATCTGGCAGCCCTGCTTCACGTTGGTTCGTGCTTGCCAGTCAACTTCAACTTGGTGATGTTCCATCCAGATAAACTCGTAACCCTAACCCTTATATTTGCCAGCCCTGCATCAAGATTCCAATCCAATCCTTTGCCCCTCCAGCATTGTGCCCAAGCTTCAACACAGCAAAACATGACCGAGTCAACGATAACAGAGAGCTCAATAAAAGCGGCACTTGTCGACCGCCTAAAGGCGACCCATGTAGAGGTGCAGGATATGTCCGGTAAGCTTCCAATTCTCGCATTCCAATCTTTTCGCTTTTTTGCGCTTCAGCGATGACCTGACGTCATGAGCGCTGTAAGAACCCCGCGATTCGGAGCAGTCGAGCGCGAGATCTCGCTCACTCGTTGACACTCCCTTCAGTACCACTAACATGTGACTCTTACGCGAGCAGGCGGATGCGGTCAGGCCTTCACCACACTCATTGTGTCTCCCGAGTTCGCGGGCAAGAACTCGCTCAAGAGGCATCGTCTGGTCAATTCGGCGCTCAAGGACGAAATCGCACAGATCCACGCCTGGACTGCAAAATGCCAGACGCCAGAAGAATTTGAAAAGGAACGGGAAACTACAGGAGGGAATGATGGCCCATCTCTGGATGGGACAACAGACGGAAAAGTAGTGGGTGTTGACGAGTGAGGCGAGAGAGCTGCGTATTGCTCGAGCTGGGTTGCCCCGTCACCGTCGGAGACGGGCAGGGCTGCAACCGCAATCATGAGGGGGAAATCAATGCGGGCAATGCAAACAGAAGAGCAAGCGGTAAGCGGGATACCCCCGCACAGTTGCCTACCTATGCACCTTACGAGCAATATTGTGTAGAGACTGCCGAGGGCTAGAAGGCTCGGTGAAGCATGCCGAACAAGCCCCACCAATTCCCAATCAGACACCGAGCTGCCTGTTCTGATTCCCATCCAGCAGGCTGGCACCACGTTGCGCGGCTTGAATTGACCTGGCGCTGCTCTAGCCACTGCCAGGGCTTGCCGGCGGTCACCCGGTACTCGCTCTGGAAGCCCAACAGAAGCTGGCAGCTGTGCCAAGCCTGAATATCCGCGGCAAGCCGGCCTCCTTGGCCTTTCCCTTCCAGTCTTTGGCGCTGGCAGCCTCGTCCCAGTGGCCGCGCCCCGCAGATCCCAACCTCCACCTCGGCTGCTCAGAACCTTTAATGCCAGAATGAATGGAGTGCATCAATGGGGCGGAGCATGCATACCGTAGCAGCCTTTGGGTTTCTTGACAGGCAACATGTCGGTGTGACTTGTACTGCCACGAGCGTGGGGGCAAGGGGATCTCTGTACAAGCGTGGAGTCGTGTATGTCACTTCACCATATACGGCCCAGACTTCCGATCACCTTTGGTGTTTTCCCTGTCTTCTCTCCGCTTCTTTGCTTCTCGTTTATACCTGGATGGTCTTACAAGACCCGTACACACTCACCCACATCCACCATGAGCTCCCAAAACTTTGACGAGGTCCTCCGATCCGTCGAGTATTACCACAACCAGTACATCAAACAACTTCGGCTCCTCCACGAGGCCACTGCCAGGAACCCTTCATCCCCTTTGCCGTCAAACACATATCGAGACCGCTTCGGGAATTCTCCGGCCCCTTCCCCTGCCCTCCGAGCCGTGACCTTTCCCGGCGACCATCCCCACACCCAAACCCAACCACAATCCCAGGGCCAGAATACCGGCTTCAAGCGAAGCCGCCGCCACACCAATGAATCCTCGGCTGAGTCAAGCCACGTCGGTCTCGCCCCGTCTGACAAGACCATGCGTCCCTCCTCAGTATACGAGGGCGTCACCGAGTCCGGCGATGACCTAGACGAGTTTCTCCCCCTGACATCACCGTCCCGCGTACCCACCGCAAGGACCAACCCGGAGCCTTACACGTCCTATGTCTCCAAGTATCTCAAGCGGGAGTCGTTCACTGAGGAGCAGCTGGTGGCACATCTGGCCTCGTTGGATGAGGCACCACCGGCGACAGCAACCGCGCTGGGGGATCTGTGGCTAAACAGAGGGGAGCTGACGCCGTTGACGATTGGCGAGCGGTTTGGCACAGTGGAGGATGCGTATGCTAATGCGACGTATGAAGTCTACGAGGTGGGACGGGATGGCAGGTCAGAGGTGAGGCATAGTTCAAGTGCGAACAACAGTGGTGGCCCCGCCGACCAAGATGGGGAGCCGTTGAGTGCTTCTATGGTGTGGGAGACGCTGAGGGAAGTAAACTCAGAGGGAACCTCGGTTGGGCGAATGACGTGAGTTCTTTCTGCTTGCTAGTTGTGTTAGCTGTGACGTGCAAGACTAAGTTCGGTGTGCTGGTGGTATAGGATTTTGCAGGAACCGTCGCCCTCGATGCTGGGCGCGGCGCATATGACCTTGAAGGACCACTTTGATATGGATGAGTTGTTGCAGCATCTTGTTTCAACGAATGGGAATAAGGGGAAGACGAGGGTGGGTATTCATCTGAGAAGAGGTCAGTTTGTATAGGTCGCTAACAGGGACAGGCCTACATGAGCCGAGCCTACGAAACCAGCCCCCTACGCCAACGCAGCTTTTTTTTTGTCTTCAAATACTACTCTATTGTTGGCGACGGCCTGACCCCGGCCCCCTGGCAAGCCTACGACTCTCGCCCGCCCGACCGGAAATCTCCTGATCATATTGACATTTCCGAGTGCAGTTCCGTGCTTGCTGTTTCTCTGAGTGGTGAACCCAGTAAGACAGTCAAGAACCGGGTGCGACGCAGGGCGAAGGAGGGAAGACTGTATGACACGTTCGGGTCGTGGCACCTGTTGAATATTCAGTGTTTTCCCGACGACGAGCACTCGATGCGAAGTGAGGATTTCCAGAAGCCGTTTTACAATGGGCCGCATGCATTTTTGAATAGTCTGAGCATCGAGTATCGGGATGCGGTGAAACGGTGTGTCAGTTTGAATCAGCATATCACAAAGTTGATTACGCCGCCTGTGAGTTGATCATCGCTTTCCCACCTTCCAATGGCCCACCCCTCGGCCCTCCCTCTCTCCTCTTTATACATGGCCCTGACTGACATGGAAAATCCAGAACCAGTTCATGTTCGATGGCCGGCTCCGCGACAAGCTTCTTTTCGAGGACAAAGATTTCACTTACTCCCGCCGCTACTTCTGGGCCTTCAACACCCTCGGCGTCATTAACGACGGTATCAAGTCCATGCGCTCCGCCTACCTCGACACTTTTACAAAAGACTTTTGGACCGGCCGGCACCCGACTCTCTGGCCCCTCTCCGACCCAGACTCCCCCGAGTCCCGCGAATACCTCCTCCGCCTACACCCTTTACACCTCGATCTCGAAACTGCCATCACCGACCTCCAAGACATTTACGACCGCAATGCCCGCACCCGCGACGAGATCCGCTCCCTGCGCGAGCAGCTCTTCTCGGGCAGCAGCGTCAAAGAGTCGCGCCGCGCCATCGAGCAGGGTGATAACATCAAGATATTGACGAGTGTATCCATGATCTTTTTGCCACTTACCTTTGTCACCTCCGTGTTTGGCATCACGCAGTTTGAGATTTCGGAAAAGGATTGGCGCTTTGCCGTCACCATGGTGAGCGTTTGTATTCCATTCTTCTTGCTCATTGTGATTTTGCAGACGCAGGCGGCGATGCAGGCGGTGAGGAGGTCCGGGTTGGTGGTCAGGAGGTGGGTGGCGGGGGCGTGGGCTCAGGTAGGAAGGGGCTCGGCTGCGAATGTGAGTGGGGGAGTAGGTATTGTGGGTGCTGTTCTGGGTGGAGGGGATGGTGGGAAGCGCAGGTTTCGGCGGAGGGGGACGCAGGTCGGGTTAGGACCCGGCGCGCTGAAAAGAACTGCGACAGGGACGGCAGTAGGGACGGGAACAGGGCTCGGCTTTGGGTCGATGGTGACGGTGCAAGGTCAGACTCAGAGTCCTGGCCCTGTACAAGGAGGGAAGAATGTCATATGGGGTTGGATGAGCGGTGTGCGATTACGGCTCTGGGGGTGGTCTTGGGAAGGGAATAGGCATGGGAAAAATAAGACGGGTAAGGAAGATGAGATAGTCTAGTTTCATCACAAACGAAGTTCAAGTTCACGTAATTCATACCTGCCCCCCCCCACTTTAAAGCTTGCCTGCTGCACCTAAATGATACACGCGTTTACAGTACGAATACAAGATCTCAAGCCCCCGCCACTACCGCCAACCCTTCGTAGATCTTCCTCCTCACAGCATAAAACGTCCCTCCGGCCGCCATGCCCATGCCACCCATGGCAGGGCCTACCTCGGGTAATCCCACACTCTCAATCTCAATGCGACCCGTCGCAGTCTTGCGCACCGCCACCGAGTCGTCAACCACAAGAGTTCCTTCGCCGCGGAACTCAGCCTTGTGTCCGCCGTTTATCATTGTCCGTCGGAGATCCGCCAGTCTCAGCTCTCCAACGTGTAGCGGCTGGGCGGCGGACCGAACCGCTGATGCACGACTGAGAGGGATCACGTCGAGCGTGGGCACAGAGGCGCTAGTGTTTGTTGATCCAACCGTCGTGGGCGCGTTAGACGCGAGCACGACGGCGTTTTCGGAAGCGATCCCTTCGACCTTTTGGCGTTTGTTCGTGCTGTCTTCGTGTTCGCCGTCGGTGACGGCAAACTCGCCGCCTGGCAGCAACATGCCCGTAACCGTGACGATGCCCAACCCTCGGACATTCTGCCACTTGAGTCTCTTGACCAACGGATCGGCAAGCTTGACGACCCAGGCGTGTGTGTCAACGGAGGCGTCCACTGTGACACCAATGCCAGGGGTGAGGACTTCAACGGCCTGCTCCTCCGACGTGCCCAGTTTCGCCCCTAGCAGCTTTTTGCATTCGGCAGCGAGGGACATTGTTTCCTCTTCTGCACCGGAGACAAGCACGAGCTTGCGAGGCTGGATCAGCGGAATCAGCATGTTCAGACTTCGCTTGTCATGGAGACCACTAAAGTCGACGAAAGCGATACGTAACCGAGCTGATACCGTCTGAGTTGAGACGACAAGTTTGGACGGGCCAACGACAATCTCTTCCTCATCCTCAATGTCATCCAACTCATCAATCGGTCCGGTTGCCTGCGTTAACTCTTGCTCGTCTGCCGAGAGGGCCCGTTGGAGTTGGGGCCGCTTCGTGGACCCCAGCAAACCCTTGGTTGTCGTGCCGACATCGTCAAACTTGCGCTTCTTGCCGAGGCGGTCTTCTTGGTTATTGAACTGTCCGGGATCCTGATTTTCCCCGTCCTCACGCTCTTCCGCTCTCAGGTACTCTTCGGGGCGGATCAACTCCCCAAACTCATCGTTGCGTTTCCGGCGGATAGGCACAGGAAACATGCGATCTCTTCCTTTCTTCCCCTTCACGTTAAAGTCGTAAACACCCTTCTTTTTTACCAAGATATTCACGCCTAGATCTTCATCATTGAGCACCACCTTTTTGCGGCTGGCCTGACCTAAGGTTGTCGACACGTTGAGGGCTTTGCCCTGCTGCTCGGCATCAGAGCCTTCTGAGTCTGATGACGACTCGGACGACGCATCGTCAACCGCGTCTGCTGACGTCTCTAGCACTGTTGCGCCGCCGGTCTGCAAGGTCGCTTGTAGCTGGCGTTGTGTAGCTAACCACTGCTGGTAGGCACTGAGCTCCTTGCCTTCGAGAGCCTGCTTCCGCGCTTCAGATATCTCGAGTTCTCGTCCACCACCGTAGACTTGCTCAAATGCGTCACCGCTGCTTGTCTGTTCCGTGGCCACGCCATCTCTCCTCTCCCTCCACCATTCCCAGAGTATCCGAGCAACAGACCGCTTGTTGGGTGCGCTGATGCTTGGCCTCTCTGTCAGGATGACCAGATTCCTTGCGTCGCCCGCAATTGATTTGAGAACATCCTTAGAAAACCCCCAGTCCAGACTTGCGTCGCTTGCGAGAATAACTCGCCCTTTTGGCTCCGAATCCTCCGCTGCCTGTTGCAAAACCCGTTCCACCTGCGCTTTGCGCTCAACTAGTCTTAGATACTTGAAGTCAAACGGCCCTGCCTCCTTGGCGTTGCCGCCTGAATTATTTGTCCGTTTGGAGCCGTCGGCAAACAGCTCAAACTCTCTCACAATGCTGTCGTCCATCCACTCAAGCATGCTCCGGGCATTCCGCATAGTGCTGCCGATGCTGCGGCCAGCCAGAAACACCTTTGTCGTCTTGAACACTTCATTGTCTTTGGCAACCTCGATTCGCCACGCATGCTCAAGGAGATAGGCCAACTCAAGAACTCGCGCGCTCGAGTCAACGGGGATAAGCACCGTTCCACCGCGGGCGATGCACAGCTTGATTGATTCCACCAGTTGTTCGTCACGGCGGGAGCGTGCCAGAGTTGTCTCGGGTGTTCGGCTGCTGCAAACCAAAGCAGTCGGCTTGCGCAGCTGTTCAATGACCTCGGTACCTCCAGCGCCACTGTGACTCCCACCAAGCCAAGCAGCGCCAGAGAAAACATTCTCGCGAGCTTGATTCCAGTCCACCGCGTACACAATCGACTCTAGACCGTGCTGTATGTGCCATATTGTGCCTCCCAGCGTGTGTCCAGAATTGTACGCTGTGATAGTAAGACCATTGAGGGGCGGTGAAAAGGGCGATGGGAGTGGTTGATGGGGCTGCGAGTATTTCAAGGGCTGGATTAGAGAAAAATATCGAGCAATCTCTTCTGAAGTGGGAGGTTGAAGAAGAAAGGGATGGTCGGCTGCCGAGACCTGCGAGTAGCTATAAGAGACCTCTGCGAGCGATGTAGCAGGAATCCTGGTTGCGGCGAGGGGTGTCGACGAGTAGATATCTTGGGTGAGGGTGCGTCCGAGATCGATGACGGGCCGAGTCGCATAGACGGGGATGCGGGTGAAGAGCGGGAAGTGTTTGCAGCAATGGGCGTAAGCTGCGAGATGGGGGACCGTCGCATGCGTCAAGAGAATGAGCGACAGCGTTGGGACTTGTCTACAATCGCAGTCAGGGCCAAGCTCAGTCAATTATCAAGGTGTTCAAAGTACTTCTCGAGTTCTCGCAGCTTTTCAACGTCAAAAGTTTCGTCCCACCCCACGTCAATCAGCACCTTGACGCCGCCATCGAGTTCAAGCAGCGACTGCGACGCTGTCGATTCTGAGAGGGCGCCCTGGAGCGGGCAGAAACTGAACATGTCTGCGATTTGATTGATGACGGGACTGATTATTTTTTACTTGCTACCTGGCTGCGCAGATAGTCAAGGTGCTCGCCGCCCCCATTGAACGATGATTGGGCGGCTTGATGGTGTTGCGTATCTCCCAAATCGCCCTCCTACTCCAGCGTTAAGGTGCAAGACAAAGTTCCCAGCTGGAGATCCAAGCCGTGCACAAAGACCAGACCACAACGCGACGGAGCTGGTGGTCAGTGCTTAGGCGGATTTTGGGCGGTGGCCAGTGGCAGAAAATCACGTGTCGATATTTCATTGCATTACCTAGACCCTCCTTTGCGAGGCTCAACAAGCGGAGAAATGATTTATTGCTCCGTTCACAGTGTGCCTATGGGTTAAAGGGAACTTCTAGATTCAACAACTACTAATCTAACTATTGGAGCTTCCTTGCGGCATCTCGCCTAAGTTGGTAAAACGGAAGTATTTTCCGACGCTTGTATTTGCAAGAAGAAAATCAAGTTACTGCTAAGAGTGCGTGAACGTTGAATTGTACCAAACAATGAACTAGTGTTGATCGTATTATTTCATAGAACCGACGGGAGCTCCGACACTAATTCATCTTACTGCGTAGGTTCGATTGAGAGGTTACTGGGTGGCTCCTGAACGCTCAGCTAGTTAAAATAAGCCTTGCCTTCCGGATTTCCGGTGGATTGGTTTGAGAATCTATCAAAAAGGAGTAAAAAACATTGCAAAACCGCGTATTTTCGTGCCTGACCATTCGGATCCGTGGCAGCGGTTCGGCAAAGCACCCCGAAAACTGGATCCACACCGCGCTTACCTAATGAGGGCCCTTAGACGTATGCGATTGGGCGGTGGCGAGTGGCAAAAATCAACTGGTCCCTGCGGCAAAAGCTCGGAACGACATCGTGTCAATTCGCGGCTGATTGGCCTGAATGGCAGTCGAGGTAGTGGGCACCCCTGCCAAAAAGGACAGCTCGACCTGCTTCTGGGCTTGGAGTTGTGGTGCCGCCCGCGATAGTTACTGTACTTTGGCTCTTACTCTGGACTCTGTCCTCTTTGCAGTCACCAGCAGATCCTCGGGGAACCAATTATGAACCCGATCATTCTGCAGCTTCAGCGTCGACGGTGACGACTCAATCGGGCTCCAAGCGCCACCAAAACTCCAAACCGCCGATTTCCGTCCCCGCGAACCAACGACCGAGTCCATCCAGATTGATTTCTCGCAACAAGCAACATGGCTGACTACTCCATGTACCACGCCCTCGGCCAGGGTGAAATTATCGACCCCAATGATCCCAGGCGCACCACGCAACCAGCTCCCCCGCAATTCCAGCCACCAGTCGCTCCGAATCCATACCAGCAAGGCGGATATCAGCAACAGGGTTCGCCAGGAGGTTACCAGGCACCAGGGCAGCCGTATCCAGGCCCGTCCCCACCCGCCCCCTCTCCCGGCTACGGCCCATACCATAATCAATCTACCTTCTCTTCGGGTCCCGTGTCGCCAGCGGATGATGGAGGGTTGGCGGCCCAGATGGGCGGCATGTCTCTGGGCGCTGACTCGGGCCACGGCACCTCGAAGAGGAAGAAGAAGGACCGACACGCCTACCACAATGTTGATGCACCAGCCGGCTCATCCCAGGCATTCAACGGCATCCCCCCCGCGGGCACTCCGGCGACCACCTTCCTAAATGCCGCTCCCCAGCTGGCGCCAGGCCAGTTTCCCGGAGGGGTATCCCCACAAATGGGTCAATTCCCTGCGGCGGCGAGCCCTGGCTTCCTCCCCACGCCCGCATCTCCCGCTGAATTTGCGGCGAGGAGTGGCCAGTTCGAACCCGTCCCGTCGCCGACCATGGTCCCGGCATCCGGCCAGGCCAAGGTGTCTCCAGATGACATGCCCAGTGTCCCGCTGTCTCGGGATTCAGTACAACAATACTTTTTCTCCAACATGTACCCGACATTTGAGCGCCTAGTCCCTCCTCCAGCCACAGTCTCGTTTGCTGCCTTCGACCAAGGCAACTCGTCACCCAAATTTGCACGTCTGACCATGACAAACATTCCCGCCAGTGGTGAGGCCTTAAAGAGCACTGCCTTGCCGCTCGGTCTCCTCTTACAGCCGCTCGCCCCGCTTCAGGCTGGTGAACTCCCGATTCCTGTGTTGGATTTTGGCGATATTGGCCCTCCACGGTGTCATCGTTGCCGCGCGTACATCAATCCTTTCATGATGTTTCGATCTGGGGGCAACAAATTTGTCTGCAACTTGTGTAACTACGCCAACGATACCCCTATGGAGTATTTCTGTGCTACAAGCCCCCAAGGTGTCCGTGTTGATCGCGATCAGCGCCCGGAGCTGACGCGTGGAACCGTCGAGTTCGTCGTCCCCAAGGAATACTGGACAAAAGAGCCCGTCGGCTTGCGTTATCTCTTTTTGATCGACGTCACACAAGAGTCGTTTAACAAGGGATTTCTTGAGTCTTTCTGTGAAGGCATCCTGGCTTCTCTATACGGGGCTGAAGAGGGCGATGAGAAAGACGAGAACGGCGAACCAAAGAGAAGGATCCCAGCAGGCGCAACGGTCGGCTTCGTCACATATGACAAGGAGGTGCACTTTTACAATGTCAGTCCGGCCTTGGAACAGGCCCAGATGATGATCATGCCTGACATTGAGGATCCCTTCGTGCCACTCAGCGAAGGCCTCTTTGTGGACCCTTACGAGTCCAAGGCAGTCATCACCTCTCTTCTCGCCCGGTTACCCCAAATGTTCTCCAATATCAAGAACCCCGAGCCCGCGTTGCTCTCGACCCTCAACTCAGCAGTCGCCGCACTGGAGAAGACGGGCGGTAAGATCTTCTGCGCCCTCTCGGCGTTGCCCACGTGGGGCCCAGGACGGCTGTTTATGCGGGACGACGGGAAGCATCCAGGCGGCGAGCCTGACAAGAAGTTGTTCAGCACCGAGCATCCAGCCTGGAGGAAGCTAGCCGAGAAGATGGTGTCGATAGGAGTGGGTGTCGACTTTTTTATGGCTGCACCGTCCGGCGGTTACCTCGATATTGCCACTGTTGGTGAGTAGCTCCCAGTATCAGTCACAAGCAGTCGTCTAACGCGGCACAGGATATGTTGCTGCCACGACCGGCGGTGAAACGTTTTACTACCCCAACTTTATTGCTCCACGGGATAACACCAAACTCTCGCTGGAGATTAAACATGCAGTGACGCGCGAGACAGGTTATCAAGCGCTTATGAAGGTCAGGTGCTCCAACGGGCTGCAGATTTCAGCCTATCACGGCAATTTCATCCAGCACACATTCGGTGCCGACCTGGAGATTGGCGTCCTGGATGCGGACAAGGCGCTCGGAGTCACATTCACGTACGATGCCAAGCTCGACCCCAAGTTGGACGCCCATTTCCAGGCGGCACTGCTCTATACGACAGCATCAGGCCAGCGAAGAGTCAGGTGTCTTAACATTATTGCTGGTGTCAGCGAGCACGCCAAAGACTGTGTTAAGTTCATCGATCAGGATGCGGTTTATACTATCCTTGCCAAGGAGGCATCCACCAAATTAGCGACAACATCCAGCACGCTCAAGGACATTCGCCTGGGTCTAACGGAGAGGACCATTGATGTTCTCGCGGCATATCGCAAGAACTTTCTATCGCAAACGCATCCACCTGGCCAGCTTGTCATGCCCGAGCGGCTGAAGGAATTCTCCATGTACATGCTCGCCATGGTAAAGTGCCGCGCTTTCAAAGGCGGCAACGAGACGTCGGACAGGAGAGTCCACGAGATGCGCCTCATTCGGTCCATGGGCGCTCTCGAGCTAAGTCTGTATCTGTATCCGCGGATGGTTCCAATCCACAACCTCCAACCCGAAGATGGTTTCCCAGACGAGAAGACTGGCCACCTGCGGATGCCGCCAGCAATCCGGACATCCTTCAGCAAAGTCGAGCCGGGAGGCGTCTACATTGTGGATAATGGTCAGCAATGTTTGCTATGGTTCCACGCGCAGACCTCGCCAAATCTGATTCAGGATCTGTTTGGGGAAGACAAGGCAAACCTTCAGAGCTTGGACGCTTACACATCAACGCTGCCTGTGCTAGAAACCCATCTCAACGCACAGGTCCGGAACATGCTTGAATTTCTCAGGACTATGCGTGGCAGCAAGGGCCTGACGGTGCAGCTAGCGCGGCAAGGCATTGACGGGGCAGAATTTGAATTTGCGAGGATGCTGGTGGAAGACAGGAACAACGAGGCACAGTCGTATGTGGATTGGTTGGTGCATATTCACAAGGCGGTGCAATTAGAGGTGAGTTGACCCTCTGTCGTTAATTTGAAGGAGACAGAATTCTGACGAATCACAGTTGGCTGGGCAGCGGAAACGGGAAGATGGCGGGGAGGGGTCGGCGTTGTCGCAATTCACGGGGTTGCGGCCCTCCTACTGGTAGGTTATCCGTACTGCCGTGTCAAATGCGGACTTGCCGTGGATAAGTGGACCGTGGTAAAGGTAGAGCAAAATGTTATGAAAGAATGACAAACTTCAACTTGGTTGGCTTTAGCCGAACGAAATTGTGTTGCAGGCATTCGCGACTCGCGAAGGAAAAGACAGAAGACGGATGGGATGTGATTGGCCAAGGGTTGAGGGGTGCCCCCCAAGGAGGGTGGTCGAAAGGACGAGTAGGGATATTTCGTCGGCCCATTCTCAGAGATAGGGAGCGAGATGGAGGGACAGATAGGTAGGTCGTCCTGTTGACCCTTTCTTCTCTCCGTCCTCGAGCTTGTTAGTCAAGCTTTCCCATCATCATTTCCGTCGACCCAGATGCAGATGCAGAGCCAGCTTGGGTCACTGAAGCGGTCACGGACAGGGACACACTGACAGGCAGGTCAACTACTGTGAGCGAGGATAGGGCATTTGACACTGGGGGGCAGGGGTCTAGACCAGTCGGGACACGTGAGCTTTCTCACCGACTGTCAGCACAGTTGGGATGTTGAGGTTTGGGGACGAGTTTAGGTTTCCGGTATATCTTGTCTTGGCGGGGGCGCCTCAGGTACGCTAGAAGCGGTCTGGCACGCCTGTTATTGGATTGTTTTTCAAAGTGCGAGTACGGAGGAATCCGTACCTACCTAGTGCCCATCTCCACCCCCCTTCTCTCGAAGGCGTGCAGTGCAAGGGGAAGAAGAAAAAGACAAAGTATCCCGTCCGCTCCTACCCTAGTGTAGGTGTTCTAGGGGTGGGGGTAGGTAAGCGCACATAAGGACACAAGGACGACAGGGTTGGGCTCAAACAGGAGGGCACACGCAGAAGCAAGAAGCAAGAGAAACCCAAACAGGCTCGACGGGCCTCGCCGCATTTGACCTGTCACTTTTTTCGGGGGTCGGTCAGGGTTGGGGCTGGGACTCGGTCTGCAACCGAAGAAGAGACCCTCCCCCATCATGTCTCAGATTACGAACCTGACATTTTGTCACATACCACGTTAGGTTTGCACAGTGTTTGTTTTTCGGTGACTGCGGGCGGCCAAGGGGAGGTTTGGTTGGTGCACTGCGCTTCACGCGAGGACTAGGACAGCGAGGGGGTGTACGCAGTGATAATGGGGAGTTGGATGAAGAGGTAGTTGGCAAGTTGTGAGGGTGAGCGGATGCCAACCTGTTTAAATAGTACGCACACTGTGTAAAACGCGTGGTCCCAGTGTTGCCTCTTTGGGGCTGTCCATGCTCGTCCGGTGAGCTGGGACGGGTACGCGCCGGGAAGATAGAACGGGACGGAGTTTACCACTAACAGTTGCAGTATCGAAAACTGATCACCCACTGTAACTAATGGCAGTCACAATAACACGGACGGAGCAAGTAACTACTGGGTCCTGTGAACCTGTCCTGGCCCTGTTTGCGATCTGTGACACCTGATCTGGCACAGTTTGTACGCCCACACAAGCTGGCGCTGTGCTTGTATGCCTCGACCTCTCTGGCGCGGGTGAACGTGCCACAGAGCGAAGGTAGGTACGCCAAGTGGCACAACAGGGCCTCGCTGGTACGGGAGAGGAAGAGAGAGAGAGAGAGAGCGGTGAAGACACTTTTCTCTGCTAGTTGGCGGTTGCATGTGTGCCGTTGGTAGGGGTTGTTTGCTTTGATCACATTCTTGGCAGCACCTAGCCTCGGGTCGGGACACTTCAGGTACATGCTCTTCCCCTCTTTGGACGAAAAGTATATTCGTATTGTCGACTTGCCATCCATGGATTTGGTGCACACCCCACGCCACGGTGCCGGGGCTGTGCGCAGCGTGATGCCTCATCTTGCAGTGCCGATGGCGCTGGTAAAGAATAAACATCCAGTAGCGGCCAAGGAGGACAAGCATCACCATGCAGGCGAGACAGGATTGGGAATCCCGAAGCTGGTTACGACCCCTGGTTATCCTGCCTGTCGCCGGAATCGCCTCCGTCTTCGCGCCCAATGGGACAAGACCGGGGAGCTGCATGAGTCCCCTGTCAATACATTAGTCCAGTTGCCTCGCCGGACGCCTTTTCGGTCAGCATATCTGGGGTCTACCATGATCAGGAAAGGGGAAAAAATCAAACGAAGGCGGGCTCACGCTGGACGCGGACTTCGGCCGTGTCGTGTGAATTGGATCCAGAACAGGCATGCTGCAGCTAAATCTGCAGCTCCGCTACTGTGTTACTGCTGACCTCGTCCATGAATCACCAGTGCTGAAGTGGATACCGGAAATTCTCTCGCGCTGGCAGATTGATCCCGCTGTGGGCTGGGCGTCTCAACTGGTGCAGGCCTGACCTGCCCCTTCCTCGAGCAATCCGCGGCGGTGACCTCAGCCTCGCAGCACACCCGCTCAGCTTGGCAGCTGCAGCCGCAGGAGACTCCGACAGGGATCCCCTGCCTGCCACTTTCAGCAAAGCCAACGTCATGGCTTTCTTCGGCCCGTCGGCTTCCAGCGAGATCTCGGCGTCGCAGAGATTTGACGGCAGCACCACCAGCGCTTAGAGAGGGAGATGTAAAGCAAAAGAACAACAACGCCACAACTGCATTTCAGTGATTAGGTAGGTATGTGAGAATAAACTAGCAAAAGAATGTGAAGCTTGACCCTAGTGACCGGAGAACAACATCTCTGGGGGATCTGGTAATCCTCTACAACAGCACCTCGCACAGCAACCAGCCGACGGCAACGTGATACATGACAGAAGGTCATAGAAGCGGCAGGATCCCTGTAGCGAGGAAGCGAGCTACTTCGCACAATGGAAAAGAAAAAGACCAACGAGCACCAAAATCCGCGGCTGACGAGAGTCACTCGGCAAGCAGGTTACTCAAACTATACTTGGAGTCCGGTTGCGTCAGGACACGGTGGATCTCGGCCTCGTCAAACACCTGGCGGAAGATCTGATAGTCGGTAGGAGCCGACGAGTGCGACGAGCCGCTGCTAGATGAGGACTTGGACTTGGACTTGGATTTGCTGGATGAGCCGCCGCTGCTGCTGGAACTCTTGGATTTTTTGGCAAGGTCGTCAAGGATGAGCTGCGTGGTACTCTGTGTAGGATCCTCAAAGACAAAAGCAACTTGGCGGATACGGCCACGCAGATCTGGGTCATAGAGGATGACCTCACGCCACAGCTCAGCAAGCTCCTGGGGTGGGTTGCGATAGCCATTACCAAGACCGAAATCACCAATCACCACGTTGGTGTAGTTGGCATAGGCGCAGATGTGAAGGGCTCCTCGCAATTTGTCCTTGACCAAGTCCCGCTCACTGGCAAAGGAGTACTTGGTACCGTTGTGCGTCAGCTTGGGCCAGCGTGCAGGAGGCACAGACACGACCGGTAGCGATCGCCACTGGTCGGGCGGTAGCTTCTCATAGCGGTCGTGGGGCCCGCGGAAAACCACTGTGCAGAGTCAGCATTCACTCTGCGACTTGAATGCAATGGTGGTGACATACCAACTTCTGAAGACAGGATGGCACCGTACGAGGGGATTGGGTAGTGGGAGCTGGGGTATGTGGCGTCCCGCCGATATTCGGGTCCCGGCGTAGCCATGGCTGCGGAGAGGGTGCTGCGGCGACACAAGCGCTCTTCGTAGCCCGCAGCACCAGTCTCCCAGTCACCGCCGGGCCGGCCATCATTGGCTGGGCAAATGAAAGGGATGGAGCACTGCGTGTCGCTCGCCCAATTCAGGGCCCCATCAACTGGGTCTCCGGTATTGACATCTGCGGCTCAGGTTAGACAGGCGTGACCACGTTGGTGTTGTCAAGACTTACAGAATCGAGGCGGCGAGATGTCGAGAGGTCGGTCTCTTCCTAGGTTGATCTGGCGCAAGGGGCTGCAATAGATGTACGAGTACGTCCTGAACTGAGCAGCATATTGCTTCTTGATCAGCGGGATGTATTGCTTCTTCGTCTCTGAAGCTACCTCGGCCGGCTTCGGCTTGGACTTGGAGCTTCCACCAGGCATCGCTTCGTCAAGTAGGGGGGTTTCAGGCAAAGAGTCCGACAAGGGAGTGATCAACCCGGGGCTGCTCAACTCAATGGGCGTGAAGCTGACGAGCTCTAACCCACCCAGAACCGAGGAGGAAGACCCTTTATATAGGCAGTCAACAGACATGCAGGCTATCGCGGCCAACCCCAAGAGGACCGAGATGGAAGCAGCCAGATGCTGACCGGTACAGCAATGAGTAGTCTCTCGAGACCCCAAGGCGCGTGTGTAACTTGCTGTCTCAAAACCTGGAGATGAACGGATATTGGGGCTGGACAAGCCCGGAACAGTCCCTGGAGCGGCGGTGTGCATGGATCTTGACAGATCCAGCACTTGGTTTCGTCGTCTAACTCGAGTCCCAGCGCCACGGTTGCTGGGTCCTGTTAGGACCAGGCCGTCTCCCGAGACTGGTACCACAAGACCCGAACCACTGCTGTGCCCCGTCAACCGTAGACTACCGCATCGTGAGTCAATCTGGTGCTCTGTGTTTATCGGAAGACTCGATTATCGAAGATGCAGAACTGGCCGTAACCATGGCACTGAGCGCTGGGGGTGTGAGTTCGAGCAGGGAGCATTCACTGCCCTCGCAGGAGACCCATCGGACGACCACAGTACTGAGATACAGTAGGCGTCGGCTGCAGCGCCACGACTGGATGAGATTCACTTATAAGCTCGATGTTGAGGCCGAAGCCAATCAGCAGAAGCGATGTAAGAGGAATTGATCGTCGTTGACCAAAGACGGGATGGGGGAGGGGTGGCCGTTGGAGGGTGGAGGTTGGGGGCGGCATGGATGATGGAGCTAGTCGAGGCCCTGTCGGGGAGACCGGCGAAGCCCAAAGAGACCCCCACAGCTGCATGGCAGAAGTTTCATGATGCTATCGGCATCTAGGACAGGGAGTCCCTGGCTGGCGCGGTGCTGCATCGTCTCCCCTCTTTCGATTGCGCAGGGGTAAACCACAGAACGTGGAAGCGAAAGGATATCGAAGCCTCGGATACAGCGACCCTCCATTGGCAGCTTTCTGTCCCCGTTTCTCATTTGACTCGTCACAAGCTTCGATGCGAGGGCAGGTGCCACTGATCATCTCGTTCATTCAACACATTTTCTTGTGGAGGTGGATACCCTCACTTGGACGGTTGATTGTGGAGATCGCAGCGAAGGAAGGGAAGTGCAACCACGGATCAACTGAATTTCCAGCGCAAACCGGGCTCCCGGTCCACTGTGGCCTCAGCGCGACCTCCCCAAATGCCAAGACTTCAAGACTTCAGCAGCAGACACAACGCGACGCGACGCCTCCTGCTGCAAGAAAGATTACCAAATTGTCCAACTTGAGTCACTCCTTCTGCAAACAGCCACTCATTTTCCGAAGAAATTATTCACGACCCCACAAAGGCTTGCATTCGACTTTCTCACCGCTGGTTAGCTGTCTTTTTCCGTTGCTTGGCCAGGAGAAAAACCGGAATACAACTCCGGATGTGTCAGTTCTAGCCTCCGAATCTGAGTGGGAATTGGTTTTCGGGAGATGCAGCGCGCCGCTCCAAAACTGGTCAGCCGGTTTGCCAGGCACCCGGTTACCGCTGCCCGCGCCTCGTATTGTCGCTTTGCTCTCGCTTACAACCATGGACACAATCGACGCCACTTGTCAACTGCTGCAAGCCGGTCCATCGAGCAGCTGTTGCAGTGGAAGCCGACCGAGAAGGTTGATGGTGTTGTTGTCAATGGCTTTGTCCGGTCGGTGAGGTCGATGAAAGCGCACCGTTTCGTCTCCCTTGGAGACGGGTCCTCGCTCGCACCGCTCCAGGCCCTCGTCTCCACCAACCAAGACCAAGCAGACGGGTATGGCGGCTTTCCATGTCTCGGGTGCTGTATTTGCTGATCCGGCCACTGCAGTCTAGCCGTCGGGGCGGCCGTCCGCCTCACGGGATCCTGGGTCGCTTCTCCCGGCAATGCGCAGAGCCATGAGCTGCATGTCGACAAGGTCGAAGTCCTTGGACCGTCCGACCCAAGCGTGAGAAATGCCTCCCCACGCTTCTAAATTCTTGGAGCTTCTCCTGACCTTGCGCCCCAGACTTTTCCTATCCAGAAGAAGTATCAAACTCCTGAGTATCTTCGCACAATGCCGCACTTGCGGCCGAGAACCCCTGTGAACGCAGCACTGTTGAGATTGCGGTCGGACGTTATCGCATCAATGACTTACTTCTTCGCAAACCGAGCGTTCACCCAGACACATCCACCCATCATCACCTCATCAGATTGTGAGGGGGCGGGTGAAGTGTTCACTCTAGATCCTGCCACCAACTCCAACCCAGGTCCTTCTGCGACCTGCAATGGAGCCGATGAGGAGAATCTCTTCTTCCGTTCCAAGAAGTACCTGACTGTTTCCACCCAGCTTCACCTCGAAGCTCTAGCCCAATCTGTTGGCAATGTGTGGACACTATCACCGGTATTCCGTGCTGAGCAGAGTGACACCTCGAGACATCTCAGCGAATTCTACATGCTTGAAGCCGAGGTTGGTTTCGCGGATGGCCTTGGGGATGTCATGGACCTTGTTGAGGACTTGTTGCGGTCGCTAAGCACCGGTCTGTTCGAGACCAGGTCAGTCCAGGACCTTCTGTCCCGATCACCCACAGTTGGCTCGGACCTTGCCCCTGTCGAGGTCGTTAGGGGTCGGTGGGAAGGGCTGATGCAGGACTCGTGGCCGCGAATCGCATACACAGAGGCTATGGAACTGTTGGAGCAGAAGTCTGGCCTGTTTTCGCTGAAGCCAGCCTGGGGTTCAGGACTGCAGTCGGAGCACGAAAAGTTTCTCGCAGACTATGTTGGAGGGGGTCAAAAGCCCGTCTTTGTCACTAACTACCCCCGTGATATCAAGGCTTTCTATATGCTCGAAGCGCCACCCTCTGGCTCGGAGCCAGCTCCCACGGTCGATTGTTTCGATTTGTTAGTCCCCGAGTTTTGCGAAATCGCAGGTGGCTCTATGCGCGAGCACCGACTGCATCTGTTGCAGGATGCCATGAGACGGAGTGGGATTCTCAGGTCATCATCGCCAGACGCCGCCAAAGACGCGTCTCCCGAGTCAGCAGGAAGTCTCGAGTGGTACCTGGACCTCCGTCGGTGGGGTTGCCCTCCTCACGGCGGCTTCGGTCTGGGCTTCGATCGGTTGCTCAGTTATCTTGCTGGCGTCCAAACCATCCGAGACATCGTCGCTTTCCCACGTTGGCATGGCCGGTGTGATTGCTGAAGACGCGGAAAACCAAAGAATGAAACCACCCCAAGTTCAATCCAGTGGCCCTCTCGTGCAACCTCCCATGCTGTGCTCGTTAAGGCTTGCCTACATTGGATGCAGGGAGTTGCGTAGGTCGCACTAGTCACCGCAGATACTGCCGGCCATCGACGGACCACATTGTCCAGCTCCTTGATGATTAACGTGGGTGTGCATTGGTGCGAGATCTCAGGGGCACGCCGCTCCAACGTGCACATTCACCCCAAGGACACAGGCTTGCACCTGACAAGTTGTCGAGAATCCAAACCCGTAATCTATTGATGGTGCGACGTTCCGTCTTACGGCCTTTATTCCTTCCCAAGGACCAGCAGACGCAGAACACCCCGCTCCAAATATCGTCACCGGCTGCATGCAGTGGAGTTTGAGTTCTTCCGACAAACTGGGTAGTGTTCGATGCCCCAAGGCAACGGAGATGGGTGTCGGGCTCTGCGTGCGTGCCCATGGTTCGTCATCGGACACAGAGAAGCTGACCTTTGTCGGGCAATGACTAAGCTTCTTCACCGTGTTTCGGGGCGTTGAATCATTGACCATGTGTATTAAATTAGGTTCAAACACGATCCATTCTAGTCCACGCGTTGGGCTCGCATTTCATGTATCTTGTTTCTCCCTGTCGAAGTTGACGAACACAAATTCCGTTGTCAGACGTCAAGAAGCGTTCTCGGCCTATTGCCCTGTTCACCGGTCCCCACCTGTCTCGGTGTCGGCGTCACACATCGATTTACGGCATATGAGAAGGCAGCTGCTGGTCGCTAAGTTCTCATGTGCAATCTCGCCATCTAAACGCCGCTCTTCTTGGGGTACAGGCGCGTCCATGGTTGACGGTCCGTCTGAATTCTCGGTTGGCGCCCGGATTTCAACAGAATTCTCTTCCAAGCCGGTCAGATCGATTGGGCAAGTCTACATACCCACTCTCGACGCGGCCCAGACCTCCTATGGGGCAGAGTGAGAATACACGATTTACGCTAAAGCAACTGATAGTGCAAACCGCTGTCGGCTATCAGCATCGCGACCGGCCGCTTTTGTGGGTTCAATGCTAAGGCGGCTGTAGCACGTCGGGCCTGCTCACGTTCATCAGCACAGTTTGTCAAACGCCCGCCATGGGGCCGCGCTTGCCAACTGAAGGTCATGGCATCTCTCTTTATCTGGGTAGTGGGGCTCAACACCATGAACCCGGCTTGGGCATGAAACCTGTGTCCCAGTGACAACGTACCGTGGCCGCTGCAACATAACATCCAACCCATGGCATCGAACCAGTTGTGCTGCGCCGAGTCGAGCGCCAGAGAAGGTCGAGATTGCGGGAGGTTCGTTTGACCCAACCGGGATCAGCGCCGGCACGGCAAAACACAAGCTAAGCCGTGGGATATTGACAGTTAATATTCCAGATGCCGGTGACAACCTTATTCAGACTGAAGGGACTCTGCGGCGTGCCCAATCTAACCATTGGGCGCGGGAGTCTTAACTTCCCGGTTCATGTCGAGGCTTTCAAAAGAGCCGTGGGCGAGCCGGCGACCGTCTTCTTGGCAAATTCTCGACCTTCCTTTGGGTGTTCTGATCCAAGAAGGCCAAGATCTTGAGCAATTCAGCTTGAAGCCATCCGGGACGGCCGTTGGCCAAGGATTTCGGAGTTGGCTATGCGGGCGGGAGTTACGCCGACATAGGGCAAGCATAGCAGCTCGGCGGCTTGGTACCCCCCTCGGTACGTACACTGTCGGCGCCACGGAGACAAAAACCGCGGCGGAAGCGGCTCATACGGCGAAAACACAACATCAACGGCGCGGCATTATTCAACAGCCAGCGGCAAGCCACATCTGGTAAGTACGACAATGGACATCCTGGATCGCGGTGGCAGCGGCAACCCTAGGGTGACATGACGGGCTGTTCTCGTTGCGTTGGCGGGGGTGTCGGGGGTTTCCTACCCACCGAAAACCTGCTCATAGGCTCAATTGTACGGCAAGGGAGCCAAGTCGGGCCAAGAGACAGAACGCCAAGGACAATGATGAATAGTGCAAACCACAGGTTTGCGCTACGGGGTTCGTTGATCACGATCCGACGTGTTTCCTGCACATCGTATCCTCGTGTCCATCCTACGCAAGTTTTGCAACACTATGTACACGTTGGATAGTACCATACTCTGTCTGTCTGTCAAGAGTTTGTTGGTTGGTAGGCGACTTGGCAGGGAGGGGTTGGGGGTCGACGAGGGATGGATGCCTTCACGCATTGCCAAGGCGAAACATTCATGACTGATGATGATGCCCGCCGGAGAAATGGACGCATGGGGAAGGAAGGGAGAGAGTGCGAGCGCTCAGTCGGTGCAGTGCGCGTGAAACCTGCTCCTATTCCGCTTTCACGACTTTGTCGGCGGAGCTCTCGCTGGCAACGCAACATCTTTTTCTCAACCTCCAAATTTTTCAGGATGACTCAAACTGAGTAACGTCAGCGGGGCAAACGGCGAAGCTTGTTTCGCAAGGTATTTTTTGCCCTCTCTGTGATCAGGGCTAACTGCCCTGACATGGCCTCACATCAGCTCGGCCAAGGGGTAAAACCCAACCCCTCCCGACGTCCCGGTTAACCTTGTTGCAATGAAGCTTCATCAGCGGCTCACACGCGCGCACACCACCCACACACACAGTCCACGGCTCACGGCCCACTGGGAAGAATGGTGGGGGTGGGGCATATCAGGCCAGCCGCGTTTTCATCAGCATGCCAAGCGCCCACTAACTTAACTAATATTCTGTATATGTATGTATACAACACGGTTTTGCAACCACAAATTCCCCGCCGAGATGATATTGCATGATGCAACCACTGGGCATATCTCTTCAAGCCACTCAGTGTACACACGTCCACGGGACGAGACCACACTAACGTTGTAAAGAAAATACAAAGTTATGATTTGACAGTCAGGAGACTTTAACATCTCGGGTAGAACCTAAGACTTGGCTTGTATTCTTGGCCCTATCTAGGATTCACTAGAATGGTGGATTGGTTCAGCCTTGGCTCAGGTTTCCACAAGAATCCCAAGAATCCTGCCAGGGGAGTGGGGGACTCAACCGGACGCCCCACGTATCCCGCTGCCTTGTTCTTTGGTGTGCGCTATGGACAGTAGTATATAGTGCAAATAACACGTTGCATTTAACGTTTGCGAATACGCTGCACCAACAGAGGCGCCCTGCGCGGCGCTGAGGTGGAGGATACTCGTGGAGTACGAAGTACTAGTCTGGTGAATGCCATGATGGAACTGGCCACCCAAGTTGGATCCGGATTTTTTGGGATTTTGTGGGATTGTTTTTTTTTTTTTTGGAAAAATAAAAATAAAAAAAATGCCTGGACGGCGACCTACACTAAAAACCTGAGTGGATTTGATGCCCGAAATTGAATCGTGATTTGATTCGCCGACGATTGTGTCGCACAAAGTTTAGCGATTAGGTTGTTCCGATTTTGCCGAACCCTGCTCGCTCGTTTGCCGCTTTTCTCTCTTTTTTTGGGTTTTTTGGAATCCACTCCGATTAAAACTAACCAACCCAACCCCCACCAGGCTTCGGTTCTGCCCCTGTCTGCCCCGCCTCTTTTGCTTGCTTCATCTGTTGGGAGGGAACCGGGGGGG
>Ga0247763_1000259_pt1 | contig 29707 bp, 36 predicted proteins | sample UWRJL141409B4_FD_179926 | JGI IMG/M metagenome (GOLD analysis project Ga0247763, IMG submission 179926) | Plant litter microbial communities from Arlington Agricultural Research Station in Wisconsin, United States - UWRJ-L141-409B-4 | ecosystem: Environmental > Terrestrial > Plant litter >... | reverse complement strand
TTTTTTTTTTTGCGAATCCGTCCTCGCTACTTCTTTTATTTGCCGCTCGTCTGGCTTGCCGTGGCTCCGGCTTGCACAGTTTATGAACACAGAAAACGCTTGTAATGACGACGAGGGGAGAAACTAATGGCGTGTGGAAGGGTATGAACGAGGGCTGGCTCAGCATGATGGTTTTACGGAGGAGTTCTCATGGACGGCACACGGTATTATATATAGATAAGCCGGGACGGGCGAGATATCCGGCGAGTGATACCAGGTAGACGGTTGGAGGTAGTGTTTTCCTTGTGAGATACCAGCGAACAATCAAGTTACGGCATACTGTTATGGGCACGATGTTGTGGCTCTTGCAATACGGTTCCTAAATCTGGAAATGTTACATCATTTTTCCCTACCATTTTCGTTGTCTGGCAGCTTGAGCGGGGTGGTTGTTTGAAGATCAAAATGTGAAGAGAATAACAACGACCTCAAAACCTCGAATGTTTCCACACCCTACCTAGTCGTTCACGCCCAGTGCACACCACCCTATTCCGCAATAAACGCCGACAAACCACCCAACTAACAAGTAATAACTGGTAAGCCACCTGGCCTCCGAACTGGGTTCCCCAGCAAGATTTTGTGCGAGTTCGTGTGCGTTAGGCCACGGACGCGCCCTCTCCGTAATAGGTTAATCAACACGCATGCTCAAACAATAGAGCTCCGACAGTCTTTCACCACTGAGAGCCCGCGGGGAGAGTTGGACGATGAACTGAGATTCGAATGCCCAACCCTCGCCACACCAACACTGAGTTGGAGGACAATTACGCTCCGCGTCAGTGAGTGTTCTATGGGCATGTTCTCCCACGGTGACTCGGGCAAAACCACCCTCCGTAGGTATCTAACATCGCAAACGACCAATGACTGATCTGTCGCAAACAAATCACAGATTCGCAGAATCGACAACGGGAGTTTTCGGGCTTCAAAGCGATAACCACAAGGTAGTCCCATTCAGGGAGATTTCGGTCCAAGATTCTTCAACGGGGAACAGATTGATGACGATTGCATCGGCCGCCTCCCTCGGATAGATTCAGGCGATGGGTTCAAAGTAATTCATCGCTTCCGCTGGCTACGCTTTGTTCGATAGCATCGATAATCGCCCTCTCCTCGAACACTGGCCCTTGTCCATCACATTTTGCCTGGGACTTGAGCCGGTCGCTAACGTCAGCTATATCGACAAGCCCGCGCTTGAAGAGATCATGGTTGATGATCAGATCCCATGTAGCTCCAGCCGCCAGCAAGCGCTCGCCGTCATCGCTCGTTACGATCCGGTGACTTGGTGTCTTGTTGGTGTGGCCCTGGAGTACATTGGTATAGAAGTCGGTGGGGTTGTAAGACATGGGGCCTGTCGTGGTAGGAACATTGGCTCCCGGGGAGCCGGCACCGGCAATCGACGTCGCGCGCAGGATCTCGTTCTCTGTGCTCATCTTCTGCAGATCACGTTTGAGTTTCTCGTTCTCCGAGACCGCTTGCTGCTGTGCTTCCTGCAGCTGTTGGAGCCGACTTTCGAGATCCTTGACATGGCGTTCCTTGCGCTCACGGAATGCTCGTTGTCTGAGGCGGGTATTAGCAAGAGCTGCACAGTAGGCGGCTGCTTCAATGGGCCGGAAGAAGCCAGCCAGAGTGCGTGGTATTGCAGGGGTAGGCTCAGGACATACGCTGCGCGGTTTTGGGCTTTCCGCCTCGATTGGGCGGGAGTCAGGTCATCTTCCTCCGAGTTAGACCCCTGTCGCCGGGCTTGCTCCTCGTTCTCGGCTTTGGTAGAAGGTATGATATCGGCGGCCGCATGTGCCGGGTGTGGTGCGGCAGCGGCGGAAGCAGCTGGTGCGGATTGTGCGGCCTGATGTGGCCCTGGAGGCGTTGGCGGGCCAGGAAAGGTCTGTTGGGGGTTGAACTGCACATAGTTGTCAAAGGTTTGGAACGGCTCGTGGGTGAGTCCGTTGGGGAACTGCTCGTAGACCTCCTGAGTAATGATTGTGTAAGCCTTCGGACGCAGAGAAAGACCGGCGCTACTGCTTGCTAAGACGTTGCAAATGCGGAGATCGGGAGTGCGAGGAGCCACAAAGCGAGCTTCGATTGAAGCCAGCTGCGACCTATAAATCAAAAGCGCCGCCCGACTCCTTATAGCGTCCCGCTTTTGCGACAGATATCGAAGGCGCGACTTACTGGAGGCGATGTTGTGTTGAAGTCCTCTGACGCAACCGAGTTGGTATGCGATGGCGTGAGCGGAGTGATACCGATGAATTGATATGGCTGCGCGCCAGGGAAATATGTTGTGGTGTAGTCCATCGTGCTGGCTTCCCAACTCTGCTTCTTCTTTCTATTTCCAGTGCCTGACGGGCGTCTCCGATTGACGAGGGGTAATCACACGACAAAGCTTCTATCCGCAGCTATGGGCTGGCTTAAGAAGTGGTGGGCTGCGAAGTTGCAGGCTCGTTGGCTCACATGCGTGATCCGATCGTGGACGAGAAGTAAAGGCAAGGAGTGAGCCTTCGGAAGCGACCTTCAACCGGTTTAACAGTGGACTGTGGGTGAGGGGAACTGCAAGGCGAACAGCACAGAACGGAGGTGTGGAGTCCAGCGCCAGCTGGTTATAATTCCTTCGACCACGGAGGAGATGGGTCGCAAAAGGTGGCTTCGCACAGGCGTGCCGCGTTGTCGATACAAACGCTTTGTTGGGGGCCTTCGGGCCTAAATGGATCTCTGGGGAACGCCGACATAAGGAGCCTTCTTACCCAACAATGGTGACGAGAGATCAGAGGGACTGCGAGCCGGCAATTTGGAGAGCAGCAAACGCCGAACCAGGGTCGGCATGACCGCTGCCCAGGATTTGAGCACACGCTCCAGCCATAGGTGCAACACCTGGCTGCCCGCTAGACTACCAGACGGGGGTGCTGGAGACGATCATAGACTCAACACCACCCAAACCCGCACTGAAGCCCAAAATCCTCAGACGGGCTTGTGTCGGCTCTAGCTCCGTGAAGCAGCACGGATTGGCCTGCTGGCTTGTTCAGGCGCTGAGGGAGCCAGCGTGCCGGTCAACGACGCAGCGGCGGTGAGACGGGCGGCCCCATGAACCACAACCTAACGCGGCGTCAACTACCCAGTCTAGCGCACACCCCCGCACTAGAGTTGTGTACCACCCTCTCTCCCCGCTTGTGATCTTCAATCCCCAGCATGGCATCATGTATACTATCAAGCCTCCTCCCTTCGCTGAGGCGCAGCCTGGGGCTGTTTGTTCTTGAAGAAAGCCATCCTAGACGCCGCTAGGTAACGCTACGCTGACGCCGAATTTGAATCTGATCTTCTCGCCGAGTTCCAGAAGCACTCCTTACAGCCCTGAGAGCGGGGTTCGTACCTGGTCGGCTGCCACGTGCACTCGAGACAACGGGATCAAGGAAACTATCAAGCGAGGTCCCTGTGCTGCGGAACACGAAAAAATACTCGACACTCATTCGCCGCACCTCGACATGAAAGAACAAGACGAAGGAGGTCTTGTTTCTTACCTTGATTTGCGGCAAATGAGTGTCCCAAAGTGAGCCTTACACGGCCTTGGCGGCTGCAAAATCGGTTGCGGGCTCTTGTTCACCCTTGTTCTGCTGAAGGGGCCAACAAGCTACACCATCACATCCAATCAGTCCGGTGAGGGACACGGGCAGTTCGTGAGAATGGATGCTCTTGTTCGAGCGCAAGGCACACCACTTTGCTCCACTGCCGTCCCCCGGAATTTGTCGAGCAGAATGTGTCTCCACCGCGCCAAACTCTCGAGCCTGGTGACTCTGGTCGGGTCTCACGTCAACATCATTATATCAACTGGCAAAGCGGAACCTCGGCCCCGGTCTGCTACGAGCTCATCAATGCGCCTCGGAGGGCTGGACAGAGCCAGGAACTCAGCTGACGAATTAGATCGGTTTCTTTTGACAAATGCTTTCGCCCCCAAATGGATAAGAGCGCGGAAGACCACAACCTGCCTTCACGTCATCAAGGTTTGGTACCGTTCGCAGCCACAATTCATAATTCCGGTGATGACCGAGCTCATTGACTTCGTTCCCCTAATAAATGCTGGTTCTCTGTCACATCCAGTTTGGAGACTGGGGAACTGCAAATATGGACAAATCATGCTGACAAACAGTGACCGAAAATGGAATCAACTTACACATAATGTGTCTTTGGTTCCCTCAAGAAGCCAGCCAAGAGCCATTAGCCCATCAGTCCAGCGGCCGGAGGCGGGAAGAACCTCGTAGGGCTGCGACGAGCCGCACTCTTAGATTGACCACTGCTGCCGGCCGCACCTGTGTACGCCAAGTGGTCCATGGTTGAGGGCAGCCCAAGTGACGAAACATGAAGTATCAGGACCACCGTGACCAAAATTCTATCCAGAGAAATGCCTTGCCAACTCACCAGTGTCCTGCCACTCTTCGGCTCAACCAGAAACCTCAGCATCTCAGACTAGCCTCTGACATCCGGGAACGACCCGTACAAGACTTGAGTGACTCCTATCGATTCTTGAACCCCAAGCCCACACCGAGCTACCAGGACGAACCATGAAGCCCGAGGATCGATCGCGAAAGGTGGGCCTGAGTCAGCGCCACAGCTAGTGCCGATGAATAGACTTGGCGGTCATGCTTGGGTAACGCCGAGCGTTCTTAGAGCGTTTAAGGAGTAAATCGGGCTGTCAACATTCCCTCGCCATCTAGAAGCGCATTTATCGTGTCGGTATAGACCCAAAACGAGCCCCAAAGACTTTAACTAATATTGTTCCAGACATGGCTCAGCATCAGCCACTGCGACCAGCGATCCGCCAATCTTCGGATAGACTTGGTCGACTAAATGCGCCCGCCAGTAGGTGGCAGCTGCCTGACGACGTGGATTATATCCGTCCGTCGGGATAGCTTCTATGACAGACGTTGGAGGCGTTACTAAAAGCTGGCTGCATTCAGGCTTCGCGGTTCTCTGCGGTCAAGGAGGCACGAGACAACCTGGTTGAGGAGGTCTTCAGAATGATCATTCATTGCCTAACACGATGGGCTGAAGCGCAAAGATTGCCTTTAGTTTTAGGCAACCGAATCTTGTTTTCGTCCGAACAACGCTGTTTCCATGGTAGGAGCGTTCAGGGAAGGTGCAAACTGGTGCTTTTGTTCCACTTGCGTGAGGCCAGGCCACGCGCAGTCACGATTCACTTGGGGCTTAACACCAAGACTGCCTACAACAACGGCCCCTTGGGTTTGCAGGAAGTATGGTTTCTCGCCATATTCGCAGTGCCCAATGAATTCTTCCACCTGCTGCGCTTTTCGTGACACAGGTTTCTCACTGATTGGATGCGGCCGGACGCTCCTCCCTCCGCGTCACACTTGGGAAGCAGGAGCAGTTTTCACTGTCCCTTCCTCCCTCAATCAAAATGAACCGCGCAATTCAGAACACCGGTCAGTATTCTAGAGCCCCCGATGGCGGAGAGAAGGCGGCGCCCGTCTTCAATGGTATGTCTGACCCCTCTTCCCTCCACGCTACTGACGCCTCGTCAACTCTTTCCTACTCGCGCCCACATACCCGCCGATTGTTTCCTAAGGCAAAATCCACTTTGGAAACCGCAAATATCCACCTCGCACGTTACCCATTACCGGAAACAGCACTTCTGCCAATCCAGATGGACTCAAGCTCCCAATCCTCTAACCTCTCTCCAGTCCCCTCCAGAAGTTCTGAGGGCAGACAGCCAACTTACACCACCGTCGGTTCCATCTACGACCCCAAGCAAGCGGCTCCACTGCAACCGCCCGCTCGACGTCCTAGAAGGGGCCGATTGCCGCCGCTCGTTCTATCACCTCCTAGAGACCCCCTCCGCGCGTTGCCTGACGCCCTACTGTCTGCTTTGTCTATAAAAGATAGACTGCGAAACTCACCGCCCCCTGCGACACGGTATCTACCCGAGTATTCTCCCCTACAGCAGAACTACGACCGGGCCGTCAGCCCAAGCAACGAAGATAAGCACGCAGCTGGAGGACGAAGCATGTTAGCCCCCACCATTAGATCCGGCAACATACCGCCTCCTCCAGGCTTCCGCTCCACTTCAGCTGATAGAGAGAACAAGGCTACCAGGGCTTTCGACGACAGTGACAGTATTGCTTCTGAAGGCACATTGGCGTCGTCCCGGATCACAGTCAAGGGACTTACAAGCTTGGCCTCGTATCCGAATCCTATGCAAAAGGCTGCCCAGAACAAACTAGCCAGAGCTCGCGCCGCCAATCTTGCAAATAGCCGCGCCGGAACACCTTCAATTTCTGTTGCATCGGATCTTGGCAGAGACCGTGTGACAAGTGGCGGGTCGACCGTGATCGGTACACCGCAGCCCCTGACCGCAGGTCCACCGGGTCAGCGTCAGTTTCGACCGTCGACGATTGAAGGTGTCACGAGAGCTCTTGGGACTGGCCAGGACAACCTCGACGCTACTCTGCGCGCAGAGCTCGAATGGCCTGGACTGGGATCAACTGCGGTCGACCTATCACGTGCCAGCGACGAGCAGTCCGAGCAGCTCGTCCCGCTGGCCTTCGATAAAACGGCGGACGCCACTGATCCCTTTCTCTTAGGCCAAAGGCCGCCGTATTTTGGAAATAGGGTTTCTGTCCCGAACGTTTCTGTTGGCTGGACCGTACACGATGGTAGCAATCGATCAACGACGATGACGCCGTTTGTAGGGGAAGATACCGAAGAAACGGAGAGGAGACATCCCGACGACACTATCCCCAGAGACCTCGCCAGACTTTATTACCCGCACGGCTTTCCTGCTAGTTATACTGGACGATACAACGCTATCGCCGAGACTCGGTGCGACGAGTATCCACAACAAGGAGATCCCTCTGCCAGCTGGTCTCACGAGACTGTTTCTGAGCAACAGGCAAAGCTAAACCAGAGATTCTATGCCGGCGTCGAAGCCTTCATCAGGGATATACACAGTGTCGCTCACGAGCATGACAACCGCAGCTTTAAGAACAAGATTGGCGTCATTGGCGAAGGACGCCAGCAGGCTAGCACGTCGCATTGTGATAAGATTGATAGCAACGGCAGACCGCAGCTTGCAGCTCTGGAAGTGGAAGAGGCCAACAGAATTCCTAGTCACGCTCATTCCGAGCCTCTTCTCAGTATGGCTTTCGCTACCCTGCTAAGATGTAAGGAGGAGATATCTAACCGGCAGTCTGCCGAGGGCGTCGAATCGAATGGCATCCTAAAACCCGACCAAACATGGATTGACGACTCTAGTGAGGGTAACAAATCTTTCTACGAACCACAGAACGCCGGCGAACAACTCAGAAAGAGGAGGACGATCAAGCGAGCGAGACGAGGATATTAGGATAAGCTGGCATCTTCAGACGAAACAATAACGGGCTGAAGGGCAGTTCGAGATGAACGAAGTTCTCCTACAGTATTTCTCGCTGGTTTTGAAGATGGGCAGCCCTCTGCTGGAGTGCTTGTTCGTTTAGTTTGGTTTTTGGGGCGAGTAAGGACATTGCGCTGGGCTGTCGTTGGTTGGGTTTGCGCGGTGATGGATGTATGATCGGGGTTGGTTGGATGGCGCTGTCTTCCTGGGCTCATTTTGGGGACATTTTCTAGTCCTGCTCATCAACGTACTGCTGGGTGCTTTTTTGGTATTTGGTTGTCTCTCTAGTAGATCATAGCATCCTAGCCATCGGAATGGTGAATACTATTAGCGACCCCTGCAGAATACGACAATGGCGAGAACAAAACAAGTCAGATTTACCCTGCTATAATGCTCTTCCTCCACGGGTATGTTGGGTGTGAACCACAAGCAAACCCTACATCTATCTCGCCATTTCAGCTTCCTGCCTTGCTACTTGGCCCACATATTTCAGAAAGAGGCAGAAAGGTGCCCCATACTTCATGCCTGTGTGAGACAAACAAAAAACAAATGTGAGGCTTTTCAGGTGCGTGGTAGGCCGCAGTTGTAACATATCTACAGCGAGATTGCAGCCCGATATTTTCAGGGGGTTGCAGGATAAATCATACAAAAGAGGGACCAGAAAAGCGAACAATAACGACGCATCCTCCCCCCCCATATTTGTCCCAGACGCCGAACTGGAATCATCAAAGTCCTATTTTGTGCCTCCTCCGTGCCCCCCCCCCTCTCTCTTACTTTACAGCCCGCCTGTTCTCGATGGATTTTTTGAAATTGAGTTGCCCCCGCATCCTGTCGAGAGGAGGAACCAAGCCATATAGGGACATAAGAGAGAACCGCATACCGTGAACAAGAGAACAAAAATGCTGAGAAATATGCGAAGCAGTGATCAAAGGGGTATAATATCGACTGATCTTCGTTACTGAGAAATGAATGATTAGACACCGGCGTTGACAGCCGCCAGTCTCGCGATCAGAAGGGCTGACCGTATTAGAAGAAAGCTTGTCGGGGAAAACCAGGGGGTAGTGCAGGTTTGCTAGCCGTGGTCCCCTGGGACTGTGTATGCGATGTAGTCTCGATCGGCCAAGACTTGGAAATGAAAATGCAGTATATGACGAAGAATCGAAGTCTATGCACGAGGGCAATTCGGCTGGCGGGGTTGTTCGGACAAACTGTGGCTACCTCACATTGTTCCCAATCGGGTACGCGCTGCCTGGAACCATTGCGTTGTTTCTCGTTGCTCCACGGGATGGGAGCTCAAAATCGGGGTTTGAACTAAGCACGTCGGTTTGGCGATTCACTGGCAGTCGGGTGGCCATGGGTGGCGGAGGCGGATCCCAGCGAGGGTTCACACCTCGTTGTGAGATGGAGGTGAAGGTTGACCGATCAGATCCGGCCGCCGGGCTGCGGGGCTCTGGCGGGATATCCCGGGTATCCTCGTAGGCGTTAGTGTTTTGTATAGGGTGAGGCGTCGGCATGTGAATACCTGGTTCCGCAAAGCGAGGATCTACGTCTTCGTAGTACTCACTAGGGGCGGCCGCAGCCTGCTGTGCAGCGGGGCTCCCGCGACTTGATGGTAACTCTGCAGGTCGGCTTGGCACATTCAGAGGTGAAGGCACAGCGGGCGAGCTCCTCCCAGGTCCTTGATTCCAGGCTTGCCTCGGTGGTACGTAGGTTCTAGTCGGTGTCAGTGTATTTGATGGAGCCGAGACAAAGCTGGACGCGGACCACTTACTCGTCTTGGCTGTATGTGCTCGCCGATGTTCTCGCTTGTTGCATGGCCAACATGCCAGCAACGTCAGCATCTGAATCCCTAATGCCATACTGAGTATAACCTCCAGGTGGTGGGGGTTGTTGGGGGTTGCCGCCAGAGGCCGCATCCATCTCCACCGGCCGTTGCGAGGGAATGCCATCATCAACACCCGGCAGCGGTGGCGGAGATTCTGCGCGAGGAAGCTCAGCTTGCGGATTGTACGCATCATAACCCCCGGTTTGGGGGACGGGCGATTGCTGTCTGGCTCCATAGAGGCCAGGGCCGTATCCTCCGGCAGGTGAAGGCCTCCTGTCATACCCATTGTCATACACGGGCGCATTTCCTTGATAAGGTGGCGGTGTGCGTCCGCCCCGGCCGGCATACCCGCGAGGTGGCGGTCCGTATCCGCCTCTGTTGATCGGTGAACCATAGCCTCCCCGGGGTTGTGGGCCATATCCACCTCGTCCCCCAGGAGGAGGAGCTCCGTATCCGTTATAACCGCCCCTCCCAGGCCCCCCATAACCTCCACGGCCACGATAAATCCCTTGTGGCATGCCCCCTCTACCCCTCGTGTTCATGCGCTCCAGTGACGGGCCCCTCCTGACCCCATAGCCATCTTGAGGGGGCAGAGGGCCCGCATATTGGTCTCGCGAAGCAGGCGTGTTAGTCAACGATCGCATAGTGCCGTCAGTCGGACTGGTCGATTGGTCGTTTACGAGAGTAGTGCCGGTTGGGGCGTTGTCTGAAGGACTCCTCGCGGTCAAGGGGATTCTCTCGTCGCTGCTTCGATCATCCTTCTTCTCGAAAGTGGTGAAAGTAGGTAGACTATCGGCCCCGCCATTAGCGCCGCTGATCATGGGGACTGTTGGTTGCATCGCGGCACCAGTATTTAAAGTAGTCGCCTGCTGTGCCTGCCGGTTGTAGAAGTTCTCGCCGCTCATTTCGGCGTTCTCGGCAATGCGCTTCTTCCTTGCTTTTCTGCTCACAACAGTTCTTCGCATAGCGCATGAGATTAGACCGCTGAGGGCCACCAGGATTGTGGCAGCGAGGACTAGGTACGAGCCCCAAGCCATATGGGGAACGAAGAGAAGGACATCGATGAGGAAGCAGAGAAGGCAGAGGAGGAAGTCGAGCAGCCCAACAACGAAGACCAAGAGCAGGTACCGAGCCGAGTGGGACGGAGAATGAAAATGGGCGATAACAGCGAGCACCAGCATGGTCAGCGTGACAAGAGCGGCAACTGGGTGGACGATGAGAATGGCGGAAAGGGTGGCCCGGGTGGCCGTCGGCAGGTTGAAATCATCGACTTCAGTATTGGTCGCGAAGCCTGTCGCGAGAAGCTGTGTAAGTCTTGAATACAGTTCAAACTTGAGGTGTTCCACTTACGAGCATCGTAGCCGACCTCTATCGGGCTGCAGACGCTATCTCTGCAGAATCCAAAGACGCCGAAGCTGGCGCCCTCAAAACTGCCGAGCGGTATCGATTCAATGATGGGTGCTGATAGGACGGCCAGAAGGAGCAGGGCAAAAGCCGCGAACAGCAGCACTGCCAAAGGGGTGGCCGGACGTAGCATTGCGAGCAAGTATTCCTGGGGTCTCAATCGCTAGAACAGGCCAAAGTGAGAGTGCCAGCGTCTTCAAGACGCGGCCGGGGTGAAGGAGGCACCCGATACCCTCAAAGCGCTCTGGCAATGAGTATCGCGGGAGGCGCGAGGCTCGAAGATGATCGGCGGAGGAGAGGGGCACGGGGGTGCAGCGGTGCCGTGATCGTAGGAAGCATGAGAAATGGCCAAGGGCAGAGCGAGTGGCTTGGGAGGTTGAAAGACGCGCACTCATCAATTGATCGGCCGCATGGGAAATGGAGCGTTCAGGTTGTCGAGAAAGTTGCAGGCGAGCAAATGAGAGGCGTGAGGTGTCCGACCAGCAGCTCCCGTGTTGAAGAGCGACGACGAGCGGCGCAAATATCGCTATTTCTTGCTGGTGGCGTTTGCTGTCAATTGGCAGCTCGTCGAAGAAAGTCAATGGCAAGTCCCGACTAGGGGAGCGACGGCGGGGGGTAGCGCTCGTGGTCGCGTTGTGAGTGAGATGAGGCAATGGAATAAGACATGGAAACCTCAGGGCGAGCACGGGCTGGGGGGGAGTGAGTGGTTTGGGGCCTGTGGCTTGCGGGGGACGCAGGCGCTCCAGGGCGGGCCCAGCAGGTCCCGTCGCTTGGTGCAGCGGACTCCTTGGCAAGTGGCTTCGCTTGGTGCTTCAGGCCGGGGCCGCCGTCAGACGCCAAAAAAAAGAGGCTTGGCCACGCAGGGCAACGACGACAATTCTCACGCTGCACAGTTTTGGTATTCAGGTGGTTTGATTATCGAGTAGTACATTGTGCCTGGCGGACATTTCGGCGGCTTGGAATGCAGCGCAGCGGTGCACTTGGGGGCTCACACCGGCCAGCGACAACCAGCGACAGCCAGCGTCAAAAGCGCGCTGTCACTTCTGAGCAACAATGACGGACCCAGTTGATCAGACCTAGTCACGCAAACCCGTCAGTCTGGCGACATGATGGCGGCAGCCAATAATGGGGATTTCCAAGCCATGGCGAGATTCGCTTGTGCATGCTACAACCGGTCGACTGGAAAGGAAGGTGGCGGTCCCAGCTGGCTCGTCTACAGAAGTCATGTTCTGCTCAATCTAGCCCGGCCTTCCTGCACAAAGAAGTGGATGCAACCGACATCCCACCAATCGAACTTCCGGTTTTTATCGCACCAAGTATACAAAGCAGTCTTCAGCCGGTTCCCTCATCCCAGATTCCCAGAGGTAGGGAAGGAGGGGGTGGGGGATGCGCCCAGCATCCTGTTCTCGCTGGTGTTTCCCGGAAAACAGGTTCTAACTGCACCCAACACACATCGACCTTGCTTCGAAGAAGTGACCAGGCGTGCATAGCAAACTGCGCTTCTTGGCATTCATTGGTTTCTAATCCTCGCTTGTGTTCGAACAAGTGGCCATCGATGCGGCTCAGAGTGTCTCAGAACAGGGCCCACATTGCAAGGCCGCGACTTGCTGACGATGCTCAATACCAGAGGGAGAGCGGGCCGATGACAGCACCAGAGTGAGAAACCAGCTCGACTCTTTCCAGGCAGACCAACCAGCCGTAGGGTGATGAGCCGGCGGTACCACATGGCATCTAGCGGGTTTGCTGTTATTAACCGATGCAGTTGTGCCAATCTCCCGAAACCGCTGTACGGCAAGTTCGCCTCTGAGGAAGATGTCTCTCAATATCCGGCGACATGCATTTAACTGTGACCTCGCTGTTCATTTGGGCGACGGTCACCATTTCAAGGTTTAATCCTTCCCGGATATTAGCCCATTTCAAGCTGCATGCCCGCACCGTCCTGCCCACCCGCCTACCTTTCTTAGGTTAGGTAGGCAGTGGAGACTGTAGCAGTGAGGATCCTCTCGCCTCCCACACGCACACCTCTAGATAGTAGTAGGATTGACGCGAATTGCCATGTGCGACCGGGGTGTGCCAAACAAAGGAGGATCGGGAGCTCCCAAGGATACATGAACGGGATCGACTGCCATCTCGTCGCGCTCAGAAGGGCGGCAAATCATGCGGAGCCAAAACAGCCCGGTCTTGCTCGCTTTGGTGAGCAGGTTGGAACCGTCTTGGGGGACTGCTAAGTCGGTACTTTATCAGTATATTGTAAGTGGGCTGCATGCCGGTGTACCACGCTACTATCTTAGTTTCAGAACGCAGCGGCAGATTCATGGGCCCACAGTTTCGCGGGATTCAAGCATGGATACCAAGGATCTGGGCTCATGGATCTGGAAATCGGGGCTGCCCACGGTTCATCCTGTAGCAACAACTTGGCTTCATCTTACCAGCTTTCCCCTGCTCCCTCCTACTATTCAGCAGAGCTAAAAGCTTGGTTGTTCATTTGGAGAGGGTTTTGCTGCATCCACAACCCTGCGTTTTGCGGGCCGTTGTTCCCTGTGCCTATCTCGGAACCTGACACAACGGAGACTGGACGAGAGTAATGAAAGAAAAAAAAAAGAAAAAAAAACTCCCGAAAGGTTAGTAGTGCTCTTGACACCACCGCTCGGTGCCACGTTGATGAGACGGCCGTTGTCAGGTTTTGCTGCTTGTGCCACAGTGAGCCCCTGGGCGGCGTGGGCAGTCTCATGCTACCTGCCTGCCTACATTATCTTGATATCTACTACATAGACTGCCTGTCCAACTGTACATGTATGGCACCTAAGTATTCATACCAAATACGGAGTGTATTGATGTACACTAGATACCCTCTCTCACGGGGTCCCTGACGGTGTAAACGCCCGTTGATACCGCATGGTATCCTTTCTTACCAACCTGCAAGGTCAAATCGCTGCGCCATTCCTCGCCGTTGGCAATGCGGCTCACGGCCCGCGCAAATGTGTACTGGGGCTCCCAGCCAAGTTCGCTGACGGCACGGCTTGAATCATAGATGCGGTCGATTCTCTGCAGAAAGGACCATCCCTTTGCGGAAAAGACAGCGTCGGCCTCGGGCACTGCCGCCCGCATCACCTCGGCGGCGGCGGCATTGCTATTGAGACGCTGCAGCAGCAACTGCTGCGTCTCTTGGTTTCGCAACAGCAGCAGCAGCGGTGGTGGTGGTGGTGCGCTGATGATGTACTTTGCGTAACCAAGGCGGGGAGCCTCTCTGATGGCGCACACGCATGCGCTCACCACGTCGGCAATATCGACGCGCCGGTAGGCCAGCTCGCACACCTTGAGGTTCTCATCGTCGGGCATGGCACTCCGGCGGTGCTCGTCATCGTCGGCCTCTGGGAAGAAGCGACTGGTTCGCAGCACAAGCGTGGGCATGCCCGTCTCCTTGTGGATCAGGTAGCACAGGTCTTCGGCGGCAACCTTGGTGGCGCCGTAAATGTTTTTTGGCCGTGGAGCCACCACGGTCTCGTCGATCCATACAGCTGCTGCCGCCGCGGCACTGCTGCTGCTGAGCGCGGACCCAAAGGCCGACGTGGTCGAGATGAAGATGAATGATGATGGCGTGGGGGTGGATGGTGATGATGATGATGCAGCCTCGAGGAGGTTCAGAGTGCCGCTGAGGTTAACGCTGAGAAAGTCGGCCTTGGTGTGCGAACCTACGTGTGGTTTGTGAAGCGTTGCTGTGTGGATGACATGGTCGATGCGCTTGTGAGATTGGAAGAATGCAGCTACCTCGGATGGGGACGTGATGTCAACTACCTGGCTTGTCGTGGGCGATGCGAGGATGTCAATGCCAATTGGTGTGAAGCCATGCGAGGGGAGAGCAAGCATCAGAGCGGTGCCCAGATGGCCTGAGGATCCAGTGACGAGGACAACAGGTTGCGGCGGCGGCGGCATGATGACATGTTTTTACATGTGTGATGGTATGTGATGTAAAGTTGCCATAGAGTTTATACCACCACCCAGGTGGGAAGACTCTGGCCCTTTTTTATGAAGAGGTTTTTCGCATTGGATTTCTTCTCCCGGAAGTTGAGTGAGTCACGGCGGATATCAATGTTAACTGGATGCAACCAGACGGAACCTCCTCGAGAGACCAATTAAAGTCCTGATGAAGACTTTGATTTTCCTCTGATCTCTAAAGTGGCCTACTAGTAAACCCGCGCGTCAAGTTGAAGTGCAGTTTCCATTCCGCAAGAGCAACGGGGGTTGCTGGCTGGTCTCGGCCGCCTGATCGGACCTGATGGAGGCCCCTGACTCCAGAGAATATCCCCGCAGACCACCCCCCCCCCCCCCCCTCCCCTCATCGGGTGTCGGGGTATCGGACGCTAAACCCCGACCCGGCTCGGGGTTTTCAGCGGGTCTGGTTCTATCATGCAAGTCAGCTTCACATTTTAGGTAGGCGTCATTGAAACTTTAATTTTTAAACCTCACACCATCCCACCTTTCTAGTTGCCTATCTACCCAGTCACCTGAGCGGTTTGGGGTTTTTTCTTTCTCTTTCTTCCTCCCCACTCACGGCTCGATTTCGTCCAGAGACCGAACCTGGACCATGTTGCGCCAATTGCTCGCCGGCGTTTCCCGGCGAGCTTCTCCTCTACAAACACGTGCGTCGTCTCATCTCTCAGGTCGGAATCTTCGGTCGCTGCCTCGTCATCCCCTGTCACAACATACACTCCCCCGATCACCTCCTCGCCGCTTCCAGACCACACACTCGGCCGGCCCCTTCGAGCCTCTCATCCCGCCGTCTCCGTCGTCACTCGGTCGCCCCGTACCGGCTCGCGCCTTCACACGGACCCGGAAATGGACCCGCCGTCTGCTGGTGCTCTCGGCCGTGCTCGGCGCGGGATATATTACCGACCGGCAGCTTTATGCTTCGGGGATTGCGCGATCCCTCCGAACTTTTGGTCTCGGCCTGCTGGTGGCGCTGGACTACAAGCTCAACTTCCGACCGCACCCGCTCCCGATAATTGGTGCTGAAGGCGGCATCCCCGAGTTGCATCGCCGCAACGCCGAGCGCCTGTTCAACCTTTTGCGGGATAACGGAGGGCTCTACCTCAAGATCGGTCAGGCTATCGCCATGCAGAGTGCCGTGTTGCCGCCCGAGTTTGCCCGCATGTTTGCTCGCATGTTTGACGACGCGCCGCAGGACGGCTGGGCGGCCGTGGAGAAGGTGATTCGTGACGACTTTGGCGGCAAGTCGGTGGAGGAGGTCTTTGGTGTTAGTTTCTCGGGGGCAGAAGAGGGGAAAGGCGTCATGGAGAGGCGGGCCAGGGCGAGTGCCTCGGTTGCTCAGGTTCACTGGGCGAGACTCTCGGACGGGAGGGAGGTGGCGATCAAGATCCAGAAGCCCGAGATCAAGAAGCAGATTGGTTGGGATCTGTGGGCATTCAAGACGGTCTCGTGGGTCTACTCGTGGTGGTTCGAGCTGCCGCTGTACAGCCTTGTGCCGTTTGTGTCGGAGCGTCTCATGCTGGAGACGGACTTTGAAAACGAGGCCAAGAATTCGGAGCGGATGCGCGAGCTGGTCGAGAGCGAGCCTAGTCTCCGTGGAAGGGTCTATGTCCCCCCCGTCTACCCCGAGCTGAGCTCCAAGCGGGTTCTCACGACAGAGTGGATCGAGGGCGTGAGGTTGTTTGACAAGGATGCTCTGGGTGGTCCATGGATCGGGGGCTACGGGAAAGGCTCGGCCGGGGTGCACGGCCAGCTTCTGGACGCCCCCGATATGGACGCTCTTCGCCGCCAACTGCGCGAGGACCCATATAGAGATTTTCTCAAACCTGAGCGCGCCGAATGGAGGGGCCCACGCGGAAAGGGCGGGCTAGGCCTCTCGACTAAGGACGTCATGACGACCATGGTTGATCTGTTTTCGGCCCAGATCTTCAAATGGGGTGTCGTCCACTGCGATCCCCATCCGGGCAACATCTTTATCCGCCGCCTCCCCAACGGCAAGCCGGAGCTAGTGCTGATTGATCATGGCCTGTACGTGTACATGACGGACAAATTCCGGCACGAGTACGGCGTGTTCTGGAAGTCGCTCATGACATTTGACAACAAGCGTATCGCCGAGATCACGCGCGAGTGGGGCATCAAGGCGGCAGACCTCTTCGCCTCGGCCACACTGATGCGTCCGTATGAAGGCGGTGACGGCGAGTTCCGCAAGCAGATGCTCAGCCAGCTGGACACAACCAAGTCGGCCTCGGAGCGCCACTACGAGATGCAGCAGCACATGAAGCAGAGCGTGCGCGACATCCTCGCCGATGAGGAGAAGTGGCCCAAGGAGCTCATCTTCATCGGCAGAAACATGCGCATCGTCCAGGGCAACAACCAGCATCTAGGCTCTCCTGTCAACCGCGTCAAGATGATGGGCGAATGGGCCAGTCGTAGCCTATTTGAGGATCCCAACCTGCCGTGGCGTGTGCGGGCAGAACACATGTGGCGCCATGTGCTCTTCAAAACAGTCCTCGCCCTGACGGACGTGGCTTTTTACTGTATGTGCTTCCTTTCGCTCATCTCACTAGATCAAACAGCATACTGACAATGACCGGGCACACAGTCTTCAAAATCCGCCAATGGCTCGGCCGTGGCGGTGGTATGGAAGACGAAGTCGAGGCTCGCATGAAAGCCGCGGCTAAGGAATTTGGTGTTGAGTTACAACACGACGTTTTTGAGGGTTGATTGCCCTTTTCCTCTCTCTCCCCTTGCTCAATCTCTCTGTTTGTAAAGTTAGTGGCCGACGAGAAGACACAGACCGGCAGACCGGCAAACCACCATGTACGATATGATGATATTCCTGTACTTGTACAATTAGCTCTGGGAACTAGATGGACACGGATAAGGACATGGACAAGGATACCCCCTCTGGCTGATAATGTATTGTAGATCTATCATGACAAGGATAGATGTATGGGATAGATAGATAGGTAGATGGTGTTCTTGGTGTTCTGGTGTTGCGGGTGTTGGGGGTCAAATAGATAGGTGGCATCTCCCACTCGGTTTTTCTATGCTTGGTAGGAGTGTTCAATGAATGTGAAGGATGCGAATGTGAGTACCTACCTAGGTAAATCTACCTTTGTAAAACAGCAAATATATACACCTGCTCTCCCATTTTGTTTGAGAAAGATGTCTAGGTGCCTACCTACCTATCTAGGTATCTTGAAGGGAAGGGAATGGAATATCTCCTTTGCTGCTGTTACATCTCATCCGTCCGTCTGTCCGCCATCATCCATCAGTCCATCGGCCCATCGGCCCATCAGGTTCATCAGTCATCAGGTTCACCAAACTTTGAGGACTCCATAAAGTGTGTGTATCACCACTTTAGTTTTTATTGAAAAGAGGACAATGACAAGTTCAAAATCTAAATTATTGATGAAAATTTTTTTTGAAAATTTCTGGTGCCGCCATCATCAGTCATCATGGATAACATTCTTCCAAATTGTCCAATTCATTGTCACCTGTAAATTATTCCTCTCACCAGCTTAGACTTTACCAAGTTTCACCGGCCTAACCTTCAATAAAGCTTCACCGGCTTCAGATTCATCGGGTCGATCATCACTTCGGTTTCGTGCAAAAGATGGGGTGTGACAATCTCAAATTGAAATTTTCCTCTAGGAAATTTTTGGGATTCATGATCCCCTATCATCAAGCAATTCCAGATGGTCCAATTTATTTTCATCTGTCGTCCAAATTCTCAATCTCTGGAAATCTCAGCCAGATGCTGCCACTGTCCGCTATCAAAATGGTCTGGTCAACGCCCGTCATAAACATAGGCCCATGAACTGTCTGGTATCTTCCCCTGCACGACCGCTAGTTCTCGGTCCTCTGGGCTCAGCGTGTCGAGGTCTATGTGGCGCGCAGTGAGGGAGAACCGACGCTCTCCGTGCGGCACGACTGCGTGCTGTTTGGGGTGGTTAGTCTCAGTAGCTACACAAGCAGCGGCAAGATCAAAACGTACTTCGTATAGGCTGTGTATGGCGGTGCCATGCATCACCACCATGTCCCCGTGCCTCAAGGGCACCTCCAGCACCGGCTGGAACAGACCACCGTCCCTGCCGTACCGTGGCAGGCCGTGAAAGTCCGCCGCTCGTTTCTTGGGCCGGAACTTCATTATCGACGGTGAGCCCAACGAGAGTGTCCCAACAGTGGGACCCAGCTCGTGTTCGCCGTCATCGTGATACTGAAGCAGAGGTTTGTCAGTATCGAAGATGGGAGCTTGCCACAATAGAGCAACAAGGAGATTGAAAAGATTCCTCCAAGCATGACAGCACAGAGCTCAATGGGCCTTGCATCTGTGAAAGATGGAACAATGGTGTAATGTTCCAGCGGAAGTGACTGGGAAGCGGCTGCGACTTACCCCGATTTGGTCCTTGTCCATGTACCCCAGTGCCAGCAGTTCGTTGAACTGGGGTGTCGTCGCGGAAGGTGACGACACACCCACAGGCATCCCAGGCCCGGCCAATCCGTTGGCGGTGGCGGCCACCGCAGCGTTCGCCGCCCAGATCAGGCGGTGAAGTCCCCGGAGGATGACCTCCGGGGCTTCGTCGAAGCCCTTGGACTGTACAGCGACGCCGAATCTGTAGCGCGCGCCCTAAATTGTCATTAGTCAGGGTTCTGAGAACGGGTGTCAAAGACTTACAAAATTCTGCTGGAAATGGCGGGTCAGGCCTTCTAGACGATCTGGAACAGAGTAAGCAATCCAATTGCACACCTGGGCGCCGAGGTCTATAACTTACGGTGAGGAACAGCAGCAGGGTTCCTCTTGAGGCCCATATCGGTCCTCTCAAGCTGTCGGAAGAGGTGTTCCGGGCCATGCAGTGCTGCATTGGTTGCAGCCTCCGCCGGCAGCACAACGACGGAGCCGCATATATGACCGTTGAGGCCACTGAGAAGGAAGTAGATCCTGGCATTGTAGTTTCCAAGGATCGTGTCCATTGTCAAGACGACCTGGTTATTGATCATGCACGCCAGCCGGTCGGCGCAAGCGTGCCTAGCCCTGCGCTTGGCTATCTCCTGATCGAAGCTGACATCCTCCCGGGCCCTCATCTCCTGCGGATATGGGAGCATGAGAGCGGGCCACTCTAAGCCACAATGAGTGTTCTCGCAAGCGAGCTTCGACCAGTAGATGTGACGGTTGGCACAGCCGCACTTGGGGCAGACAAAGCCGGCACGCGCTCGGAGATCGGTGCCATGGGATCCACCGGCCATCAGTTCCTGTATATCGAGCATATCAGGCTTGAGAGGAGCAACGGGGCGATCGAAAGCCTTGGGGGCGCGATGGTTGAGAAAATCGTCCGAGTACTGGAGAGCATTGTTGTCATCATCCGGCCCAATGATGCCGAAGTAGGTCTCGCATTCGTGGTTCAGACAGGTCCAACCGTTCTTGAAGATAGTCGGGCTAGCCACAGAGCAGCTATTGCATGTCTCTGAAGACACGGAAGATGCAACGCAAGAGTGTGTCCCGTTCGGGTCCCACCACGAAATGGAGTCCAACTCGGCTTTTTCAAAACGCACACGACAGACTGCCACGGTTTGTCCTAGCTTGTTGAGTTGTCTCTCCTTCCAGAAGTGGGTGACGCGGAAGTAGCCGAGGACCGCATAAGGACGAGGAGGCTCGATCGGGTAAAGGGGATGATCTTGCCCTGCGATAATGACAATTGGCCTGTCCTCGGCTAGGGCGTGTCTTATGGCATCAACCGTGAAATGGCTGTCAAGCGCATCTGCTCTGCGAACCATGACCGTGGCTGTTCGGCCATCTACTTGATCGAACGTAGTGGGTTGACGTCCGCCACCGCTACAGTCATGTTAGTTTTCAATTCAGAGCGCCATGTTCGTTCGGGAAGGGACTCACAGAGAAGTTATGACAACCTGTGCGCTAAAGACATCCCGCTGTTCGATCTCACTGTCGATCAGGAAGCTAAATGCCACCTTGTCCTTGGTGTAAAGGCTGCCTTTGTAGGAGTTGAAGTATGGCAGTGCTTCACAAAGCCCACCTCGTCTGTTTGACCAGACGATGGGTCCAGGAATGGCCGGCTCGCCATTGCTGCTCGGGGTGGTTGGAAACCCATTGGTAACCTGGGTGCGGAGTCTCTTCTGGTCATTTCCCACATGTTCGATGCTACTGTTATCCGCGTCTTCATGCTCGCGTTTGAGGGACGACTCAGTGGCGACGCTGGAATCCTGCATGAGATCCATCAAGTCACCAGTGGTATTGGTGTTGCCATCACCGCTGGACAATCCACGTAGCAGAGGCAGGGCGTATCTCGTGGTCGGCGCCGAGGAAGCCAAAGACGCCGTGTTGGTCTCGCTGTTCAAGCCAACCGGTGAGCGCAAACCGAGGTTCTGGGTTCCCGGGGTGGCAGGGCGAGCGAGTCTGATGGTCAGACTGGTTCCGACGGCGCTGGGGAAATCGTTGAGGCCGAAGAGACCGCCAACCTGCGCAGCAATGTGTTCGGCTGGGGAGGTGAGACCGGAAAGGGCAGGCTTCGAAGGGGCAGCCACAAGCAGGCGTGGGTTGATATAGTTGCCATACTCGTTCATCTCCCGATAGTCGGGTCTTGTGGTGTTACGAGCGGAACGGCGCTGTTCAATGAGGTTAGCCGAGGGTTCCTATCGCAACGTGATACGTTGAAGGAGAACCATGAGTTAACTCACAAGAGGGAGGCCGGTCTGAGCCTGAGCCTGGGTGATCTTGGAAGTTTGCTGGGAGTTCATAGTTTCTGCCGAGAAGAATTCGTGAGGTGGGATTGGTGAAAAGATTGGTTGTTGGTGTGAGGTAGGATCGGTGATCGTTGGAAGATAGGCCTGGAGCAGGTTAGGAGGAGCGTGAGGGCTGAGTGAGTTGGTGATGACTTACTGTGAGCGGGTCTATAGATGGCTATGAGCAGTCAGAATCCTGTCCTGGAGGCTGGTTAGCGTTGGTTATTCCAGACTGTTAAGCGACGTTTGTTGGGTTTCAAAAGAAAGCTGGGTTGAAGCAGCTGCTGGCTCAGCGGGCGCCGAGCTGTCAGGGGCAAAGTAAACGAAGCGGCAACGGCAAACTTGGCAGATAAAGGACCTAGGGAAAGTGGTCCACAGTAGTTGTTGATCTGCCCGTCCACTTGTGCAGTGTAATTGTGCTGTGCAAGGCGTAACCTGACGGATGCAGACAACTGAACAGCTGAAGATCTGGCCAGCCACTTGGGCGACATGATCTGGCTGTGTGAGGCATGGCCTGGTGGACAGACGCTGGGGAAGTTGAAAAATTGGCCAGCCTCTGGGCAAAGAGTATGCTGTGAAGAGCATACATAGCCAGGCGGACGAGGCGATTGCTGTGAAAGACATGACCAGACGGACAAGGTGGTTGTGCTGTGCAAGGCATAGCCTGTCGGACAAACAAGATGAGTTGGGGAAGTCGAAGTCATGTCCAGCTGTTTGGACAATATGATTTTTGTGCAAGACATGGTTTGACAGACGGAGACAGTCATAACGGGGACGCTGGATATGTGGCCAACCGTTTGGACAAGATGATGATGCCCAGATAGAGTAAGACATGGGAATATCTAGGGAAATGAAGAAGGTCAAGAGCAAACCCAGGAAGACGCCCATGCGAGGCGGAACCTGTCTTGGCTGCGATTTTGGAGAAGGGGGACAAGCGAGTGGAGGATGTCTTGGAAGAAATCGTGGTGGAAGCAAGAACTTCTCGCAAATAACCACTGAGGGAAACGGATTGCCGTCCAGGCTGCGATTTTGGCTAGGATATGAAGAAAAACAGTTGCCGAGCTTTATAAGGACTTTGCGGCGTCTCCAGAGAGCGCGAGAGGGTCGAGTGAGAGGGCGAAGGAAGATGAGATGGACAAACCTTTCAAAGTAGTTGAGTTGTCGAGGATTCGGGTCCACGAACCTGGGAAATGATAGCTTCTGCAGAGAAGAGTGTCAGTTGTGAAGATCTAGAAGCAGGCAGATAGCTGCATGGTGAGAAGTGCGAAGGCATACCTTGTGCCGTGGTGATGGTGAGAAGTGTGGTTTGGAAGAAGAGGAAGAGCGAGAGAGAGGAGAAATATATAGGCCTGGGGTGTGTGTGCGAAGCTAGGGCGAGCAGCGTGGGGGGTGATATCAAGGCAGGAGCGGTTAGGGCAAGCAGTGGTTGCGACTACCGCATTGAGAAAGAGTGAGAGTGCTTCAGGGGCGAGGAGACGCTCGGGTGCCTCAGGCCGGCTACGAACCTCCCAGGGAGATTGGGAAAACGCCAGAGGCCAGGGACTTGCGCGAAGGGCAAGGAAAGAGGGAGCCGAGGGTGGCAGGCAGCCAGGAAACTTGGTAATGTCCCGGAGACTGCCCAGAGACGCCCCAGGCTCGCCGTGGCCGAGATGATGGCCGAAAACAAATGCTAGATAGAAAGAACCCAAGGATTATGGTGGCCATGATGATGGGAGAGGCAGAGGGAGGGAGGGGGAGGCAAGAGAGATGGTAATTACCAGTGTGTGTGGCTGCTTGGCTTGGTGGTGAGTTGTTGAGGGAAAGAAAAAATTCCAGATGGGTTGGAGGAAGAGGGTGGTATTTATACCCGAGGGGAAGGGGAAAGATTGAGCGGAACGATTGTAGGGCCTTGGAAGCAAACAGCTACTCATCCCTATTGTGAGGTATGGCAGTTGGACTTCTGAAAAAGGAAGGAGACGGAACCCGGCCCGGGGGCAAACGGCCTCCCGTCTTCCAACGGGTAATGTCCGACGCCAGTCCCCGGGTTTGTCGACCGGGGACGTCTCCGGGCGCCAGCGGTAACGACAACCGGGACGAAGAAGGCGGAACGGGGCGTTCTGAGGCGAGGCGGACCACGACTGGGCATCGGAGAGAACAGACAGGGGGATATCGGAACTCGACGTTCAACGTACCTGATGTCGCTGGAGCGATTGGTAATCGAGCGTAATGCGAGAGCGAGGTGGTCGATTGGAAAGTGGTTGGAAAAGGAAGAAGAGGTCCGGCTTCCGGGGGGGAATAAATAGTTGCTCGGGGGGGCGGAAACTCGCCTCCAGTTTGCTTCATCCGATGCCCGTCCTCGTGTTTGCTATTCAGGGGCGGTATTTCTGGCCCATGGGGAAGGTACGATTGCCAAGTCCATCCGTCCCATCTTCTTTTCAAAGGGTAAGTGGGATAGTTCCAAGCACCCTGCGGGCCGGAGTTCGGTGAGGGCTGCTGTCCTTCCATCTTGCTCCTAAACAGCACGAATTCCTAGGCCCCTTGACAGACGTTCACCTGCGAATGCACTCATGGGGTCAATCAAAGCACTTCTTCTGCCGGATAGAAGAGCAGTGTCGTCTAGGGTGGCACTGGCACTGGCCCTGAAATAGGGGTAAAGCATACATCTACGGCTTGAGACAGGCGATGGCAGTCCATTAAGACCCAGAGAGCTCAATTTGCAGCCAAGACTCCGTATAGAGTCTGCAGCAGCAAGATCTATTGTGATTCCTGCGAGGTGTGAGTTTAAGTGAGTGTAGGCTCCTGTCGGCAAGTTCACCATATGTCACGGTCAGGCGTGTTGGGCGCACAATGCGAAATTTCTTCTTCAATATGGATTTGATTACTTTGTTTGCGACAACGTTGAGTAGAAAGGCCAAGTGGGTATCAATGACGCCACCCGTGTGTGGGGGGGGGGGATACTTTGAAGACTATTAGGAAGGCACGATCGGAGGAAAACAGTCACGAGAGTCACTCGGTGTTGTTCACCGAGCAAGCTTGGTGATATTCCCACACGCTAAAAGCAAACAATCCAGCCGGAGATGGCCCATTGCGAAAAATCAAACACTTGGATTGTGGACAGCCCCACACGCGTGTTTGAAATCTCGGACCAAACTGGACGTGTTGAGATGGTGTAAGTGATGAGGATGGGTGACACGTGGCTATCCACGTGATGGGCTGAGTGAGACAGGTTTTTTTTTTCTGCTCAAGAGAATTGCACGGACCACCAATTTCTGTTACCGCCTTCCCAGGACAGCCCGAATCCACGGAGAAGTGTCGTTCTTTTTGACATTGTGTCACACCTGTAGGCTGTCTGGCTTTGGATAGCCAAATGCCGGTATGGAGGCGTTTCCATTTTTGGATTTGCCGAGGCTTGGAGACTTGGAGAAGATGGAGGTGCCCCGCGGGGAATTGAGGCGAGACGGCAAGTTTGCGGGGGAGCTACAGGGGAAGGTGGGCACCGAACCAGAGCCGGTACTAGGAACCGGGTTCTGGCTTGCAGCGCTGACCGGGCAGATTGACAGGCCGTAGCTCCGTGCCAGACCTCGGGCCATCTCAATAACGAGGGCTGGGCTGTTGGGACATGGAATGCCACCGACCCATGACGACTGCCCCGGCCCTCTCCCTCTCTCCTTTTCGTTGCGCATCCTGGCTTGGTTGATTCCTTAGGAGCTTGCTTCAGTAGACGACAAAATGGTCTTTTATCCGCCTCCGTGGGTTCCCAAACTCCCCTTTGGTATGTCGCGACGTGTGGGGGCCTTTGCTGCCGCCGCTTTCCCTCCTCACCAAGCCAAGAACTCTTGCTGACCGCCTCCAGATCCCCCAGATTCCGTTACAATCGGCGAGTTTATGCGAAACGAAGTCTATGGTCGCTGTCCTGCTACCAAGAGTCGAAACCCCTATACCTGCGGCCTCACAGGAAAGACTTACACAACTGCCGAGTCTTCTAAGCGAACCGATCTGCTAGCCAAGGGCCTGGCCAAAGTCCTAGGATGGGAGCCGAACGTTGACCTGGCTTGGGACAAAGTCATCGCAGTGTTCTCTTTCAACACGGTATGCTTAGCCTTGAGGAGGACCAAGGAGGGTGTAAAGAGTGGAAAAGAGCTGACCATGTGTTGTGCAGATTGACTATATCCCCACACTCCTCGCAATCCACCGTCTCAATGGTATCGCAACACCGGCCAACGTCGCATACTCGGCGAGTGAATTGGAACATCAGCTTAAATCCTCGGGGGCCAAGGCTCTGTTCACATGTGTGCCTGTCTTGGAGACAGCCCTCGCCGCCGCAAAGGGTGCTGGGATTCCTGAAGACAAGATCTTTATTCTTGATCTTCCTCACCACCATACCAAGCCCAGCTTCAAGACTCTCGAGGACTTGATCGAGCTGGGCCGTTCTGGCCCCGACCTGGAGCCCCTCCGCTGGTGCAAGGGACAGGGTGCGCGGCAGCCTGCATATCTCTGCTACTCGAGTGGTACTTCTGGCCTCCCTGTAAGTTGTTTATAGCCCCACGCCAGAATTCGGGATTCACTAACCAGAATACGCTGCAGAAAGCTGTCATGATCTCGCATAGAAACGTTATTGCGAATACTCTGCAGTACTGCCTCTTCGAGGATGTATCCAGGAAAAAGCAAGGCATCGAGACACACGTTGCATTGGGCCTACTACCGTTCAGCCACATCTATGGCCTCGTTGCTGTTGCTCACGCAGGCACCTGGCGGGGCGATGAAATCATCGTTCTGCCAAAGTTTGAGCTCGCCGAATACCTGCAAGCAATCGAGAAGTTCAAGATCAATTCCCTCTACATTGTAGGTGAAGGCAGCCCTCTCGGCTGGTGTATCCTGCTGACGATGGGCTAGGTGCCCCCAATCTGCGTTCGAATGCTGAGCAGCCGAGATGTCTGCAAGAAATACGATCTGAGCAGCGTTCGTGTCTTGTTCACTGGAGCGGCGCCCCTTGGAAAGGAGACAGTCGTGGAACTCCTCAAGCTGTATCCTAACTGGCACATTGTCCAAGGTTATGGTATGTGTGACTATGGCTTCTTCCCGCGGTTATGTGGTCATATTAATAGAGAGTTAGGCATGACCGAGACTGCGACGGTTGTCTGCGCAACCAGCGAGGACGACATCGACACGGGCACCTCGGGCTCTCTTATCCCTGGAACTCGAGCAAAGGTGATCGATGCTGATGGAAGGGAAATTACCGAGTACAGCAAGCCGGGCGAGCTTCTTGTCCAATCCCCATCGGTCACGATCGGCTATCTGAATAATGAGAAAGCCACGGCCGAGGCTTTTATTTGGGACGAAGATGGACGGTGGCTGCGGACAGGCGATGAAGTTATCGTAACCAAGTCGCCCAAGGGCAACGAGCACTTTACCATTGTTGACCGGCTGAAAGAACTGATCAAGGTCAAGGTATGTTTTTTCCCACCCATCAATTTGGTTTGCCACCGGATCAAGACTAACCTAGGTCGGAAAGGGCCACCAAGTTGCGCCGGCCGAGCTGGAAGCTCACCTCCTCACACACCCGGCTGTTGACGATTGCGCCGTCATTTCAGTCCCCGACGATCGTGATGGTGAGGTACCAAAGGCCTACGTCGTCACGCCAGCGTCGATGGCGTCTCGCAAGGATGAGGACATTGCGGCAGAGATCCTCAAGTACGTGCAAGACCACAAGTCGCATTACAAGTGGTTGAAGGGTGGTGTCGAGTTTATCGATGTCATTCCCAAGAGCCCGAGTGGGAAGATTCTGCGGAGGCTGCTTCGGGACAAGGAAAAAGAGGCCCGCCGCGCAAAGGGGGCCAAGTTGTGATCAAGTATGCTTGGATACAGTTGTGACACTTCAACATTGCCTGGCACTCTTTCTGGTGTTTATAGCGAAGGGTATGGTACCTATTGATCTACGTGGAGGGTCGAATCTGACAACATGAAGTCTTCAATTTGTATGGGGTATCTGTGGCAGCGTATTCGTATCTGAGCATTTCAGCACTTGGGTTAACTTTTCCAAATCATGCTGGGTAATTTATGATCAAGCTACGCAGACCTTTCCAAAAAGAAGGGGCAGTGCCGGTATTGGTATTCCTCGGCCCACTGGTCAAGCGGATGAATAATCCCCAGCGGCAGGCAGGCTGCATTGGGGGTAGTTATTTGCCAAGCTCATAGCGGACTGGCCCACTAAACATGATGTCATGTAGGTAACTAGGTCTATCTTCGTGGACGCTGCACTCAAAGACGACTCGAACATTTCCGGGGATGAAAGTCCGGCAGGCCATTGAGCAATTCCAAATCGCTTGATCGGTTGTTTTCCGACGGACTGGGAGCGTGCCAAGGCTTTGCTACGGATTCAAAAGTTCCAACCCAGCTTTTTCGTAGGCTCTCTCACTGCTTGCATCTCCGATCCTTCGGGAAGATACCGAGGTTGACTGGAAGGGGGCCCAGTGTTCAGCAATCGGCCAGACCGTAGATAGGTACCTACCTACCCATGATGAGAAAAGCAGGGCTCCAACGGGTTCGCGATGTTGCGTCGTTATGGTCGCGATTTGTAAGTCGCAATCCCACCCAATCCCCGATCGTGACCTACTCCCATACATGTATAGAAACGAGTAAGTTTGAAGTATAAAGATGGCCCGGTTTTTTTCTGTTGTTGCATTCCGGATCATCATCATCGAGCATCAAACTGTTTCATCAAATACTCCCGAGCCTGACCTCTAGGTACCAAGACTGAACTTGAACCTCTTTCAGAAGGCCGTGCAACCAACAAAGCAGCAGCAGCAGCAGCAGCGCTTAATCAGAACCATCAGTCCACCCCGCTCCCCGCGTCGCAAGTTTGAGCAAGGCTATATATTATTTGCGTCACCAGTTCCACCTGTCTCGCCGTCCATCTTCACAAGAAATCGACTTGTTGTCGGCACAATCGTTGTAGCTCTATCGACGACCGCTTTCTTCGGCAGCAACACCTTCGCACAACAGCAGCAAAACACCATGTCTTCCAAGCTGGTCCCCACCAATCCGTCGGATGTGATGGTCATCCGTGACCTTACACCGCGGGTCGTGACGCTTTCGGTCCCGTTCTTGCGCTTTGGAAAATTCCCCGTCGGCGGTCGGGGCACACTTGTGCAACTGACCTCGGGTGCCATCGCCGTCTTCTCCCCTGTAGCACTGACACCCGAAGTCAGCGCCAAGGTGCAATCGCTCGGCGGCAATGTGCAGTACATTATCGCTCCGGATATCGAGCACCACATCTTCGTCTCGGATTGGGCGAAGGCGTACCCTTCGGCCAAGCTCATCGGGCCCGAGGGCCTGCCGGAGAAGCGCCAGGCCGCCAAGGATGAGAAGGTCGGCAAGGAGCCCTTTGCCGTGGTGTTCAAGGCGGCAACGAAGCGGGAGACGTCCATTGGGGCGGATTTCGACGCCGACTTTGAAGTGGAATACGTCGACGGACATGCCAGCAAGGAAATCGTGCTGTTCTACAAGCCCGACAAGGTACTGATCGAGGCGGATTTCTTATTCAACCTGCCCGCGACGGAGCAGTACTCACGCGTGCCTGATGCGGACAAGCCCAAGGTGGGATTCTTGGCCAAGACATTCATGGGCGCGCAGTCTGTCGGCAAGGGTCAGCAGAGGTTGATGTGGCATGTTATCAGCCGAGAGAACCGGGCCAGCTTCAACGAGAGCGTGAAGCGCATTTCGGGCTGGGATTTCAACTACCTAATCCCCTGTCACGGAGATGTACTTGAGGGTGCCGCGGCCAAGGAGGCGTTCAATGCTGTGTTTGAGTGGCATTTGCAGAAGTGATCAATAACTACGGGTGACTTGAAGGGACTCGGTCAAGTTGGACATGGATTGATGGGTTCTGTTGTATACAGGTTGATACCATAGAGCGGTGGCGTTGTATTTATTTTTTGAGATATCCGTACACAAGTAATCGACCACACAATGTTTATGTGTACATATGCCCCAATTCAAGGTGCTCGTATAATGCCCCCCTTGCTGGGACTTGCTCATCCAGGTTCGTGAATACACAGGCGTAGACCCTAACCCTCATCCACTTTAGTTTTATAGGTACCGAGCACATCATCGCATCGTAAAGCTTCATCCGGCATCAATCCAACTACTTTCAGCCCCAATTCGCGTGGAACTCATACCGCAAGCTCAGCTTCGGGGAATTGATGTCTGCGAGACCCAGATTGAGACCGCCACGGCTACGGCCAGCCGGGCAAAATGTGGTATCAGCGCAGCGTCGCATGATAAACCATTATATCTCCCAGAGTACGCCATCTCTCCCACCCCTCCCCCTCCCCATTCCTCCCAGGGGAAAAAAAAAAAAGAACGGAAGG
>Ga0247763_1000258_pt1 | contig 29707 bp, 23 predicted proteins | sample UWRJL141409B4_FD_179926 | JGI IMG/M metagenome (GOLD analysis project Ga0247763, IMG submission 179926) | Plant litter microbial communities from Arlington Agricultural Research Station in Wisconsin, United States - UWRJ-L141-409B-4 | ecosystem: Environmental > Terrestrial > Plant litter >... | reverse complement strand
CAACACTGTTCCTGGACAGGTGTGTGTCTTCTCTAAGCGAGAATATGAATCAAACGGAATAGCATACACATATATCAAATATGGCATATAATCCAATCCCAACCCCCGAAAAAGATTGTTCGCGCAGTTCTTGGAACATGGGTGTGGTAAAGTTGGCTAGATGTACCTAGGTAGGTATATATACGCTGGAAATCTCTTCCAGGGAAGGCCATGTCCCCGCCGGAAACTGGACTCTAACATGGAATAACTGAGTTAGAGTCTCCAACAACAAGAGTACTTACCTAGGCAGGAAGGTATGCGAGAATCAAGCCCAGATAATCTCATCCGTCGTTGCATCACTTTCGCTTCCAGAGTCTTCGTATCCGCATTCATATCAATCTTCACTGTCTCGTTCGTCTTCGCTCCGGTCCCCATCCTCATCATCCTCTCCGTCCTCATCTTTGGTTCTGTCTCCACCACTGCCAGTGCTATCCGTATCAACATCAACAAGGATAACCCTCCGAGACACGGGCGGAAAAATAAACATGAAAACCGACTCCCAGTGCACCTCGGCGAGCGTTTGCGGAACAGAGATACACGCCGCGAGAATATGTCTGAAAATAAAAATCTCATCTTCCCCGTAGGCATAGTCGATCCCTAATTTCTTAGTCGTCCACTCTGCGTCGAACCAGCGGGTTTCTGCACCAAGTCGCGTCATGTCGATTTCATAAATCAAAATCTTTTTGAAAGGGTAGTGGTTGTTCCGATGAAGGGCATAAGCCCAGTTGATGGCGTGGTTCTTTTTCGTAAAGGCCGAGAGGAAGTGGCTGTCGGTAGGCTCTCGACAATACCAGTTGATATGCTGTGCTATGGCAGAATGGAGTTCACGTTTGAGGAGATCGTCTTGGTTGGACGAAAACATGCCGGTGGTCTCGTTGCCGGTGGACTGCGTCCCGGGGTGTGTTACCCGCCAGACTCGACGGGGTAGGATATCTCCCGGACGGTAATGGTAGGGGAGTGGTACGGTGGCAAGTGCCATTGTGATTAGAGAAGAAAGATGAGCAAGAGAGATGACCAAGTGAAGTAAACGTTCCCTGAAGCGCGCATTAAATGTACTTGGGTAGCCAGACCAGACTGGAAGAATATCTCTGTTACAACTGCCCATAAAAAACTGGCATGCTTTGAATGGTTGACTTTTAAATGCAGATTTAAGCAAACCGAATCAAACTGCTGCGTTGGACCGAAAAGTTCCCGTAGCGAGCCAGTAGTAGGCCCCGAGAGAGCGGACACCCGCAGCAGTCTTGTAGTGTAGGCCTCAGCACGTCCAGTCGGCATCAAGCCAGACTACCCGAGCACTCGGGATGCAAGTTTCCGTTAGGCTGTAATTTAGCAACACCCAGTTTTGCGGGGAGGAACCTCTCTCTCGTGTAAGAGTTAGTTAATACAGTCTGTAAAATTCACCCTGGTATTGGTTCTTTTCCTTGATCGCCCTTTTAGCTTCTTACACAGGTGTTCTGCAATTTGGAAGAGTATCTCAACAAGAGTAAGGATTAGAGAAAATATAGTTTTTTTTTTTTTCCAGTTCTAAAGTACTAGCACACCCGTAAGGCCAGATCTACCATAAGACCCAGCTCTGTCGACCCATCTGCCCGTACAATACCATCCTCCATATCCCTAAGAATATTTTCGATATAATCGCCTGCCCTAGAGAGATGGAGAATGTGAGCAATCGCGCGGTGGAGGGCAAGAAGGCGTTGGGATGGGGGGTCGATAGTCGGATGCATATAGAAGGACCTAACGATGGGAAGGGACCGAGCAAGTGCGGGCGGGCGAAAGGTACCAATACGGTACGTAGACGGAGGGGCATCTGTATCAGATAAAGGCTCGAAGAAGATTTGATAGTCGCCAAAGTTCTTGTGTGCCCGGGGGCTTAAGGTAAGCGCGTTGTACAGGCGGTTGATATTAATACCTTCAATGAGATGAGCAACACCAAGATCAAACATGTTGAGGATTGCAACGGCTGCCTTCTTCCCCTCATCTAGACAATTATCATCTGCCTTAGTTAGCGCATAAGGGATGATGTGAGCCACCTGGAGAGATTCAAAAAGTTCGCCGTCGACAAAAGGATTCCCAAATAGCTTCAAAATGGTCAACCATGTGGTGGAAGCGGGCAACGGCGCGGGCGCGCCTCGGCGTTGGCAAACAGTGGCCCCTGCGAGGAAAAGTCGATTAGACCCTCGAGCGACGATTGATGGCGTGGGACTGCCATAGAAAAGGATGGATGAGCCCAAGAAGGGGTGGAAAGCGAGCAAACAGGGATGGAAGCGACAGAATTGAATGGACGCGGGGGGATGTGGTGATGCGATCGGCAGGCGATAAGAGGGTGAGCTGTCCATTTTGGGGAAAGGCGGTGGCAGCGATTAGCGATTAGGGATTGGTGCCTGAGGCTGCAAAATTTGGGCCTTCCCCAGACGTTCGTGCCAAAAACACGAGGCTGCGTGGTATCATAAAATAAGAACTATGATCGCAGCTAAGCTCTGGCGAAAAAAGTGGAAAGTGAAAAGTGGCCGAGCTGACAGAAATACAAATACAGACAGCCTGGGGTGTCTACGCACCCGGACGGAGACAACGCTGACACGGGCTGTTAACATTCGAGGAAAACATGAGTCAGCGCCACTGGAAGCCAGCGGGAATGTTCTGAGCCTGGCAATATGTTCGCTGAAATATTCAGAGGATCTGGCAAAAGCGTCGCTGGCCGTCTTTGTTCGCTCTCATCCTATACAAACCTCGGCTTGACGACTCCCAATTTCGGAAAGGGTGTTGAAGTGTGCGCAGCCCTTCAGCTGATCTCGGATTTCATGGCTCAGAGTTATCGACGACAAGGATGGCGGGTGGAGGATTCATGGAAAGCTGCCTCATGTCGCTTGGGATGCTATCGAGTCCGCCTTGGAGGAGATGCGAAAGGTTCGAGGTGGTTAGGGACAGCACCACGTCCACAAGCAGATAGCGAGCGAGAATCGGTAGTGATAATGCTTGTATTTGGTGGGCCAAGTGGCCCGGGTATCTCCGACTCAAGTACTCCTAACATCTAACACTATTACTCAGTAACCAGAGGTCGCCGAGTAGACCCACACCATGTGATAGCCGACACGCTTCCTCTTCAAGTCCAAGAACGAAATGCGCCAAAGTTGATACGCATGCATCCTTCATGCGGGGCTGCCGTGACAGAGCCAGTGACTTCATCCTGCACCTGGGCGAATCGGTGTTCCGCGGCCGGTCTTGATGCCAGCAGAGCGGAAATAGTGTCAACACCAGGTGATGATGCTAACAATATCGATCTGGAAGTGAGCGTCCATGAGCGAGTTCTGACTTGAACCATGGTGGAGCGAGTGACGTCGACGGACACGCATTCAAGACTTCGTCAGGGATGGAGCCTGGGGCTTGGTGGAGGCAGTCTTTCAAACCCAAATGGCCCCACGCTGATACCCCGAGCCGTTCATCATTTAACGCCATTAGTTCCACCTCATCGTTTAACGCTAGTTCCACCGTCAAGGTTGTTCAAGTCTGCGGCGTTTGCTTCCAACCACCCTTGAAGAAGTGCCTGACCAGAGCCTTGCGGTTCTCGCGCCAGCTCCACCCCCAATCATCGAGGTAATCCGCCCTGAAACTTTCCAGAGGCAGTACCACGATATCCCGGAGATACCGGGGTTCTCTGATGCGCGCCACGTCACTGTATTCCTTAATGTTGGGATCCGTCTCTTGAAGAAGCCGAAACACGACCTCTGTCCATGCTACCGGACCTGTCGTGTTGAGGACGTTGTAATCACTAATGTCGGCTTCGGCAAGCGGCTTGCCCTGTGCCTGGGCGACATCGTGGAGTCCGGTCAGAACGCGGTCAATCATTCGAGCAAAGACTTCATGACCGGGTGCGGCGGCGATGGTCCATTGGCAGAACTGGACGGGATAGGTGAAGTCGGCCGGGTGTGGGTCGAGAGCCTCGTCGTACTCGACAGCGACAAGGAACCGAACATGGCGTCGACGCTCTGGGGGAATCCAATCATCAAGTCGGACAACTGGCTTGGTATCGACGTCGCTATAAACGCCTCCGCGAACGTAGAGAAGGAGGTAGCGGACAAAGTCCGATTTTAGGGCGGGGTTCGAGAGGGCGTGGTACGTGGCAGCAATCTCCGGACGACTCTCAAAGTTGGCAGCGATAAAGGCATTGGCTTCCGACTCTCCAACCAGGGTGTATGAGTAACCGGGAGCCAGCTGAATCCATTCATTTGCGTGAACGAGGTCTTTTTCGAGGACGGGCGTGTCTTTGGGTGCGAAGAATATCTGCCAGATGAACTTGGGGATCAGAATTTCCGAGTCTGGCGGCTGGTTGAGGTTGAAGGCGGCCGAGGGGTCGCGGTGCGGGAGTAGCCGAGGCGCGAGTGCAACGGTAAACAGGCAGAAAATGGCACCTGCAATTACTTGAAAGACGGCGCGTGGGCGCGCGCGAAACACCGCGATCATGTCGGTGCGAATCACCCTTTCCACAGGTCTGCCCGTTTCGCCCGTTGTTGGGGAAAAAGCAAGAGCAACCTGGAACTGAACAGCGGAGTGACAGTGGGAAAAATAGGTGGATACCAGCAGGGATTCGGATCCTGGTCGGATCTTGGGAATGTCGCACAGCCCAGGCTGTGCTGACTGTGCCAGGCTCTCCCAGTGGACCCGACCCTTTATTGCTAGGCATCAGACGAGGCATCTCTTCGTCCTGGATAATTGATCGCTCGCAATTGGGACTAGAACGCGTGTCATCTCGGCTTCGATAACTTTAAATTTCAGATGATGTCGGGCAGTCATTTGCGGCTCAATTTTCCGTCACGGCATATCCTTTCTGAGCCAGGTGCTATCCTTGGCTTGCCCCCCTCAGATCTGATGGCTGTCGCGCCTGCAGCCGAAAACCCCGGCTTGGCAAGGCCCTAACTGCATGGCGCAAAGTCTCGTGACAGAAGATGGAAGAAATCAATCGAGAGCGTCCGGAACCTAGGCAGACACGCAGAGATGTTGTCTGTGTGCAATTTGCACAAGAAGGTGTCATGCATCATCAGAATATCCAGAGCGGAGGCAAATGTCCGAGGCAGAAAAGCCCTCACATCCAAGCCAAATTCATCATGATTCATGGATGCCAAGACGAGTCGAGATGCTGCAGCATGGGACAGTTGAGGCAGTCTGCCATCTGGGGACATGCAACTATGACACCAAATTCTTTGGCTATCATGAGGACCAAGACGCCGAGAATTGGCAGGAGTCGCATGCAAAGCGGCCACAGCATCCAGAAGGGTAGCAAAAGTGTCAGAAGATCGGTACCATACATTTGTGCCGCCTCCCGCCAAGAAAGGGGCAGACGTCTGATGTCGACACAACTTTGGTCGGCGATACTTGGTCCTAGCGTAGGCAATTGTCGACACATTCACCCCCACGCTAGATCCATGACCTTCGAGTGCATTGTCACCATTGCATGTGACGATCACCAATAGCACGACGGCGCTGAGTGCACTGTCTGTGGAGAAATAGAGGGACATGTTCAGGATCGACAACTCCACGAGCAGGGTCAAAAACTAATTGTTACGGGACCACCAATGAATCCGAGCTTGACCGGACAGCCTCGGAAACTCAAAAACTCTCTCACCTTGACGAAGCGCCTGAAGTCGGCGAGGGTCACATTACAGATTCACGTCCCGTCCTGCATGTCTCTGGCCAAAGCATGTGTCGACAGTACCGTGCGATTGACCGAGCGAACCAGTCCCATACTATTGAGTCCCCGAGCGAGCCAACGCAGGCCACTGATTGTGGGTCTTTGGAAACAAGGTGGATTGTCGTCAGTTATTTCCGGATGAGGTTACGACATCCAGGCTCACAAAGGGGATGATACAGCTATCGTCTGGGCCTCCCTCTGACAATGAGTTGAGTCCTTTACAGACGCAAGACAAACAGCGGCCAGGCAGCGGCAGGCCCGATCGCAGCGGCAAGTGTCAAACGGTCTGTGATGGTCTCGAGGTTGACTTGGTTTGGCACGAAGTGCAACGGAGGGCTGGGTTGCCCAAGGTTTCGAATCTTGTGACAGGAGTCCAGGCGTGTGAACAAGCCAAGTGCTGACAAGCGCTGTTCAACTTTGTCCAGCTTTTCTGGACCGCCTGGGGGAATGGCCTTCAAGAGATGAGACGGACTGAAGACAAGCCCTAGCTGGTATTGCGTGAACGTTTGCAGCCGGTGAGAGTGGTGGCATCCCTGCAAGGAGTACTGCGTTTCTTGCAACCCAAGAGTCCTCTTCCTGGTCCCCTCTTGAGCAAGTTGTTTCGTCATTCTCTCCGCCACCTACAGGGCAACCACGCAGTTGAGTTTAGTCAACGACCTTCGCCAAAACCTGCCTCGAATCTAACCCCCTGGTTGAGTCTCCCTGGGTGAGTCTCCCTGGGATGCGACATGGTTCTTCCTTGCCCGTCGTAGGCCCGACCCGTGTTGGTGTTGTATGCACCATGCCCAACCGTGCAGCAGTCTGGCTGAAAGGGCCGAAATGTTTGATCCAGCGACATTTCTGAGGGTCATGGCACAACAATGTGACAAACGTCGAAGTACGGGAATATTACATCGGATTCGAGAAATGAATGGACGACAGGCAGGCGGGCAGGCAAAAGTCACTGGGAATGTACCTGGTCTCCAGTCTCCGGTCTGCTGCTTACTGCGTGCCATGGATCAAGTCAAGTCCGAGGTCATTCACTGAAGCAGTGGAGAACGCACGTCATCTGCATCGGCATACGGCCACTCCACTCTGATACTAATACAGATACAGACATGACATGAAACGTCTCGATGATGGTTTTCAACTCATTAAATTCGTTATACTACTCGCAAACGTAAACAGAAAAAAGAAAGAAAAAATGACAGGAGAACACGGGTTAGCTGCCAGCTATCTAGCTAAGGTAAGGTAGATACGAAAATATGTCAATCAATCAATCCTGTTGATGAGGAATTATACAAACGGCGGCGTCTGGTCCCTTCCTTTCCCTTCTTCGTGTCTGTCTGTCTGTCTCCAACATGACCCAACTTACACATCCAGCTCTGATTCCCCCCGTTTTCCCCAACTCAACCAGGTAAGTTAAGCTGCAGCTGCTGCCGCATTCAAGCTGATACAGCCGTCGATGCTATCCTCCTGGAAGATCCCCCCGTAGATAATTCCCTCGTTGATGCCCGCCGGCTGGAAGCCATTCTGGGTGATATCGCCGACGCCGCCGACCGGTTTCTTGAGGAGACCGAAATGGAACTGGCCACCGCCGCTAACATCGTTCTGCACCACCCCCGTCACATCCTCGAGGTCATCCTCTCCTAGCGAAAAGAAGACTTGCGTGGTCAACGCGTTGAAATCCAGCGTTAGCGCAAAGTTATGGAATATCCCCGCTTGGAAAGGCACGCTGAATAGCAGCTCGTTGTCGTTGACGTTTCCAAACAACTGCAGCGTGTCCGCGTTTGCGTTATTCTGGCCGAGGATGGTTCCCGTCTTGAGGACGAATTGGTTGGTGCTGAAATCGGCAGATTCGAGAAACGCCAGCTGGTATTCGTGCGACAAGTTCAGGGGGCGGACATCGTCTTTGCGCACGCTGAAATGCAGCGTCTTGATCCCCTGCACGCTGGCGTCGGCGCCGTTGTTGCTCGCGGGAATGAGCTCGGCGCGTCGGAAGGCGGTTTGGTCTTGGAAGATGGAGTTGTCGGAAATCAACACTTCGACGGGCTCTGCGCCGAGATCAATGTCGAAAAGCCCACCCGCAGCAGCGGGGAGGAGACGCAGCGCTTGGCTGAAGAGGAGGTCTGTATTTTTTTTATCTCTGTCATTAGTTTCATCTCATCTCGACAAGGAAGAAGAGGAGAGAGACAAACCGTTGCCCAACACAAATTCATTGCTGAAAATGTTATTCGGCACATCGAAATCCAACGCCGCCAGATCCGCGTCGACGCGACCGTCAAAGACAATGCTGCAACTCTGAGCCGCCGCCAGCGACGCCAGCAGCGACACCGAGAAGGGGAGAGAAGCAATCATTTTTCTTCTTCTTTCTTTTCCTTTTCCGTTTTGCGAAAGGTTGGTTTGGTTTGGGAAGCCGGGAACCTGTCCTGTCCTCGAAGATGTAAAAGAGACGAAGAAACGAGCGAAATGAAGACAAGCAAGCAAGCAGCACCAAATGATCGATCAACGATTGTGCAAAGAGAGCGCGAAGAGAAAAATGTAAAGGAAGAGAGAAAGATACACAGACACACACACAATACAGGAAACCACTTGTCACTGCAAACATTCTCGTCTCGCTAACTGCGCATCCCGCGCTTTTGTAACTCCCCACGCCTTTAGCCATTAACCCCTTTCCTCTCCATTCATCGTGCGGCGCACGCAGCGACGCACCGGCCGCGCTGGCGAGAATAAGCTTATTTGTCTCGAGTTGGCGGGAAGGGTAGGTTTGGCATTTGGGCCATGTTGTCGATCATCTCATGCAAGGGGTTAAAGTGTCGAGTGTGTCGAGGTGCTGCCAAGCTCGGACTTGGGAACGGCCGAGAGCGAAACAAGCCGCATATATTAAAATTTCCCTTAGGTTAGGTTAGCTTAACAAGTAACAACAGAAGCGGCAAAGTTAAGGGAAAGGGTTATACGTAGGAATAAGCCGTAACAATTTCCTACACCGAGGTTTTAAAAATGGGGGGACCGCAAATAAAAAGCTAAATTCTACATTATACACAGCAAATGGCAGCGTGATTTTTTAATGGACTTTAAAATAAAAATTTTCTCTCTTCTCTTACATTTCTCCAGATATATAATCCAAATAACGTAGTCCTTCTCTTTGACAATATAGCTAATAACACGAAATCACATCAACTCTTATACTAGCAAAGTAATACCAAGGTAAGAAACAACGAAGGAGCAAGCAAGAGGGGCAAGGAGCAAGCAAGAGGGGCAAGGAGCAAGCAAGACGGAGCAAGCATGGAGAGCAAGGAAGAAAAGAAGGTACATAAAGGAGGGAGCAAGGGTAAGTAGGCATAAGCAAAAAGAAACGGTCAACTGGGGTTGGAGGATTTACTTACTGTGTTAGTAGTTGTCGTGCTTTGGTCCTCCCGGTCCATTTTGGCCAGGTGGTTGTCGCGTTTCGGTCCTCCCGGTCCATTTCAGCCAGGAGGATAATTTGGTTTTTCCTGCCTCTTGGGTCAGGCTGTGTGTCTTGAAGACTGTTTCTCTATTCAGAGTTTCTCTCTCATGGAGGTTTAGATCCATCTTTGGATATTCGCAATGTCTGCTGTGTGTTTTTTTTTGTGTTTCTCCCAGACATTTTATGGTGTGCCGCACCTTCTTCCCTCGGAATTGCCCTCTGAGTCCCCAGATCGGACGTTGCTGTGACGGTCGTATCGATGTGTTCTGGATGGGTCCTTTGACCGGATGTCCAGGATTTTCCAGACCACTGAGAACAAGTGGCCAAACTTTGTGACTGCCACGGATTCGAACCGTGACCGTTCCTATTACAAGTTAGCTGAGTTCAGAAGAAATCAGTTGACCGCTTGACCATTAGGTCGTTTCTTGAATGGCAGGTGCGGAAATTTCAGATTTGTATCATGTCTGCCCAAGATGGCAGGTGCGAAACGAAACCGTGCAGTGGTTTTCTTACTGTGGCTATCTGGAAACACGCCTGGCCTGTGCCTGCTTAAACTGACTCCCCTTTTCCTCGCAGACACAAAAATCGCGCTTTTTCACTGCAGCAGAGATGTTTCGCCGCGCCGCCGTATTGTCACCTTGGAAAACAGGCATGGGGAACCGAGATGCCACACACAGACACACACGCATGGGTCTTCTTGCTCTGCTTCGGATGATGTGTTTCGGAACATCGCGACAGTGGGCGAGGCTCGGACGCTGTTGCGCGAATGCAAGCCGGTCAGCTATGTCACGATCAGTTCTGGGTCGGGTATGGCGACAAGACAGCGGCACGATGCGCAACAACACAGGCAAGTTAATTTCTCCTTCAATCTTCCAGCTGTGGTTGAAGAGTCGGACCAGACACTGACAAACATTATAGTACTACGATGGGTACCTACGCAACACGAACAGGACACTACAACAAATGAACAACCGCCCACCCCGCAAACAGCGCCGCCCCGACCAGAACCCCCATCTCCGGACCTAAGCGCGCCACCGCCGTACCTGTCGCACTCCCCGAACTCCCCTGCTGATAAGGCGGATTTCCCACGATGCGCATACACATGACGCGGATGGTCCGTTCCCCGCTCTCGTGAAAGATGACACTGATGGACGGAATGAAGCCATCCAAGCCCTCTTGCTTGGGAGAGGCGAGGATATTGTTTCCATACTTGTTGCCGATAATGAAGCGGTCATCCCCCAGTCTGGCCATCTGGTTTCCCTTAGGCAGGGTGGGGCGACAACGGTCGTCGGTACTGCGGCTGTTCTCTTTGTCTACCTCTTCGATGGTGTCTGGTGCGCCTGACCCGAGGAATTCCAGACCCGTCATGTTGATGGCGTGACGCCAGCCCGTCAGGGACTCGCCCCGGCCGGTGGTGCACTTGTTCATGTCAGGGTTGTCGAGCCAGTTTCGCTCGACCCAGTTGCCGAGGGATCCGCAGGGGCCATCAGTGGCCACCGCGCCGGTACTACTGTTGGCCATACGGTAGATCAGGATCGGAGCAAGCATGGGCTTGTAGCAGTCGGAGGGAAAGGGACAGGTTGTGGAGCTGTTGCCGTTGGGTTCATTGTACGAGAAGGTGTGGAAGAAGTTGTGGGAAAAGAGGAGACAGCCGAGGGTGATGTTCGATCCGGGGGTCTTGAGGGAGAAGTTGGGTGGTTTTGAGATGAAGTAATGGTGGTCAAACCCAACTAGATGATTGCGTGACGAACAAAGCCGTCTGTTAGTTGCGTGTGTTCTTTTGAGGTCCCGTCCACTTGGGGTATCAACAACAACAACAACCATGACAGATACCACGTACACATTTGGTTCTCATCTCTGTCTACCCGCGCTGGACTGGGCTCCCCTCCTTTGATGTAAAATTTGCGTGCCATTGTCAGAGATAGTTTCGTGTCAGTTCCCGGGACTTCAATAACATTTTCCGCGATACCCACAGCAGCAGCTGTGGTCTGGAAACCGAGTCGACACTCGGCCGTATCCCAATCTCGATTGATATTTTGTGTCGTGTTGGGACAGCCGAATTCAGGACAACCCACGATCCGGACGTCGGGGTTGATGGTTCGGTTTTGGGCGAGAGTGACACCCCAGAGGCAAGCAGCTAGCAGTAACATGGTCATTTTTTTGTTTCGAGAATGGTCGAGGCTGCCTGACTTGAGGAGAGAAGGAGCTAGATGATAGGAGAGTAGAAGAATCGCGACATCGGGGCCTCCTGGATAACCTCAAATGTCCCCCCCCCCCTACTCTCTGGGAGAGTGGACTGGGTTCAGGCCCGAAAGCACAATGACGGCACTGAGGTCCTGCGATTGAGGTTCTTCCAGCTGATCAAAGAGCATTAAAACCTCTCTCCCCAAAAAACAGGTTTTTGAGAAGGAAAATGTGAACTGTTACCAAACTGTCGGGTTCTAATTTCTGACTTTGTGGATTTACCCGACAAACCTGGCTGGGTTGGGTCGGTCGGCCAACCGAAACTACCTAGTAGGTAGGCACAAGAATCAGATATGAAGACTGATTTGTCGACCCGCAGGGGCTGCCAAGATGTTCGGGACTTGTCATGTCCAATCGCTAAAACCGTGTAAATCAGAATCTTGAAGATATGCCCTGGCTGTTGGGTTACACTGCAAATTTTGTAGGTCCGAGGGGGTACGCTCACTCTCTCTCTCTCTCTCTCTCTCTCTCTCTCTCTCTCTCTCTCTCTCTCTCTCCACACTCTCTCTAATAAGTGACAAAAAAAACAGGTTTGCACTCTTGCTGCAAAAGAAGATTATCCCAGTGGCATATGCCTGGGTCATCTCGGCGAACTGGGAGAGTGTCCTTCGTGGTCTGCAGTAAGCCCTTTCGGTTGTCAAAACTACCTAACTCCTGTTTGTTGAGATAAGGTAGCCTGAGGTTAACACTTGAAAACAACGCACAGTGTCCCAAGAATGAAGCGCCCTGCCGTGCTGTCGCTATGCCCGGAAATGAGTTTGATGTGGGGACTGTGCAGATTTACTGCGCTCTGCCCTAGGTGCGTGCCTGCCTACCAACCTAGGTAATTAATGTCTTGTCCATATTTAACATGTTTACTTGCTCGTTTGTTTACATCTTTGACTCCAAACCCCTGAAAGGATTGTTCGCGTGGCACAAGGCGGAGTCTTTATAGCTTGGCAGCAGTAGCGGTAGTAGTAGTAGTAGCAACTATCTAGGCATTTTCCCTACATATATTATATCTCACGATTGGAAAAAGCTCCTAACCTGCTCTAGTAAAATTTCAAGGTCCTAGATGGCCAGTATAATTTTGCTCATTCCAAAAACAACTATATCAACCGAGACCTGTGAATTAGCAGCGTGCCCGGTGTTAGAGAACAAGTGCACCTGGACAGTATTAGCCGAGACCTACCAAAACCCAACGAGAATTAATGCTCACGGAGTTAATAGGAATCTGTAAAAGATGCTGCGCAAACAGCACAGTTAGCCGAACACCCGATTTCTCGCAAAGACCATCGTCAAGTCGAGCATAGCTTCAAGTTAGGCATCCCCGGTGTGCTCTTCATTTGGTCAAGACAAAACGATGACAGTTCCACTCCACTACGCGCGTGCGATGAGCAAGAATTGAGCAGCTCCCATTGAACCTATCATATGCATGTCGTAGCCGCAAGTTCTCGTTGTCAAACATTTGCATGAAAATCTCAAAAATTCCGGGAAAGGTGTAATTGTCAACATGCCTTCCAATGCTAGATCTGTCGCAAGTAAACTTCCTTCCCTTCCCATCCCATGCAGTCTTGCACTGCCTTTGTCTGGCCCAGAGTCAGGTCAAAGACATAAGCAAAAAAAAAGAAAGAAAGTGGCCAATTGTGGGTTGAGATTTGTACTTACTGTTTCATTCTCATTCTCTTGTGTGTCCGCTGGTTGCTTATCTTTCTTCTATATTCTGGAGTCGGGCCTGAGGCGTCGACAGGCCGGATGTATTAGTCGGTGAGGAATATCTTTTCATTTTCTCGGCGACGTCGATTGATCGGGGGGGGGGAGGGGGGGGGTACCGGGGATATCTATTGGTTGCCAACGGGGACGGGGAGAGCACGCAAAGGCAACTGATCAACTAACTACCCTAGGGAAACGCGGTATTTCACATCATATTGTGGTTTTTTTCTTCTTCAAGACGGGTGACCCGACTCGAACAGAGGATCTTCTCAGTTGTTAGCAAGAACCTTAATTAGAGATAATTCCCTTCAATTGACTACTTGACCACATGGTCTGATTGTTGGAGGGTAGGATTGAAAAGTTAGATTTACACGGCGTCTGGCTTGCGTTGCAGTTCACACAGTCATTTTTTCCTCCCAACCTGTCTTTATCTCACCCCACAGACACAATCTGCAATTCTCAACTTAAATGTCCCGTCGACGCTGTCATTTTCGTTTCTCTATCAGAGGAGCACAGCCATCACCGCTCCTTCACGAGATCATCAGCATCACAGCACATGGGGTCCGCTATCATCGGAGACCGGCATCATCGACCCACTTCCGACCCAACACCCGGCTCTCATTGAACAAGTCTCTTGGACAAGACCACCACTCCAGACGAAGCACGCTAACCTCGATGCCGAATGGCGGCAAGACACAAAATGACAAATTTTAGAAACGCAGCGCACAGATCGCTTCGTTTTCCCAAGGTGCCAACTCGTCAACTTGTCACTATCTTGGCATCTCCGTTAGGGACTGACCCGTTTCCCGACCCGACCACGATCCCCGGAACACAGCGGGCTATGCTTGAATGGGCGAGTGGGGGGGGATTTTGCTACTCTAGTGGAGCCGTGTCGACTGACTAGACGTCCCTGACCTGATTTTCACTGGACTAGTGGCTAGTGTAGACTGACTTCCGGTTGCGCGCTTTCCAGTCTCCACACTCGACACTCTACACTTCACATACCGCAGCCTGTCGTCATCGATTTCCCGCCGACGAACAAGACCAAAATCCACACAGTTGTGATTTTGACAGCGGAGCAAATTTTCTTCAGGGGCTGTGGGAATGAAGGGGGAGGGGGGGGAGAGAACACTCCACTTGGCGTGTTTCTTGTTACCATCCAGTGTACACTAACACTACCTTCCGCAGATGGCACGAGTGAGCAGGTCTACATACACTACGGAGAAAAATAAAACGAGACAAACGGATCAGATTTTTGGAGTCAAGTTCACGTCCACGTCCACGTCCTCCAGATTCCGGATTCCGGATTCCAGATTTCGGACAAATGCCATTCCCTGTATGGCCTGTACCGTCAACGTAACCATGCTGGTGAAACATCACCGGTTGCCAGAACTTGGGACTACACTAGGTAGACTACCTCACTATCTAGCGTGATGAAACTAGCATTCCTGGCACTATTACAATACACCGCCACACGAGGAATATATGTACAGGCTGACTACCTAAGGTATAGATGGGATATATGTAAAATATAGCGTACCGTAGGGAACAATGCCCTCAAGAGTCTGGTCTGGCTGATTGCACGAGGAAACAGGAACAGTAACATCGGCTCGATCCGAACCCCCCTACCTACCTACCTACCTACCTACCTAAACTAGTCCCCCCTTGCATTAAAATCATCACCATACGAGACGTCTGGTTGCCGTTGTTGTTCGCACACACAGCCCCCAAGACTACATCCTAGGTGAGGCGAGCGAGCCTGATCGCGCCTCCGAGTCCAGTGCCCTGAGTCTAGTGCTCTGAGTCTCAAGCCTCAAGTCTAGTGATCGAAATGACATGCATACATGCATGGGTTCACATCAAATGCAGAGAAAGAAAAAAAAGTATGACCCCACCAGCATCATGCGAGATGTGCAAATACCTGACGTGCCTGTCCAAGATAGAAACGACATGCAGGGGAAAGTGGAAATCGCCAAGCAAAAACATTGGCATGCCGGGGTCGGGAGATGGAGTTCTTTCTGCACCACGCTAGAGTTATAGCGCGCATAAGCCAGTCCTGTGTTGGAGACGACGTTGGATTCTTGGCGGTTTAGTGTAGCGACAAGGAGGTGCTACGAAGCTGGGATATGCTGGGTTCACAGAGACTTGGAATCCCGAACCGCAGCAGCTCCATCTGGTTCGCCGTGACACAAGCCACCAAACAGGCAAGCAAATCGCCTCAAAGTCGGAAAATGTACACAACCAAGTAAATTGATATTACAGATATCAGCCGTTAACTCATGCTAACTATTACATTTCATCATTACGCAACACGTTTGCACAACCGGGTTCCGTCCTCAATCTGCGTCCACGTCTCGGTGCCCGGAGTCGAGACCGAGTAGAACACACCACGGGGATCCCACTTCTTGCGGAGGCGGAGAAGCTCGGGGTAGTTGGTGCCCCAGAAAGCCGTCTGCCAGTTGGGCTGGAAGGGATCAGCCTCGTTGATATAAGCAGCGCCCTTGGGCGCAGCCGCTCGCAGAGCACCGTCAATCGTGTAGGTCAATGTCTGCTGAGCAGCAGCCTTGGCAGAGAGAGGAGCGTTGCCGGCAAGAGGCAAGACCGAGATGATCTTGTCAACAACGTTGCGGAAACGGGGGTTCATGGCACTCTTGGACCACTCGCTCTGCGGGAGACCGCCACCGGCATTCCACATATGGCCGACAAGGATGGCGCCAGAGTTGATGGCGGTCTTGAAGGCATCGACGATGGCAGTAGCATTATTCAGGTGGTCCTCCTTGCCAATCGTCCAACCGCCTGTCAGAGCCGAGTTACCGGCAAACTCAATCTCGAAAAGATCATTGTACAGCTCATAGAAAGTGCTGTACGTGTGATTGGTGGTGTCAAAGCCAACACCGAGAGCGTTGAGATCGTCAAAGAGGGGCTGGACAAGTGCCTGCAACTCCGCTTGCGTCTTGTTGATAGCGACAATGGGGCGGACGTGCAGCAGGGGGCCAAAGATCTCGTAGTAGACGTAGAGACCATTGTCAACCCAGGTGGTCGCGTAGCTGTGGAAAATGCGGATGGCCTCCCAGACCTGAGTAGCATTGCCAGCGGCGTGGGCAGGGGTGATGTCAAGGTTGATGGCGGAGCTGGGGAGATCGTTGAAAGTTTTGTAGGTAGCCTCGACGACCACGCCAAAGGCCGAAGGACCGCCGCCACGAAGAGCCCAGAAAAGATCAGAGTTATGTTGAGCGTTGGCGATGCGAAGGAATCCGTCGGCTGTGATAACCTTGAACTGAAGCGCGGTATCCGCCAAAAAGCCCTCTCGGTTGGTCCACGGGCCGTGGCCACCACCCTGAGGAAGACCTCCAGCAACACCGACGGTAGCACACTCACCCGTCACCATGATCTTCTTGGGGTTTTGGCCGTGGAGGTGCTGCAGAGCCGTCTTGGCCTGGACACCGGCGCCGACGGTAATGGCGGAGCCGGTATAACCTCCAGGGCCCGCCCACTGGTTGGTGGTGGAAATCTGCTGGAAGTGGCGGGTGTTGATAACTAGAGAGCCCCATCCAACGCTGCGACCGAGGAAGTCATGGCCAGTGTTGCGGATAATGAGACGCAAGTTGTGGTCGCGGGCGAAGCTTACACCTGCCTGGATGTGGCCGATGCTCTTGGCCGTGATGTACAGCACGGGGTAGTAACCGAGCGTGCAAGTGTCCGACGGGTTGGTGGTAGGGCGGCAAGTGTCGTTGGTGAAGTAAGTCCAGAGACCAGCGGTCGGGTGGTTGATCTGGTACTGCTCATCGGCGAAGTTGGCCGTAACCTCGGCGCACTTGGCCGCGTCGTACGTATTGATGTTGCCGAGAGGGCCCTGGAACGTGTTGTAGCAGGCGGCTGCGGGAGGGGTGTTGACGCGCAGGTTGCCGCCAACGGTCGCGTTCAACAACTGCCACTTCCAGTTGCTTGGCCAGCAGTAGTCGCCGGGGGCACACTTGCACTTGTAGCTGTTGCCATTCCATGTCTTGGACACCCAGGGAGTGAACCAGTCGAAGAATGAAGCCGTAGCAACCGCCTCGGATTGAGTTTCAACATCGTTGAGGAGCGCCTGGGGCTCATCCTGTGCAACGACGCCCGTCGAGAGCAAAAGAGCTCCGCTCACGAGAGCGAAAAGCTGACTCTTCATGGTTCCGATGGGTCTGGAAATTATGGGGGGAAAAGAGCGACTGAGACCCGGGAAACGAGTGAAGAGGGTGGCGAGAGGGATCCCTGAAGCGAGTTCGGTAGAGCGGCGACGGGGTATTTATTCCAGAGTCGCTCTACCCTCCCGCGACCGTGGTGCTGTGGAGAAGTGTCTTCCGTGGTTGAGGCAAGGATGGGTGGTTCCCGAAGTGCTGTCCGCCGGCATGCTGCGATGGCACCCAAGACCGTGGCAATATGGACCAGCATCCGGGTTCTCGCGCCATCGGGGACCAGGCCAAGGCGCCGCCTGAATGTTCGCTCAATAGTTGCCAAGTCAAGAAGTACGATGTGACGCAGCGGGGATAAATTGTATTCCCACGTGGTGCAATATGTGATCTGCATGTTCAAATTTAGAGATTGCTGTTATCGTGAGGTGCAAAGGGTCTGTCTGCCGCGGGTGGAGGAGAAAATTCGCAAGCGAGGATATCCCGTGTGTTTAAGGAAACAGCATCCGTAACACCCGGGCATCTTGCGTCGGAGGCTTGTTCGGATCCGGCAGGCTCGGTCCATGGCACCACCTGCCAAGATTGCTGTAGGTGCTGTGGGTGCTGTGGGTGCAATTTTAACTCGCTGTTTTAGCCTCCAGCACAGGCGCGCGCATCTCGCAAGACCATCCAGTTTTCAGTTTTCCATTTAAAAGTGGATTTGCTCGGCACAGGCCGAAAACCAGAACGAATCAGCTAAGAATTCTGAATGCCACCATCCACAATGTACGTCTGCGCCGTGATGTAGTCGGCGTCGGGGCTAGCGAGGAAGCCCACCAAGCCTGCAACGTCCTCAGGCACACTGACCCGACCAAGCGGAATGATCTCCTCAACCCCTTTCATAACTTCACCTTTGGGCTTGCCCTGCATCTTGGACATTTCGCTGTCAATGAGATCCCACATGCTCGTGTCGACGACGCCTGGCGCGTAGGCGTTGACGGTAATGCGATGCGGGGCTAGCTCGACTGCGTAGGTGTTGCACAGCCCGCGGACGGCCCACTTTGACGCAGAATAGTGGCCGATCATGGCAGCTGGTCGGAATGCAGCCACGCTCGCTGCGGCAATCAACTTCCCCGGTGTTCCCTGGTGAATCATCTGCCGCGCCGCCGCCTGAAAGCACCAATGCACACCCGCTGCGTTGACGGCAAACATACGATCCCAATCCGCTGCCGTGACCTCGAGCAGCGGCTTTACCTGAACGATCCCCGCGTTTGCCACCATGGCAGTGAGGGGTCCAAGTGCCGAGACCGACGCGCTAACGAGCTCTCCAACAGCGTCTGGATTCGACACGTCGGCAGCGTGACCGAGAGCGCGACGACCCAGGGCTTCAATCTCAGACACGGTCGAATCGATCAATTTCTGGTTTTCCGGTACGTCATTGACGGTAATGTCGTAGCCATCCCGGGCAAGACGGAGCGAGATGGCCTTTCCGATGCCACGCGACCCCCCTGTAACGATCGCCATTCGAGGCCGGATCGCCGTGTGGGAAAAGAACCGTGGCGAGGCCGGGGCGCCAACCTTGGCGACTCGGAGCAGTTGACGAAACATGGTGGCCGGGAGAGTCATGAATTGTCGGTGAAATGCTGGAAAGTTTAGAGTGGGGAAGTTGCTAACGTTCTCTCTTCCCCGCTCATAGCCGCCCACCTTGTAGTGTAAGCCTCACACAATCAGTTGTGCAGATCGGATCAGACCCTGCGCCGGATGCGGGCACGCGGCGGGGGCCACAGCAGATCACGGGAGTTCCCGCCAAACACCAGGACTTCAGTATCCAATCAGATGAACAAGCTAAACGGGAATCATCAAAGAGCATTGGCAAACACTTGTGGGAGGACGACCGGTCTAGTTAATTTATATTTATTCCGTCTTGGCATTTGCTCCGAAGTTTTGGAGGCACCACGAGGTGCAACCTCATGGATAGGCCAGGTGTTGTTTGGCCGAGACGGCTCAGCCAATCATGTAAACTCCCTCGTGGAACGCAACTTACGCAAGACTATGGTAGTAGTATTTTGAACTCTTGCAGATGCCAAGTTATTACCAAGATGATCCTTCGTCCAGAATTGCTCGGTAAGCAGAGCCAAAGACCAGAGCAACAGAGTCAGCATGCATAAAGAGAGTATTGGCCCTCTCTGTGACGCTGGCAGACTGTTTCTATCCAGACAGAAGCTCGCCATGCTAGGCACTCGCATTCTCCTCGCCCTCAGTTGGGCTTTTACAGCACTCGCTCTTGATCTTCACCGCTCCCGTCCCAAGAGCATTGATCTCCCCGAATCCCAGATCATCACCCCTAACGGTCCCCACTTTCACGAGTTCACCGAACGGTACTTACGAAGCAACAGTCCCGATTATAGCATTGTTATTATTGCCAATACGGAAGACGATGTCTCCAAGGCGGTAAAATACGCTACGTCTCAGCATGTCTCCATCCCTTTTTCGCAAAAGTTTCTGGCCATGGACCCTAGCGGGGTTTGGCGACTATGCAAAGCGGTATGAATATCTGCCCGACGGTCGTCATGCTATTGTGGAAGGCGGGGGTTTGGTTTCCGAACTTGTGAAGACGCTTGAAGCGGCAGGGAAACAGACCTCTTCAGGGCTTTGTCAGTGTGTTGGCGTAGCGGGATCAAGCCTCGGCGGAGGGGTTGGTCCGTTCATGGGGGAGTATGGTCTAGGTTTGGATCAAATTGTCAGTGCCAGAGTGGTGTTGGCAAACGGGGAGGTGGTGACGACGAACGACATGAGTCATCCGGATCTGTTTTGGGCGCTGAAAGGGGCGGGACATAATTTTGGGATTGTCACACAGATGACGCTACGCATTTATGATAAAAGGGAAGATGAGAGTTGGGTTGTGGCATTTCTCGTCTTTACCCAAGATAAACTGGAGGGTTTGTTTTCCGAGCTTAGCTCTAGACTTCCAGGAAAGCTGGGACACTTGTCGTATGATTTGCTCATGGTCCGGGATCCAACTGCTGATGCAGATAATGTGAGTTCTGAGAGAACCGCCATCTCTAAGAGATGAGACTATTTCTAACATTACGTACAGGCTGTGCTGATTCTTCGGCTCTTCTCAAACAGCTTCAGCCTTGAAGAACTCGACGAATACATCACGCCACTACAATAACTGTCTCCTATTGTTGTGCAGACTTTCACCACCGATTGCCCCGGTCTGATTCAAGAACTCGGATACGGGCTTGACTCAGCAACTTGCACGTCTGGCCACTACGGCAGGGTCTTTGGCATTGGCGTCAAGAACTATATCGTTTCTGATATTCGCAAATTCTACAACCTCTTCAACGAAGCCACGTCCGCCATTCCAGAGTTTATAAACTCGCACGTCTTTATCGAAGCATACGGTACCCGTGCGATGCGTATGGTTCCGCCGAAAAGTACGGGGTATGCTCATCGTCATTTGAATGCGTTGATGTGAGAAACCCAGTCCCTTTAACTCTTAACCAGTGAAAACAATCCATGGTTTATGCGCACCTAATTATGTATTGGAGACGAGTTGACTTGTGTTTTACAGAACCGTAGTTCTCAACTATGACTCCCCAAAACCAAATCTAGATCTTGACGTCAAGGTAGACTGTTATGGTGAAAAAATGCGGGCTGCCCTGTTGGAGAGCTAGCCTCGCCAGGAGAGCTACGTTAACTATGCGGGAGAACAGGGGACGGTGGAGGTTATGTATGGGTAAGTGCATCTTCCGTCACAGCGTATCTATACTAACAGGCCTACTAGACCTGCCTACTTACAGAATAACGGAGAAAAAAAACCGAACTGACAAATTGTGTACATTCACAGATACGAAGAATGGCGGATCAACAAACTGAGGCGCGTCAAGAGGGAATATGACCCGGATAATCAGTTTGGGTTCTATGCGCCTATAAAGCCGCTACTCGATTTTGTGAAGGTTATTGCTATTCTCGCCCCTCCCCCAGTTCTGTCAACCCGCAGTAGCCAAAATCCTGGGGATACTCTATTGATATTGGGAGTCTGAAATCATTATAATGAGAACCCCAGAACTGCTGCATGTGAGGCACAAGCCAGGTGTCCTCTTCACCAAGACCACAAGGGTACGGCCCGATGTAGTTACTGGTGTGAAACGTGGTTGGAAAATCGGAGCCAATGTCCATCGGAGCTTGTACAGACTTATCATCTACCGGCCAGAATTCAAGTTCATCTTCAGGGCTCTCGGGGATCCCCAAAGATTCCGCTGGAGTCTGGAAGTAGGGTTGGGGTAACGCAGAAATGGTGGACGAAGGGGTTCTCGGCAGCAAAGACCGAGACGTGGACACGCCTGGCGGCGGCGGCGGCTCTTTGCCCCTAAACAAGAATTTGTGCTCAGGGGGGTTGTCAAGCTCAAACTCCTGGGGAATCCTATTCCTGGTTGGACAAGCTTCCGGGGGGTTTTCCACTTTGCGTATGCCCGGTGCGTCAGCTCCTGTTTTTTTTCTTTCTTTCTTTTTCTTCATGTTTGGATGGTGACTTACCGTCCGGCGTTAGGCCATGGCTTTCCCTACGGCGCTTGTATTTCCGAAACCTCCATTGGGCGAGGCGATGGACGTACTGCCTGGTCCTTTGAGCTAGTCAGCCCAAAAGCATGTGTTTTGGGAAGGAGAGTACTTGCGTTGCGGAGAAACCATAAGTGCAATGCATGATGTCTTTGACTTCTCGGAGACTCTTTCCTTGTTGCAGGTAAAGATCTTCGATGACCTGCCGGTGAACGGCCCAATCGGAATCTAGAAGCCGTGGGGCTTTTGGCATGGTTTCGTGTGCAAGTTTCAAAGTACCTATGGCGGTCGATGTCGAGTGTAGAGTTGGGTACAACAATGTAGAGTAGGCGGGCACCAACCTTAGGTATTGAACAAGCTCGTTTTCAGTGTGATCCTCGGCAGCGTATTTATCAAGTGTTGATGCTCTCCTTGAGAAAATCCTGATGCAGTTTACCCCTGATAAACAAAATCTCCGTGCATATAGGTATGTAGGTGTGAGCTTCGTTGTCGACATGACATGGACGTCATGATAGGATGCCTCAAGTTGTGGACACAAATTTCCACATGCCACATGGAACATTTCGCAACCAAATACAACAGCTGAAAGCTGCTTTTGGAATTCGTAACCGTCAAGTCCTGAGTTGGGCCAATCAAGTCGCGTAAACCAAATCTCCATGCAGCTATCCATGGGGAATGTTCCGGGGAAAAAAAATCCTGGCTCCTGCAAGGGGACCGCGGAGCTAGTTCCCCACCGATTGATCACATTACCATTTAGTGGAATTGCAGTCGCAATGGCCGCTGCGGATGTGATATGCCCAGATGGTACAGGGATACTTCATGCAAGGAGATTTTGTTCGGAAACCACGCATGGCCCATGTCCCGGGCCGCGCACCACCCAATAAGGCAAGAACAAGGCAACTGCCCCACATGACGGAGCTTTTATGGACGAGTCCTGGCATCTCGAGCGACGGACTTGAACTATGGACACGACCAAAGCTCTTCACTTCAATGCTCGGTAGTGACACCCCGAACTCAGCATGGAGCCATTCAGGTTGGAGCTCAATCCTTCCCTTCGGCCTCAGAGTGGCGAGGACTGGGACGCCCAAAGAGCTACACTTCAGGAGCTTTATCTGGCCCAAGACATGACCCTGTGCCAAGTCATGGCCGTCATGAAAGAGCGTGGATTTTCTGCAACGTCGGTGGACCCCCTCGATCCTCCCTTTCCCGACCTACCCCCCTAAACTTACTGACGATGACTTCGCTCCGAACAGAAAGCGGCAATATGAAGCCCGGTTCAAGAGATGGGGCCTCAGAAAGAAAACAACAGAGGAGGAGAAGATAGCAATGAGCCTGAAGCGAAAAAGACGAAGAGAAGAAGACAACAAGGACACGGAGTTTCAGTTCATCGCAGGCCGCCGCATCAACCCGCAGTTGATCGACCGGTTTGAAGTCAAGCGCGCGCGCAAGCAAACCACCGAAGTCATTGACAATTCTTCTCTGGGAGTGTCTTTAACTCGTAGGTATCTAGCTGCCCACTCATTCCGTCGCTTCTTTGATGTTTGTCTGGTCCTCTGACGACCATTCCCTACAGCGGCTACCCCTCAGGACATACAGTGCAAAACCCCTTCGGTGTATTCCGCAGGCACAGACTCTTCCCCAGAAAACACAGCACCCGTGGTGGTTCACCCGGGATTTGATAGAATTGCCCAGCTAGCAAGGCCCGATTTCTGCAAAGATAATCAACAATCATGCGAAGACCAGGAATCACAATCGACACCGTCCGTCACAACCGTCATTCCGTCGCAATCCTTCGATCCAAATATGACTACAGTGGCACCAAGAGGCGGAGATCTTGACTATGAAGACGTTGGCATGGAGAGCTCTGATGAAGGTTTGGACAAGGAGCCCGGGGACATTGCCATGGCCGACATTGGCGAACAAGTTTTTGAGGTGGACAGCCACCTTTTGATGGAAACCCTATCCATCCAAGAAAGGTTTGTTCCACCTCAAAAAGGCCGGGGTCCCGATGATCTACAACGTCATTGTAGGTCACACAGCCACTCGTCAAGCGAGACATCCGTGGCAGAAAGCGTTGAGTCCGAGGTGGAAATCCGCCCATCTGATGCCGTCACACGAACTGTTCGTCAAAGGAAGGCGTTGATGAAGCCCCGCCAAAGCTTGGATTCTGTTCAACATTCGCCAGTTGAACGGATGCAAGACATTAGTGATTTTCTCTGTCTCGACGGCACATACACTCCGGGTAGTGCAGTGCTGGAGGAAGCGGAGTTTCTTGCGGTCGCTCAACGGGGTGACCTCGCCGGTGTTCGCCGTTCTCTCCGCCTCTCTATCTCCCCTAATGTTATCTGCAACCAAGGCGCAACGGCTCTGCACTACGCGTCATACATGGGCCACGTTGATGTTGTTCAAAACCTATTAGCCAATGGAGCTTGCGCCGATACGCCTATCCACGGCACAGTGATTCACCATGGGAGACCAATTCAAGATCCCACCCCGCTTCGACTAGCCGCAGCCAGGGGCAACATTGGGGTAGTGAGACTGCTCCTAGAACCACCTCTTGACAAGCGTCCTGGTTACCTTGGTTCTTCGGAACCCAGCGCATCACTTTTCTGGGCCCTCTGCCATGGCCACGATGAAGTCGCATCCCAGTTGATTAAGAAAGGCGCGCGTCTTCACATAAGACCGCACACAGGACACACCGGGCCGGGGAACACAGAGGGATTTTTACTGCTCAGCTCCCAGGATTTCCGTGGCAAAGTCAAGATCACTGCCGAGCCGAGTTTGAGGTTTCTTGATGAGGTTTTCCGGACGTCAAACGACAGAGGCACTCCTGAGGTTGCTAGGAAAGACCACAATCTGGAGCTTGGGCAGTGTGCTCAACAAGGCGGCAAAGAGGTGTCATGCCCTCTGACCGTTGTGGAAGTCGACTATTCTAATATGAGATGCTGTATTGACCTTGGGCTCACACACATCATCTATCACCTCATGCCCTTCTTTGAGGGTTGCCGGGATGCTAGCGGGTGGGCACTTATACATTATGCAGCTCTGTCTGGAAACCCCGACATCATGCGAGCAATGATTACGTCTGGTGCCGACCCGAACATTTTGACTCCTGTCGGTAGCAGTCCTTTGCATCTGGTCGTGGGCCCGGGAGTGATCTCACCAATGGATACGGATACCAATGAGACGATTGAGATACTGCTTGAGAATGGGGCCATGATAAACGCCCCCGATCAGCGTGGTTATACGCCCCTGCACGTTGCTTCGGAGCAGCACAACGTCTCTGCAGTGTCACAGCTTCTCGGCTTTCAACGAGAAGACACTACCGATACTTGGCAATTGGCCAACCCAGATGCAGAGGATTTTGAAGGTTCAACCCCACTATTGCTCGCAGTCAAGGGCCACTCCAGCACACTCTCGACTGCGAAAACTGTCACCGAGCACTTAGTTTCCGTTGGTGCCCAAGTCAACCACGCTGACCAAGACGGGGTTACAGCACTTCACTGCGCCGTCCGGGCGAGAAATCTAGCGCTAGCGGTTGTCCTCCTTACTGTCGGGGCCGACTGCCGGCTCCTGGACCGAGATGGGTTTACGCCTTTGCACTTGACACTCAGCGAACCCTTGCCAGATATGGTTTCGAATAGTGGCATTTCTTTCTTTCTCCAAAAACGACTCCCTGCTATACATGCCGCGGACGCATTCTCCACTGGGGAGGAGATCTTGCAGACCATGTTAGCATGGTTGGATAACGGAGACTGTGAAGCAGCCATGAAGGCACACGGCCACGAGCTGCTTGTTCTTGCTGCGTCCCGAGATGCGCTACCCGCGGCAGGGGCTCTCCTCGCTCGCGGCGCTACTACAACTGAGGGACAAGGGGGCGACGAGTTGAGGAGTGTATCGCTCCTCAGGATGGCTGGTTCACGCGGATGTCGGGAGATGGTCAGACTGATCCTTCGCCACGAAACAAGTCGCGTAGCGGTCCCCACGAATTGCGCACTGATCAATGGACAGGGTCTCACCGGAGAGTTTGACGAGTTTCTGAGACTTTTTGAGGTGTTCCTTGACGATTCCCAGGGGTCGCGAATTGTTCGAAATGAGTTCGATGCGATATGCCGAGAGAACGACCTGCGAGAAGGGCTTTATGAACTGGCCGAGGAGAGAGCGTTTTTGAAGCTGGCGAGATTCTTGGAGGGTAAAATCGGGATTGGATGTTGCAGTCCAGCAGCTGTCTTTGGGGACAGGCGCATTTAGCACCAACCCGAACTTCTTTCTCCTGTTGCATCACGCTCTCAAGCTTGTACCCTGAGCGGTTTTGTGGGACTATAGGGACGTTCCAGTGCACAACCCACATTTCATTACGCTCGCCACAATAGAGAGAGGGAGCAAAATGGTGACAAAGAGAAAAATAGTTTGGGGTGGTCACGTGTCATGACACGTGCCACGGCCAGGCGACTGCCTGTATCAAGCTCACCTTTTTGCACGTTGTTTTTCTTTCTTTTTAGATCATCAACCCTCAAATTTATCAGCATTCAGGCGCCTTTGGCGCCCACAAATATTAGTGTCCCTCGTTAGTGTTCATGAAACATAATGTGTCCATGTTGGAGCCAGGGGAGCTCATGCCGTGGAAGAAACTCCCATGCATCTCGCTTCATGGTTGAACTTTGCAAGTCAGGCAATGGATAAACATGGGTCAATTATCGAGAATGTGCGTGATATTCCCCTCCCGAACGCAGTTGGGATTAGGTTTCAAACTTCAGAAGACGCAAATAACACTGAAGAAGCAAGTTGAGTCAGATTGTCAAGTTTGCAGGATGAAGGAGCCTTTAGATGCACCATTACAGATTGAGAAAACTTCCCCCGAGGAACACCAGTGCCCAAATGTCCCGCATCAGATACAAGGCATTTCCTAGTGAAAAAAAAATGTTGGATGGCCAGACTGCACATCCCAAAACTTTCCATCAAATGGAATATCAACCTCCCGCGAGGATCATGGACCCGGCACAACGTGCCAACCCCGGTATCAAGTTCATGCGGCGAATAAGTCATCACAAGGCAACCGTTTGCCTCATGCCACCTTCACGGAACCATGATCCCTAGGTAGTCAGTCAACTAGGTACCTACCGGATGTCTCATTTCGAGCTGGTGTGCAATCAGTGCCAATTCGGCATAATGCTGCTTGGAGTGCAAGCCCTGGTTCCAGTCCAGTCTCGGTCTCGGCCTGGCCTCGGGCCGACAAGGACAGCCCGGCAAGTGGTGAAAAATCCGGGCTTGCGTCAAGGTGTAATTTTTTCTTTTTTTTCTTTTACTGTCTGTGCGCCCTTTTCCAGTTCTCTTCTTCTTCTTGGTTTTTGCACAGGTCTCCCCACTTGACCAGACCAGACCAGACCAAGGAAAGCCACTGGATGGGACGGACGGAACCCGGATTTGATTTGATTTGATTTGGAACATCTTCAGGGGAGGGTGGTTTGCAAAAAGTCACGCAAATGTCCAAAACAGGGACTGGAGGGGGGGTCTGAGTCCGAAAATGAACTTTTGCTCAGACTATAAAAACATTGAAAAGTCACGGCAGGTGCCCTAGATGCCATACAGCCGTGGTGTGATTGGTTAGCCCTTGGGCTGACCCACTGGTTGAGGTGCTGTTGCCAGCGCTGTGCCCTGGGCCCCACTAGGCCCCACTCACGCAGATAGATCTTTGGCATCGCTGCTCCGCAGCGATTCCTCTCCTTCTTCTTCTTTACCTTGTAATTTTATATGATGATTGCCACGTCTTCGATCCTACGATCGTTTTGGTGCCATCGCCGTGACATGAAATAGGAAATGCGGTCAAAATAGGTACCTAAGCAGGGGCGCTCACTGGATTCCTCTCCCGGATATCCGAATTGGCTGTCATGCTCGAATACGTAGGTACGTATCCTGGTCCTGGGCTGGGCTGGGCTGCTGCAGACGGAAGACGGAAGCCCGGGAATACAAACTCGCTTTGAGGTGTAGCTCGAGCGAAACCGGGGCTATGGCTCCAAAATTCCAAACGTTCGCTCCATCCACTTCTGAATTTCGTGATTCAATCCGGTAATATATATATCCAATGCACATTGTGGCTTACTAAAACAGACAGTTCTCCGGATTAAGTTCTTTTCCAGGTTCCCCCCCCACCGGCAGGGAGTTGAATGGAGACGACCATGGAGGCTCTCGCCAATTGATATGCCAGTCGAGCCAGACAATGAAGGATTCATCAGAATAGTGGTAACCCCGGCCACATCCAGAAACAGCATGAAATTTATATCATCATCGGGGCTCCAATCTACAGCGACGCTGGGTTAACAGCTGCGGCAAAGGGGGGCGGTATCATTGAGCCTTTTGCCGCTCAAGAGGGTCGTTGTTCTCCTGTGCTTGATCTCTACTTACTTTGGTCTCCAAATACTATAAGCAGGTAGACTGAATCAAATTCATATCTAAGAAATGTAGACTCCCGTTGCAGCACGAGGCCTCGAGCGGGGTAGATTCTTTGAAGTGCATGAGACTGTTAAGAACTGATGACTCGGAAACCGAACCTAATCCCGGGGGGAAAGAAGGAAAAAAAAAAAAAACCTTTGACCACTTCGGTGCCCTGGATGTTGATCCGGTGGAAAACACCCGGAAACAACAGTCTGTAAGTCATGATGGGGCTGCACAGGATGTGCAGCCAAAACAACACAATAATAATAAAGAAATTAGTTACGGCCCAGAATGGCTTAGGATATACAAAAAAATGGATAAACCTCCTTTTAACCGGAGGGCAGTAAGTTATATAAACCCAGTATAGCTTAATCGAAATCACATGGGTGTTACTTGTGAAATTTGTCCAAGGCTTCCACGCGTATTCCCACGTGCGTTCGGCGTCTACCAATCTACCCTCTAGCTTGCAAGTGCTTACGCGAACCTTATCTCCACCTTTACCACCTCTTAGCCAATTTACGCCATGCAGCGACCACCCGACTATGCTGCGGCTTTACATTACCGACACCGCCAGCAATGTTGAGTAGCTTCTCCATCTCTTCCCCTCGCTCGCCAAACGCTTCTCTCAGGTCTGTTCCATCAAAGGGAGTGCGGAGAGGTGAGTCACCTGCCTCAGCCAGGTACTTAACAAGCTGGATCCTCTGGGGACCCTTCAACGACCTCGCACCATGGCGGCCCTCACCGAGACGCCCCTGGCTCACCACTATCTGAGCCGCACTTGATCCGTAAACCGCGTTTTCAAGTAAAGAAACTTCCTCATCCGACCGTCGGCCGAGCAAACTGGGGCATGTCGAAACCTTGGCCCGAACATACGGTAAAATCGCGTGACATGCGGCGTAACCGACAAAGCAGTTCTTGAAGGATAGAGAGGCAATATCTATGGCGCCGCGTGGGTTACAAGGAACAGAGCCCCAGGCGATATAGCATGTTGGTTTGTCGCAGTGACCTTTCCAGGTTTTGTGGTCATGCTGAGACTTCTTACAGAGTATGCTGTTCATTTTATCCAAACTTTTCACCAATTGTGGCACCAGCTCAGGCTTATCGGCAACATTGCCAGCTATGGCAAAGATGGGGTTGATTTCGTCGAGTCGAAGGCGGTTTGACCTACGGTACTTCGTAACCTGCGGAATAACGCAGATATTTGCAGCTTTTAGCAATGCCAGCGAAGCATCATACGTAGAAGGCGTTGCAGAAGATACCACTTCCCATACTTCTGGTTCCGTGATCCAGTCTTTGGCGCTGCGGTGGAGAAAATCGATATCCCCCGTTGCAGATATCTCAAGAATTCCCCGTGTGTGCGTGTCTAGCTTTCTCGACAGAACTGGCCTGATTCTTTCTATCGACCCCTTACTGACTCCACGCGGAAGGGTCTCCCCTTCAGCTACCCAAAGCAAACAGGCATCTAGCGTAATAATGTAAGGG
>Ga0247763_1000256_pt1 | contig 29767 bp, 27 predicted proteins | sample UWRJL141409B4_FD_179926 | JGI IMG/M metagenome (GOLD analysis project Ga0247763, IMG submission 179926) | Plant litter microbial communities from Arlington Agricultural Research Station in Wisconsin, United States - UWRJ-L141-409B-4 | ecosystem: Environmental > Terrestrial > Plant litter >... | reverse complement strand
ATCTTTTCCTCTAGCCTCCCCCAAACTCCGTATTTCCCAGGCTAAGCCCCGCACCTTCCGCTGTTGTATCATACTGCTTCAATTCCTGTCTCTACCTCTCGATCCCTTCCCCAATCTGCTCTGCTCACGTTCTGCAACTCGTCCAGCGCGCCTCACGCTCTCGCAAGTGCTTTGTCCAGTGTCTCTACTTTATCTTTTCGTTTCAACGCTCTTGCAAACACCCCGTGTGTACGTTGCCCAGCTTCATACCTGGCCCTAGTGTGCCTCTGTCAGGCTTGTTCTCCGCATTGCTCATGATCCTGTGATCTTCTGTCTCGAGATGTGGCGATGGTGAATCTCAGCCACGATCAAGGCTCACTCAAACAAAGCCATGTAACTCATTGTGGCCGAGATAAGGTCTCCGCCCTCGGCTGTTCTGCGTTTGTGATGTATTGCGGTGCAGGATCTTGGTGTGCTGCCTTGGGCTGGCAGTGTGATGTGTTTTGTTTGGCACGGTACTTCCCGCCACAAGTGTGTTTGGCGTGTCCGTTGTCGACTTTCCGCTTCAACACCAGCCAAAGCCTTGCTTCGATTTACAGTGGCGTCCTGGGAGAAGATATGGAGGAAGGGTACTTTTGGATGTGCCCGCACTTGCAGTGATCGTGTGGAAGTCCGCGCTCTCTGGTCTCTCATGTCACAAGTGTGCTAGCTGGCATTAGGAAGTCTAGGTTCTGCTGTCCGCGCTGTCTCGAGTATTCCAGCTTCGTGTTGGCGATTTCTCGCCTTCCTCAGCAGTGGCTCCAAGCAGCTGCTGCTGCGTGAGTACCCTGATGTTCATGGTACGGGGTATCGCTCGCGGGGGTCGAGATTTTCGATTCCCGGCCGCCGCGTTTGCCTCGGAGCCCGCTAGTGCGAAATCTCCGCCAGATCACAAGGCTGAAAGTTGGCGGTCATCCCAAGTTTATTAGCCACTATTGTTGTGCCGTGAGCTAGCGGCTTTTTCTGAGCCCCACGTCCTCCGCATCAGGCGGTGCGAACTTCTATATCTTCCCTGCCCGCCTGAACTCACCCAACTTTCCCCTTTCCACTTTCTTGACCACAACCGTCCGGTCTTGGTTCCTCCCACCATTCGGACCACAACCGTCTCATCTCTTTCTCTTCCGTCTCGAACACAGCCGTCCCATCCTGTTCGTCATCTCGTCACAGCTACCACTGTCAAGCCCAAAGCTAACTCCTTTGATACCTAGCTTCTGTCCAAACTCGAACAACTGAGATGGCCGAGTACTCTGCTTCCGGCGCTGCCGGCACCTCTCCGGCCGGCGCCAACATCAACGGCTCTGGCGAGGCCAATTTCGCCGCCGCCGCCCCGATGACCAATCCGGGCGAAGCCGCCAAGACCCTTTGGTAAGTTGCATTCCTCCCAACCCTACGCCCGCGAAAGTAGGACTCTAGATTCTAATGGGGGGCTGCAGGATGGGTGAAATGGAAGGCTGGATGGACGAGACCTTCGTCAAGGGAATCTTTTCGACCATCCTTGGCGAGACTGTCCAGGTCAAGGTCATCCGCGACCGTAACTCTGGGTATGTTGTCAATAGCCGCCGGCACTTGGTGGCACTCAATACTAACAAGCGCGTCCCGCAGCAACGCTGGCTACTGCTTCGTCGAGTTCAACAGCTCGGAGGCAGCTACCAAGGCTCTTGCTCTCACGGGCACTCCTGTCCCCAATTCCTCGCGCGTGTTCAAGCTCAACTGGGCTAGCGGTGGCGGTTTGGTTGATCGTCGGTATGTTTGCTTTCTCCCCTTCACATGATCGAGCAAAGGCAGGGAAGCTAACTATCAACCTCAGCGACGATCGTGGACCTGAGTATAGCATCTTCGTTGGCGACCTTGGCCCCGAAGTTAATGAGTTTGTGCTTGTTTCGCTCTTCCAGTCTCGCTTCCCGTCCTGCAAGTCAGCCAAGATCATGACGGACGCCATGACCGGCCAGTCTCGCGGTTACGGTTTCGTCCGCTTCTCTGAGGAGTCCGACCAGCAGCGTGCTCTCGTCGAGATGCAGGGCGTCTATTGCGGCAATCGCCCCATGCGCATCTCCACTGCCACCCCTAAGACTCGCTCGCACCAGTATGGACACGGCCACGGTGGCAACAACCAGATGGCGCCTCCGGTTCCTGGACCTGCCAACCCTATGGGCGGCTGGGGCATGGCCCCCTACTACAATGCGCCCCAGTTTAACCCCATGCAGCCGATGAACCAGTTCACGGACCCCAACAACACTACCGTCTTCGTCGGCGGTCTGTCCGGATATGTCACCGAGGACGAGCTTCGCTCTTTCTTCCAGGGCTTCGGAGAAATTACGTACGTCAAGATTCCTCCCGGCAAGGGTTGCGGCTTCGTCCAGTTTGTCCATCGTCATGCCGCCGAGATGGCTATCAACCAGATGCAAGGTTACCCCATCGGCAACTCCCGCGTCCGCCTCTCGTGGGGCAGATCGCAGAACAACTCTGGTGTTGGCACTCCGTACCGCCCGGCTCCTCCCCCGCCGCACTATCTCTCGGCCCAGGTGGCGGGCATGCCGCCGCATGCGGGACCCCCGGCTGGACCCTATGGTCCTCAGCACTTCCCCGGTGGTGCTCCCCAGGGCCCCCCGGGCTCGATGCAGTAAAGAGACAACAAGTCTCAATAGAGTCGATGCAGTGGAGGGAAAGCTTCTCAAATTGGGCCACATCGCAAGGAGTATGGCGTGCGGAGTCACGGATTTCAAAAAGCAGGGCGTAATGACTCTTATTTAGGTAGTCAGTCCAAAGCGCAGTTAGCCATTGAACTTCGTCATGATTATAATTTCTCTCTCTCTTATGCCGGCACCGGTGGTGATGTGCTCTTTATTTTGATAGATACTGAGAAACAAAACTTGGCCTCCCCGAAATAATACAATGTATTGGAATAAACTGAGGAGTGGTTGATTTGTATTTTGAAGGGATTTCGGTTTATTGCAACGACGAAATAGATTCGGTTAAATGCATCAGTGTATATATAAAACGGGGTTTGTCGACGAAACGGGGTCCTCGACATTTCTGTACGCGTTGACAAAAGATTTCCAGGCGCATAGATTATGTCTAAAGCCCTTGATTTTACTATTTTATACCTTTGCCCTGTATATAAATGGCTTTTGCGGAGTTAAACGGAGTTAGCTTGGAAAAGTGACGGGGCTTTTTCCAGATATCCAACCGTCTAAACGGAGTGAACTGTGCATGTATCTGGTCCAAGTCAAGACCCCCCATGTCAAATTGGTAAATACAGGGGAGCATACATATTGGACTGATTATATTTACTATTGAGTAAAAGCTGAGGAATGTATGTCTCGGCAACCAAGGGGGCTATGGAATGTAGCTGGCAAAAGGGAACAAAGAATGAAGCATCTGACATAGCTAAGATGACGTCGCAGAGGGAAGTCGCCCAATACATGCCAGAGGCAGACTACAAAGGTAGACCGGTATACATGTACTGGGGCGTGGCGTGGTTCGGTGGAAAGCATGAAGGAAGACTGGACGCGGGGTCGGGTCCGGTCCTTTGTCTGTGTCTGTGCCTTGGGAGATGGCGGCGCGGGGTTCCCCATTTCAGTTCCTTGGACGCCCTGCGAAGCACAATGCCTGACACGCTCTAGACTGAATGCGGCGATTTGTCTTCCTGTCTGGTGTACTTTGACGAGGTTTGGGTCAGACGTTGTGTTCCAGCGCGCTCAGTGCTTTCTTCGTTCTCGGACGCCAGCAAGAAGAACAAGGTACGTGTATGTCAATATCCTGATAATCAAATGAATACCAGACCACATACGATTCGAGCATTCTACCAGACCAGACGGCAGCGAGCCTTTAAGCAACCATCTTCTACTTCTTCTTCTTCAGGGTAGTCGCTAGAACAAAGGCAGAGTTTGAGTGGCTACATGTAGAGCCATGGAGAATGTTGTCTATCCTGGCCACCGACCAGCGAGACCAGTTGAGCACGAGGAGAAACTGAGCATCTCTAGGCAAGAAGGAAGCGTAGATGATGTCGTCGAACCACACCTATGTCAAGGCGATGGACAACAGTTCTAGTTCGAGGCCAGGAAGATAGCAGCCAAGCACCCCCAGTAGCCCAGAAGCTGGACCAGACAGGAGAGCAACTGGACAAGAGAGCAAACCCTCGGCCATGAGAAGACGAAGCCATCGCCACCACCAACCAGGCTAGAGGATGTCAAGACTAGAGTAATTGTCGACAAGTATATATCCCCTGACATGGAGACTAGCCTTGCTAACACACCAGACCACCTCCCAGGTCATCCCACTGGCTTGAGCTCCAACATGGAGACCCAGAAAACATCCTGGCCGAGGAATGCGAACCAGAGAGTTAAGGAGAGCAGCTGAAGGGAAAAGGGAAAGGCAAGCACGCTTGACCTGCTACTCCTTCTTGCAAGAGTCTACGAGGGACAGGGTATTCTGTAAGTAATGACGAGCTCCAAGTGTCAGAAGAATACAGAACTCGGAGAGGGGCTAATCAATCTACCCGAGTCACTAGAATGCGAGAATACGGCAGTCTCCTCTATTGTCTAATAGTTAACAAGGAATAGGCATCCCACCGATACGAACTCGAGACTACAGAATCATACGAGCGGGAGCTTAACTGGCCTGAGCAAAGGGGGAGAAAGACACAGAAGAGCAGAAGGACTGAGAGAAGGAGAAGGGTCCAGAAGAGGAGAAGAACCTAGAGAAGGAGACGGACGCAGAAAGGAGAAGTATAGAAAAAGAGAAGGATGGAAAAGGAAAAGGGCCCAGAAAAAGAAGAAGAACCCAGAAGAGAAGGAGGAGATACATTTGCCAGTCTACCATGCTTGAGAGAAAAAAAAAAAAAAAAACAAGGCATCCTACAAGCACCGTTCGAAGGCCTGGAAGTGTAGGACTAAAAGCTAACATACCCAAGTACCGCGCAGGAAAACGGCAGTACACTAGCCGGCACTATCTATCTCCTCAGGGCGAACAAGAAACAGGGAACTCTACAAGCATGATCTCGAAGCTCCCTACGAGCACTCAGAGACATAGCCACGCCTGGCACACCCAGAAGAAGAAGAAAACCATAGGATACAGCGACTGTCCTGCCGCCAATGACCAGCAAGCAAGAGGAATGAACTCCTGAAGCCAAGAAAGGGATTGGGATATATCCCTGGAATTACGGGACATCCATATCTGTGGATTACACCCTATTGTCTCCAAGGGAATGGACTGAGTGAGGGCTGACAGGTCCCAGCTAGCCGAGCCGGGGAGTACACAAGAGTATAAACGGGCACGGGGACACGCTGTGCCTCTTGGTGCAAATAGAATCATCCCGACAATATACACAAGGCAACAGACATATATACAACTGCTCGTTAAACCTACCTGTACCTAGCAGGACCACATCCCCGACGGCCATGGCAGCAAGATACATGTACGTTAAGACCAAACGCACACCGAAGTCAAGTCAACGATACCGCTAGGAGCGTATGAAAAGAGGTGGATGAATAGCACGTCTGGATATTGAAACAAGCGAAGATGTCATCCTGGTGGCTATGTCCAACAGGGGTTGGGGGGTTGATACTAGATAGGTAGGAAGCTCTCTACGTACATATACTCTCGCAGCATTACAGGAAAGGGCCGAGATCTCGCTGATGATATAAGTTAGGAGTAGAGAGCGCTTGAAAAGATGTGGATCGACACAGGTCTGGATACCAAGGCGAACATGAAGAGCTTTTCAGGGACTGTCCTGCAGTGGAAAGTTGGTATAAGGTGCTCTGGCCTGTCGAGAGGATTGGACAAGGTTGACGATACGCATTGCAGAGCAGAGGAAGACATGCAGAGAATGGAAAGACTTGCAGAGCACGGGAAAAGGCGAATGGATACAGGTCCGGTCCGGATACCAAAGGCGAAGAGCTTCAAGCAGGGAGGGTCCTAGGACGAGAAAGTTGATATGGGGTGTTCTGGCCTTTTGGGAAGGATCGAACAAGGTTGCCAATACGCCTTGGAGAGCATAGGAAGAGGCGGGTATCAAGGCAACGAGCTTCGAGCTTCTTGGAGGCGAAGGTCAAGAAAGAGCTGGCACATGCATATGCTGGATTGGGGCCATGGTCTCAACTGGCTTCGGTCCATGAGACTAAACGATAGGCAGGGGATATTCTAATTCTGTGCTTCAGCATTGGAACCAGACGACTTGGCTTGTCGATTAGACGCCAGGTTCTCCGGATCTAGGGACCGGCACCATGACCATCCAGCCTCAAGCTTCGGAGGAAGAGGTTGTTGGCCTGATACCTACGGACTATCAACAGGGCACGAAAAAAGGGCATCATTCTGGAGATATCCGGCGAGTTTGTCTCAGACCAACTTTGATCCTCGCTCGCCCTTGTAGATGGTGTTAGCCTGGAAGGTGGAAGGGCTGGTTTTTGTCCGGTTGGAAGAAGGATAGAGCTGCACAAAGTAGTTGAGGCTCTTTTATTCTTGTTTTGATCTTCTCTGTTACTTGGCACGAGGGATTACTTGATAGCGAGACGTGCAATGGCAATAATGTCTGTGAATATCGGGAGTCGTATGTAAAAGCCTTGGGTTGGGGGATTCGGTATCTGCATCAATGTTATGTTTTGGTCTTGTGCCATTGACTACGACCTGAATGTCGTCCCATCTCGTATCTGCAGTATTTCATACGTGAGGTAAGGCACGTGACATGGCCCTTTCTGCGTAGCTCCCTCTCTATTCTGCCGAGTAGACATTATTGAATCGGAATAGGTAGGTAGGCAGGTAAAGAAACAAAGAAACAAGATTCAGCCAATCAAACCTGTTCCCAGAACCCCAGAGGCGGTGGCCCAAGTGGCCCTGAATGGATTGCTCCGACGAACTGTTCCAGGGGTGTCTGACCTTCTGTCGATCGATCTATCAATCGGCCCATCACATCATGTCATGTCACAAATGCATAACTACCGCCAGCCTGGGACGTGGGAAATCAAAAACTTCAATTCAAAGCGCCTTGCATGCATGCGATGAATTCGACCTTCTCAACCCTCCACCAGCCTATCCATTGATGAATATCTGGCCTGTATTGCGTTTTCGAGGCACTGCCATGTTGGGGGTCTCGAGATCTTGGAAGGATTCTTCCCCCCAATTTGATCAATGACAGACCAATTTGTGCAACACGGTTCGTACCAGACCTGCTGAGCACGCCATTCGAAATAATGAACCGGCCGGTCCATGCAAATGAAATGCTAGGTGCGCTACGGCTTTGCATGAAAAGAGGGTGGCGGTGCTGACTGGATACCACCCAACTTTGGGGTGGGAAAATGAATCCTTCGTGCCTTCCAAGAAAACAAAAAAGCTGTGCACGCCAGCCACCCCCTCCTCACCTTACCCCCTTCAGCTAGGTTCTTGACCTGCTAACTTAACTGGGCCACGGTTCGTTGGTACGGTAGTTAGTCAACTGGACCCTGATTTCTCTTCTGCCTGCCTATCCTATCTGGGGAACGGCTGGGGTTGCTGCACCAGTTCCAGGTTGGGGTTGGATCGGTTTTGACGGGGGGTGACTGATCATCCCATCCCATCGCATCCCCCCGACCTGCCCCTCGACGGTTCACGCGTGGGTGCCTGGACCACTTTTTTCCGATCGCATTTGGCGCGCAGGGCATTGGGAAAGGGTTTGTTCAAAAACGGATGCCTCGGTCGTTTTTTGTCTCTGCCGCTTTCATCTGCGCATATCCCGACCGACTGACCGTATTGTCGCTAATCTTTTCCGCGATCATTATCATCGCCAGGTAAATTGTCACGTTGGAGCTGGAGCTGGAGCGTATCGCCATGTCCCGATAGCATCACAGGACCCATTTCATTTCCCCGCGTCCCAATTGACCACCACCACACAGGACGATTGGGCGAAAGGGAAAAAACCACGCGCACCGACGACACTCACCCAGAGGCGACTTGTCAAATCCGGTTCGACTCCGATTCGGCCTCCTTGAAATCATCTTTCAACTCAACCGGGTACACAAGACCTCACCTCAAACAACCCCTCACTCATCAACAGACGGATACTCCGACAGCACACATCACCCACCATGGCGCCTTCTCGAGCGAAAAGATTCCGCGACTCCGGCATCGGCGAGCTCGGCTTCCCTTTCAAGCTCGGGTCGCTGGTGGTGCGCATGGCGTCGACGTTGTTTGAGCTGGGAGCGTTGGCGCTAATTGCGTATGCATACGACAAGTGGAAGGGGGATGCGTCGGTTCGGGTGGATATAATATTTCCGTGTTTCTTTCCGGTCAGTTTCAACCTACCTACCTGCCTTCCTCAGTTGTGCTGGTTTTGGTTTCTTTTTTCTTTCTCATCCGAGTCGTCTCAACTCTTTCTCTTGTCCAATCTCGTCCAGTCTGTTTGTTCCGGGTTGGTTTTCCTCCGGAAGAAAGACCGGATGGATGGACGGAGCGAGGGGGGGAATGGCAACGATGGGGGATGACAATGAGGTCGCAGGATGAATGCTAATACTCCCCAGATCGTCGTTGCCATCCTCGGCGACGGTTACGAAACCGTCTCCCTGTCCTTCCTCAAGCGCAAACGACCCATCAACCCGGCCGTCGTCCTCTGCGATGTGGCTGTTGCCGCCGTCGGCGTCTTTTGTTTCGTCACCATCAGCGCGAGCGGCTATGAGGTGTACCGACACACGAATCTGTCCGTGGGAAAGAGCCGTCCCGAGTGGGCCGAGGATGTGAATACCGTCATGATCTGCATGATGGTATTTAGCTTGTTGCATGCGCTATTCATTCTGGTCTCGGCGATTGCGGGCGTGTATTTGGTGGTGGTGAGGAAGCGATCGGAGCGGGAAGAGAGGGTAGCGAGGAACCAGGCCGAGATGATACACTTTAATGAGAGGATGCGAAGGAGATGGGCGGCTCGGGGGTGGGCGGTTTGATTTTATGGTGTCTGTAGTCAGTTATATGTCATTGGTTCTCAATCAGATGGTTTTGGTTTCCTCTGCTGAGTTTGCCTTGTGGTTTTTGTGCTGCAGATATCAATTTAGCCAGTGTCGCGTTGCGTTACAACTCCTGGGGGGGGAAAGGGAACCAAAACTCCCGCTATATATTGCCCAATCAATCCCCCGCATCCTGAACCTGGGTTTTTGTTTGGTCGAGAGGTGAAGGATTCCGAGGGGGAATTACCCAGTGACGGAAGGGTCCTACTCATTACTTTAGAGGTATTCTTATTATTGTTTTTTCTTTGATGGGTAGGTATAGGGAATCTGCATATGTGTAGTATAAAGCATGACCTAGTTGTCGTGCGCCTTTTATGACGCTTGTTACCTGTCTTCAGTTCGGTCACCCGTCTCTGAGCTACCACCTTGGAATAGGTACTTGAACAACCAAAAGCGAAAATGCAGTTGATCCTCATCCCTCTTCTCTTCTTTCCTCTAACTCAAGCCCGAGTTCCCATTTCTTTCCCCACCCCCCGCGAAGTCTCGTCTTCAGATGACAAACCCATTGATCTCACCGAAGTAGGCCGCGCTTGTGGCGGTCAACATGGCGACTGTCCTACCTTGACGTGCATTCCGAATTCCGTGTCCTGTACTCATTGTATGTTTACCCTCTCTCTCTCTCTCTCTGCTAGATCAGACCGGAACCCCCTCCCTCCCTCCCTACCTACCTACCTACCTACCTACCTACCTACCTACCTACCTACCTACCTACCTACCTACCTACCAGATCAGACTAGACACAGACAGATCACACAAACATACAGACACAGACAGATAGACACACATAAACAAATACAGACACACAGACAAAACACGCAGTCAGTTGGAGAGAAAGGAAATACACTGACAGAGTAAACAGGGAATGAAGGCTGCCTCGGCACGTGCCAACACATTGACCTTCGCTACCAGCACATCTACAACCTCTGCGGGGGGTGGGGACTGATGGACGATTGCGACGAGCGAGTCGAGCATTGCACGGCAGATCCGCGATCCCGCGACTGTGGCCCCTCGTGCGACAGCGGAGGAATCTGCATCCCGAATGTAGATGTCTGCGGGTGGGAAGCCAAGTATAAATGCCGACCGGGGCTAGAATGCTTTATTAGCTCGTGGTCATGTCCGGCGGGCTATCGAGGGGAAGGAAACAAGGACTGTGGAGGGTATTGTTTGCCAATGAGGTTTGCGTCGGATGCGTATGCCAAGACGAGACTGGAAGAGATTTCGAGAACTGATTTGGATGGGAGACAGGGGGAGGAGGATGATCCGTAGATATTTCTTTTGTCATGCTTCTCTATACGGGTGACGACAACGCAAGAGAAAACGTTGAAGAGCGGTAGCAACTTTTAATCCCACCCCCCAAAACGAGCACACCAAACTCCCTGCCGCCATCATCATTCCATAGCAGTATATCCCAGTTGCAGCAAACATCTAATATACTCCTACTCCTCACAACGCCTCGCGATTCTCCGACTTGCTTTCTGCTTCTAACTTGGTGACCATCACACAGACTTGTTTCTACTTCGTGCCATCACACATTCACTCTACCTGCCATCTCATATCGCCCCGAAGACTGAGCAAGCGGTCCAGTGTAGTAATGTCTCCCATGGGTATACCAGAACCCAATGGAAAACGCCAGAACAGAGATGAATACGATGATAGCATAATTCATCTAACTCCTCGTTAGTAACCACATCCAATCCCATGTCACACGATAAAGAAAGAGAACTCACATTTTCTGGCGTAACTGGCAGCGTCGTCGGAAAGAAAAAAATCAGAGCCATGAACCCGTTCCACGTCACGGCAACAAGATTGGCCAGAAAACTCCAGCGGCCCAGATTCCAGGGTCCCTTTTCGAACTTGCCGTAAATCATCTTGCACACAATGGGAATCACATATGACACGTTGAGTGCCACGGTGCATACGTTGAATACGGCGCCGATGGCTGTGTAGCTAGCCAGACCGAGGAGGTTGACGGTGATTTCCAGTACAGCATAGATCCAGACGGCGGCAATGGGAGTCTGCGTTCGCTTCGAGATACGCTTCCATAAGTTGGAGAACGGCAGTAGGTCGTCGCGGGCGAGGGCAAAAATGGTTCGGCTCCCCGACTGGATGCCGGGAATAGCGACCAGGTTCATGACGAAGAAACCGCACAGGGTAAAAAAAATGGCTGGCCCACGGCCCATGGCATTGAAGAAAAGCTGGGCGACCTAGCATTCAAGTTAGATTATCTCTTCCAAAGCCTATCTCCGGGAATTCACTTACAGGCTGCCCACTCCGGCTGTTGATCAGGTCGAGCGGATTTCCCATACAGAGAACTAGAACCAGATTGAACAGAAACCCAATGATGTATGTAAACGTCGTGGCATTGGCGATTGCCTTGGGTACAACGCGAGATGGGTCTTTGGCCTCCTCGGCGATCCGGGCCGTGCTGTCGGCGCTCGTCATGATCCACGCAGGGGTGAGACAACCAAAGAGAAAGGCGAATCCAGGCGGGCTCCAACCTGATGTCGGCTGGAAATCGGTAAAAGCATATGTGATTGTGTGCTTGTTTCGCTGCTGGGCGAGAAGTGTGACACAGGCGCCCACGAGGACACTGACATGGAAGACAACATAACCGCTAGTCAGCCGATTGAGCCAGACAGTTGGTAGCGTGTTGATGGTAGCATGGAAAATGGTAAGCGCTGCCATGGTGGCTACCACATGTCCAGTCGTGGGCATGTAAACAAAGTCGGTGCTGATGGAGATGGCTGCCAGCAACATCTGGCTTGAAGCGTATTCAGTCGCTGCACTACCCGTGACGGTACCGACGAGATTGATGTACCCTACCCATCCATGTCAGTCATGCTCAAGCACATCTGGTCATCTACGACGTACCAGCAATCCAGCAGAGAATGGCGACCTGGTTCTCAGGCGCCAAGAACTTCAGCGTAAAGTACATGGCACCCGAACTTGGGTACGCTGATGAGATCTCGGCGATACTCAGGGCCAGAGCCCAAGCGCCGGCACCTCCTATTACCCAGCTCCACATGATGGCAGCGGCACCGCCAGCTTGCAGGCCGTATATCCATGTTGACATCAAGGTGCCGTAAACACCAGAGATGCTCATGGCGAAGCTGAAGCTGGACCATGTTGAAAACTCGCGCTTAAACACCTAGAGCAGGTTAGCAAAGTCTCATACATACAAGGACAAGAAAAAAACTCTTACCGGCGTGTAACCCAAAGCCTCCAGAGTCTTGTCCGCATCGTCAAGAGACTCATCGCCAGCAGAAGACGATGGTGTTGTATCCCCTGCTACCCTGGCTATAGGCCCCTCGGTAGCGAAGGAGGGTATCTTCTCGACAGAGCTTGAAATCATGTTGTGTGTGGAAATAACCATGTGTGCCATTGGAATGGTTCCCGTTGAAGGGTCCGAGAGTCCGCAGTATTATAGTGTGTATTGATATGTTGGGGGAGGTGTTCGCTTGTCTGTCTGGCTGTCTGGCCATGGGCTTCACCGCTTGCCAACTTTGCTTGTCATTGCGCCAACCCCCCTTATCCATGCAAGGGCCGATCACCTCCCCGTGCGAGGGAACGGCTAGGTCCAAAAGTACGACAGAGACACTCATGTTGCAGCCAACCTTCGATGACGTGACACTTGCCACAGTCTATGCGGGGCTCGGCGACATTGTGCTGCAGGTGCCGAGTCTAATCGCTAGCAATGGATGGTTGGCTCGGACCATGAAACCTTGAGCACCATCAAATCCAGTCTGTACTTTGCTCCAAATTCGTCACAGTGGGCTGTCTTTGGTGGGGGGGACGGACATTCGAAGAAGCTCCTGTCCCGATGATAGGCGAGCCTGAGTTGGCGCGCATATCAAGAGCATCCCGGAGTAGTCCTGATTCATCCGTGAACGGCCGATCGGGGGTGTTTGCTGTTCTGAATGAAGACTGCTGCATACATCAAGTTAGGGTTCCCCTGCCCGAGTCGGGGATGGGGATACGGCGACACTGACGGAAGTTGATGTTGGGCATCAACCAAGTGAACATGTTCGGAAGGCGTTGTATAAAGGCGACGGATGTGGTATCCGCAGTCTCGGCCTGCATATCAGACGGGGGCTGTCGAGGGACATTCATTTGTCGTATGGCTTTGCGTCCCATCCGCCCTGTCCATCTCTATGGCTGTGGTTGGTGTCAAGTTGCAGCCTAGCAAGCAGCAGCAGAAGTGCATCATCCAAGAAAGTTCTAGACTTGCCTCAGACGGTGTTCTCTCTGACGCCGAGACCCGATTCCGGGGACGCGCCAAGGTTGGAGTCCAAGTGGGAGGGATGTGCATGCCGCTAGTCTAGTTGCCGGTGTCTGCCAGTGGGTTCCGATCAGCGTTCCGTCCAGCGGGTATGGGGCCCGTCTGGTTACGTATATATCTGCCGCGGTATATATATCACCCATCCTCAAAGGGTTAGCATCCTTTGTCCTCAACCTATCGATGGGCGTTGTTCGGGCAGGGGTTGGAGATCAAGACCATCAAAATCCTGATGTCCTCGTGATGACCTCCCCCTTCCGACATGATGCCAGGGGGTTGACAACAACGGAACGCGATCGGAGGCGCAACCACACCGGGATGGGGAACGAGCTGCAGGTAGGAGGGAGGGATATTGCTTGCACATCCAAACGCGCCAAATATGGTCTGGTGCAACAGAGAGTCCATGTCGCGATACGAGGAAAGTCAGTGGGATAGATTTAGAAAATTGCTTGACCGCTTGAGGAAAATCATCTGTGTATTTTGATATCAAAGTCAGAAACATCTTCGTCAAATGCGGCTCAAATCTATCGCAGTTTGCAGGAAGTACGACAGGGCGGTTCATGCGGGGAGAGAGACAAACGTAGTACGAGACATGCAGAGAACGACCAACTGCACTCACAGCCAACCCTGAAGGCCGTTTCTTTGGACTTCGGGCCTTCGTTCGACCGAGTTCTTGTCTTGTGATCTCTGATTGGACATCGGGTGGGGGGATGGTGGGGGAACGAGGTCTCGGGCCGGGCCCTCGGATGCTGCTTCGGAAGGACGGGCATAACTGAAGCGGTTGGTGCCGAGAGGAAGAAGGAGCGAGAATGCTTGTGTGGGGGACAGGGAAACGCTTCTTACTTGGGGATCGGACGCTCCTTGGACGCTTGGTCTGTCTAGGTATGTAGAGGGGGAAGGGGGAAGTTGCGGATCGCGGCACTTGGAATATGCACGCACGCGCTGTGAAGCATGTCGCTGGTTGCTCTTTCCTCCACGAACATCACACACACACATCACACAAAGCATCCTTGTCTCAAATTTGCTCACCAGCTGCAGTAGAATCTGTTCATGGCCAAGGGGGGATATGTCACACGGCAGGCAGGCAGGTTTGCAGAGAGAATTCCATTCACCTAATCCTACACGAGAGAGGTCCCAGTCCAAATGCACCATTTGCGCCTTCAGTGTGTCGTGTTTTCCCTTCTCGACTTTCTTCGGCTTTGCCTTTGCGCTTCAGAATTACATTTACATTTACTTTGTATTGGTCTTCCATTCGCCCGCATCCTTGACTCCCTTGGCCACCGAGGCAGCCCCGCCTTCGATTCCTGTTCCGACATTGGAGAGGCCATCACCGAGTGGCTTGCCAAAGCCACCAGTGGCGCCTGTGACCGTCTCCCCGAGACCGCGCGAAGCGGCTCCAACAACACCCCCGACAGTGTTGGTCAGACCGCCGACTGTGTTTCCAAGGGTGGAGGTGACGACCTTGGCAGCGCCGGTGGCGCCCGTGTTCTTGTCCTTGTTGTTCATGATGGCGGTTTTGGGGGAACTATAGAGCGGGTAATGTGATTTTTTTATAATCCTTGGATGAATGATGTGGCTGTTTGTTTGTTGAATTTTGCATTCAAATTTTCGAGAGTTTATCTCGAGTGCTCGTTGTCTATTTTATATAGGTATACTGGCGTGTATCCGGGGTCATGGCTGATGGCTGATGAAGCTTGGTTTCAATCCCGTGCGGGCCCCGCACTACGTCATAGTTGTTGCCCATGACCATGACCTCGATCCAGCATCCCAAGTTTTGACTGCCCATTGCACGTGCCGGACACCCCGGCTTTAGAAACAGGTCATCCATTCCTTACCTGTCGTCCAAGCTAGAACTACTAGACTTTAGCCGACAAACGTTGGCAAGAGGCAAGAATGACGTTGGCGGGGTATGTAGCCACAACTGAGATTTCGTCATTCTCTGAAATTGTGTCGGTTCAATGCACAGTCGTGCGTGCCTCTGGTGCTCAATTCCTACATACATATTTGCATAACAGGCAAGATACATCTAGAATACCTATCCCATGGAGATTCTCAACCCCTAGCCCGTACTGCATATCTTCCCGTCTACGGCTCAGCAGCACCCATCCCTGTAGCCTGCACTGTCCCGCTTTCCGCAGTGGCCGTCTCGGTCCCCGATAGGGGCACTGACGATGGTATCCTGGACGGGAGACTTGGCAGCACCGATGCCAAATACGTTGTCGTTGGCGTAGCCGAAGAACCAGGTGCAGAGCCAGACGGCAGTTGCGTGCTCGTCGACGACGACGACGACGACGACGCTGTGGTCCGTTTTGTCCCAGGTTCCTGAGGCATAGAGCAGCGACGCCAAGTGAAGTTCCAAGACAGACTTGTCACGCCAATATGGCCCTCGGGCATGTTGAGGACGAGTTTGGTAGTGGAACTCGGCTTGGGAGGGGGCTTGTCGCTGCTGTGACAGACGAGCTCCGAGGTAGGTGATGATGTTGTTGTTGAGGAAGATGGGGACAACGAAGATGCGATTGGCTCGGAGGGAGTAGGAGGACTAGCAGTAGGAGATGTGGAATGTGCGCTGCATGTGGTGAGCGCTGCCGCCGCGAAAAGTATAATGTTAAACCTCATCTTGATGCTTCAATATCTTGTCACGCCTACAAAACGGGCTTCTCATCTTCAAACCCCGCTTCTAGATCTCCCTTTTATATATTTCCGAGGTAGGTAGATACACGTGACACGTCCGAGATCAGGGCTCTGGTAGAGTAGGTTGATCGCCTCGGAACACCGAGATGTAATAACCACGGCGGCTATATATAGAACCACGGGAAGAACAACCGAATGAGATGTTCCTAGGAAGTTATTGAATCGGGAGGTTTTCGTACTCTACACATTACCCGGGATTCATTCCCCCGCCCTACAAATGGGAAAACACGAAATGGGGAAAGACCGAGATCGCTAGGGCTGAGAGAGAGATGCATTGTTGAATTGTAGATACATTTGAACTGAACTCAAAACCCAACCCCGATATTCTGTATCTATATTCAAATGCCGTTCAAATTACCATCTATGCTCTGTACGTATCCCAACAACCGCCCCCCTAGGTATGTACATCATCCTTCCATATGTGCAAAACTGACCTTAGATAACAAAATATACAAAAAGTAAAACCAAAGTAGCCCATCACATACCTATATACATGCATACATACATACAAGCAAGGGTTGTCACGAGCAAATAAATGACACGTACATAACACAAAGCAGGAAATCAAGAGAAAGCACGCTTCACCTCTTCCACGGAGGAGTCCGGCTCAAACAAACTGACCATATTGCTGATCAGTTCACCCTTACGCAGCGTCTCGGCCACTTCGGGGACATTTACCGTGGTATTGACCCACAGATCGACGGCCCACTGGTCATGAGCGCCCTGCCAGCGACGACGGGCAGCAGGGAGAACCCCAGTGCAGTCGGTGAGATTATTGATGTTGTAAACACCAAGAAGGCTGAGACGGACGTATTCGCGCGCATAGTCGGCATTCCAGTGTTCCTGTCCGCCGGGGCCCGCAAAGGCGAGGAACTCGGGATAGATACGGGGATCCTCGGCGAGCACAATGTCGCTGCGGAACTTGAAGACCCGCGGAGGAGCCCGGCCCAGAGTCTGCTTGTAAAAGAGGGTGTCCCATACGCCGGGGGTACTATCCTGGGGATCACCGAAGCGGGAAGGGTCAACGAAGCGCTGCTGGCTGGCAGAGTGGGCGCCAATCAGGGCGGCGAGACCGTGGGGCTGGATGGTCTTGGCGCGGAAGAGCTCAATCAACGTGTTCGAGTCGGAGTTGACATCGGGGAGGAGACCGTCGGAGCAGGGAGAGTGGCTGTCACGGCGGCCAACGAAGGAACGAATACGGGGACCACTTATACCGTGTTAGCGGAAGGGGGGAACAAGAGGGGAGGCAGAGAAGAGACACTTACAGAGGGCACACGACGGTGGCCACGGTACCCGCCATCTGGATGATGTCCGCCATGGAAACACCATACGGCGCCCATTGGTGATACCACTCACGAGCCTGCTTCACAATCTCTTCCAGGCCGTGATTTAACGGACGAGTCAACTCTTCAGTGGTCAAGGCAATGGAACCATCAGCACCACCTCCAGGCCCGGTATGCTTTGACCAACCGGCCGCATCATGGAAACCCAACCGAATTGCGCCGCGGGCAGCATTCGTGCACCGACCCGAAGGACCTCGGAAGAGCTTCTCCATGTCATTGGCGATATAATACCACACACAGCACGTGTCCTGGGCACAGGCATACGACCGCAGCGGTGGCACCTTCATGTTGTGGTAGTAGATCTCATCCGACTCGCCCGACTCGTCGCCCCGGAGAATGTTGCGTACCCGTGCGCCAACCGGAGTGAGCTGTTCGTCGACGAGGTACTCCAGGTCGCCAATCAGCTCGGTCGACTCGCGGCAGTCGGCTTGGGCTGAGGCAAGGCCTTCGCGCTTGGAGAGGATGTCGGCAAGGGTGTTTTCCATGCCTTTCCAGGCAAAGGTGGTGGGAAGGACGGCACAGGCCGTGGCAAGGGCGGTAAACTTCATTTTGGCCTGGCTTCACCCTTCACAGTGGGAAGAGGTACTCGGTTTTGGGAATTCCCCTTCTCAGTGATGTGATTCCGTCAGCCCAGCCCCAATGCGAAGAGGAAAGAGAGATAAGAAATAATAACAGAAACGAGTGAAGGTGGAGAGAGAGAGAGAAACTGAAGACGCAGACACAAAGGTAATGGGACGCGCCGCCGATCTATATAATGGACGAGGACATGCGCGCAATGCCACGCCATGTGCATGCCATGTGCATGCCATGTGCAGACCAGTGCAGACCAGTGCAGATGACGGGCCCGGGAACGTCAGGGCAAACAATCTGACAAGCAAATGGGAGGTCCGGGACCTAGCTAGCTAAGGAAGGTAGCTTAGGTAGGTAGCTAAGCTGCAGAATAAAGCTACGGTAGCATGCGGAACGCCCCGACACGACAGAGCCGAGCCGAGCGATGGAAAATGTCTGGCGTCAATCAGACATGCTGTCCGGTAGCGGCCGGCGCCATTTGGGATTTGACAGACCTATTCTTGATGGTTTCTGTGGCTAGTCGAGTCTACCTAGCCGGGATTTCGGTCATTGGATGAGTGACTGGGTGCGCCAGTCCAGAGAAAAAGCCCTCAGCTGGAATTGACTTTGACTTTGTGGCGTCGACGGTCTGGGGGCGGGATTCCGATGTCCGATGGGTCGTATGTCATGTCGTGAGCTCTTCGAGGTCTGTCTGGTCAGGCCGAGTCAGTCAGCGGAGACAAATAGCATACCTAGCTAGGGGGAAAATCGACCGGACATTGGTCTCTTCTATGTTCAAAAGCGAGCGGTTCAAAAAGTTGAGTCAGATGTTGGTCGTTCTTTCCAATTTCATCTGGAATCGTGCGGTACGATGATGGCATTTTTGAGGCAGTCGCGACCTTGGAAATCACGGTTCGATTATCAGACTAAACTACCAAACACCAGCTCATTCTGGGACCAGCGGTATCTACACCGTAAACCTACGATTCGTGACACCCCACACGCAGCTATTGGCATGAGCTAGCTTTCCTCCCTCCTGTGCGTATCGACGACGTGGTTATCCGGTGGCACGAGCAATATATAAAGCGAATCTTTGGTTCTTGACTGGAAGTGCGCTGTATTGCCGCCGCCATATCAGCGAAGTGACCACTTTCTGTCTCTTCATCTGTCTGTTTCTTGGCTTGGCTAGAATATCACCTGCCTCTTCCTGGGCCATCATCTGCCTCTCTGGCTGCCTGGCTGGACTATCTCCTCTTTCTCTCTCTCTCCTTCCAGTCCTGACCGCTCGTCGATATAATACATGAACGCCGGTATCTCAGACTAGGCTAACTTCTTAACTAGGAACGGTACCTTCGTTCTCCTGGTCACCTCCCAGTAAGTTCATCCTCATCTCTTTGACACCCTGCAAATCTCCCTCCACCGTATTCTGGAACTGCTGCTGCTGATCAACAATTCTCGGATCAAACACTCCCCGAAAATCCACCAGGATCGCATCTCCCGACGAGTTGATCACCACATTCTCCAGCTGCGCATTACCCCAGACCAATCCATGTTTATGCAATTGGCCAATCGTCTCGTCAATCTGGTCCATCCATTTCTCCTTATCGGCGGCAGTCGGGGACGAGGCAGTCGAGGCGCGAGAGGCTTGCGTGTGATCGGAAAGTCTTTCTCCGTCGATACGGTCGAGTAAAATGCCCATGAGGACATCTTCTTCGCCATCCCAGTATACCAGGCCCGCAAGTCGCGAAGTGCGAAGAAGACTTGAAACATGAACCAGTGACTCTTCATGCTCCTGATCATGATCTTGGTCAGCATCTTCACCGGTATGGGCATGAGTATCGGCGGCGGCGGTTTCGACGGCAGCCAATGACAATGAGTTGATGACGCTGCTGAGGCAGCCGAGGATCTGAATCTCCCGGTGGGTCTTTTGACGACAAGATTCAACCGCAACCGCATGGAATTCGTATTCTTGGCCCGTCTTGATGTCTCGGACCTGGCGAGGCTCGGAACAGTACTTTTCCTGTTCCTGGATGTCCTCGACGCTATTGCCGGATCTGACGAGCTGCGATGCGGGGAAAAAGGGAACCGCCGAGGAAGGGGGGAGGATAGATCGGCGTATGGTATTGGTGTCGGTGGTGTCGCCACGGTTGTTGGCGACGCGACGATGATTGATTTCATCATCAGCAGCAGTGATGTCTTCTTCCGCGCCGACAGCAGGAATATCTTCCAAGTGGTCGACAATGCGGATTCTGCGACGATCATCCTTGGTGATGATTCTTTCGTGATACGGCTCGGGATGCTTGACCACCTCGAGCTTGCCTTGTTGGTTCATGACGACCTCGAGGACAATTGCTTCAGCTCCATAGTAATCGAGGAGCGTGGTGGCGGGCTTCGGCGAGGACAGAGGGGCCGACGTTGACGCCAGCAAGTCGGCGAAATACTCCTCGATACCTGCCCCGAGGAGGACCCAGTCGACAAATGCCGAATACACGTCGTCGTCGGCTTCATCGGCCTCGTCCGTGCCGTTGAAGGCGCCGAGGAATGCGCAGAACTTTTCGTTCCGGCAAAGGGTTTCCCCCGAGAGCTCAATGATGATGCGCTTGCCAGCGCACATCACCATCCAGGTGATCGCGTCTTCGGCGACCACCAAATCCAGTTCGGAGAATGAGTTCTCCGTGGGCTGGAACCCACCAGCGACGAGGTTGCTGGCCGCGAAGATTTCGGCCATTGTTGGGAAAAACTACGCCAGCGTTAGAAGGGCAGGGGACGGGTAATGGTCTTGCCTGCGGCGGGAGGGTAGAAAGGGACAGGGTAATCGTCTTGCCTGCGGCGGAAGGGTAAAAAGGGACGGGGGTGATAATCTTACCTGCGGTAGAGGGGGGGAGGGAATAAGGTGATGGCCTTGCCAGCGTTAGAAGAGGGGAAAGGGAACTGGGTGGTGATCTTACCTGCGGCAGAAAGGTGGTGGAAGGTAACGGGGGTGATGGTTTGGCCTGCGTGAAAGAGGGGAGAGGGACGGGGGTAATAATCTCACCTGCGATTTGTATTGTCGCGCTGTGCAGTTAACAAGGTCGCCACGCATTTAACAAGATCACGCAGTTAACAAGGTCGCCGTGCATTTAACAAAATCGTCACGCAGTTAATAAGGTCGCCGTATAGTCAATATGGCTGCTACGCAGTCAATAAGTTTACCGCCCAAACAATAAGGTCACCACGCAGTTTAAAGGATCGCCGTACATTTAGCAATGTTACCACGCAGTGAACATAGTCACCACGCAGCTGATAAGGTCGTCACGTAGTCGATATGGTCGCCGTACAATGAACATGGTCGCTACGCAGTTGACAAGGTCGCCGTGCAACCAGCAGGGTTGCGCGCTGTCAACAAGGTTGCCACGCAGTTAACCAGGTAGTCGCACAGTTAACATGGTCGCCGTTTATTTCACAAGCTCACCACGCGGTCGGAAAGGTTGCCACGCAGTCTACAAGGTTACCATACGTTGACAAGGTCGCCACGTAGTTGACAGGGTCGCCGCGAAATCAATAAGATTGCCACGCAGTTGATAAGGTTGCCGTCCACCCAACATGGTCTCTATGCGGTCGACAAGGTTGCCGTACAGTTAACATAATCGCTATGCAGTCAACAAGGTCACCGTACAATAAACAAGGCTACCATGCAGTTGATAAGGTTGCCGTCCACCTAATATAGTCTCTACGCGGTCGACAAGGTTGCCGTACAGTTAACACAATCGCTACGTAGTCAACAAGGTTGCCGTAAACTTGATGAGGCCGCTACGCGGTCGATAAGGTCGCCCGCTGTGCAGTTCATAAGGTGGTCGCACGGGTAACATTAATGGTCGCCGTTTACTTAACAAGATCACCACGCAGTCAGAAAGGCTGCCGCGCAGTTAACTACCTAGGTCGCCGTGTTTAACAAGGTCGTCGCGTAGTTGACGAGGTCGCTGTGCGTTGACAGGATCTGTTTGGCCCATGGCAGGCACGGTGGAAAAAGGATGTAATCACAAACCCACACGCCAGTATTTAGCCCGTCAGAATTGACAGTACAGCTAAACTTTAACAATCCATCACCTTTTACCTCCCCGTTATTCTGGCATCCTCAGGTTGCTGTGCGCTGACAAGGTTGCCACACAGTTGACAGGGTCGCTGTGCGTTGACAAGGTCGCCGCGAGATCAACAAGGTGGGTGTGCCATTGGGATTTGTCGCGCCCCAGGCAATAAGGTGAATTTACGCCACTCTACGGTGAATTTTCTTTACAAAAGGATGGACACCTGACAAGGGCCCCGTTTGATGCCTCTGGTGTGATCTTTATCAAGGACCAAGAAGGTATTTAAATCCAGGGAATGTTTCGCCCGAAAGCGAAGCGTATAAAGTTCATTGCCTGGGCGCCTGGCCTGGCCTGTTATGTGCTTATCAGGGACGTGAAAAGCCCTTTTTCTTTTCCACCACAGAATAGTGTGCGATTGGTATTTGTCGCGCCCCCCGTCAATGAGGTGAATTTACAGCGGACTCAATGGGCTATAACGCCGGGATCGTTTGTGACGGACCTCGAAAAAAGCGGAACTAGTACCCCCGTACCTGCCTCCGACAGGCCGGGGACGACCGGGGACCCGCATAGGACCTGCAAAGGACCGAGGCCGGGTTACCTAGGTACCTACCTACCCAGGTCGTGCGTGGCCGTGCGTGATCGGCGGGTTTCCTCCCTTGTGCACACCAGCTCGGTAGAAGTTGAACCGAGCAGTGGGAAAGCGTTCACCATATTCACAGACAGGATTCACACAGGTTCCGTACATTAAATTCTATATTGCATTGATAGCTCGCAACTTGCATCCTCGCTAGCTAGGTTGGTGTTCCGTTCGCAGCCGAAAAGGCAGCATGGAATAATGAGAAGGAGGCGGAAAGACGGATTGAGATGGTGTGCAGCCCTCAGAGCCTACCTACCGACATGCAAACCCTGTTTCCCCTCATCTGTCTCCTGCTGGCCGCCATCTGCTGGCAAGACTTGAACGAAGAGCACTTCCAGTTCACAATATACAAAAAACTTTGAACATGAACATGAACGGCTCAACTGCTGCGGTATTGGAACCTGGCGTTTTCTCCTACTTGCTCGGGGCTTTTCTTGTTCTCTCCGCATATCTCATCACCTCGGCCTACCTCAATGACCCCCTCTGCCAATACCCCGGTCCGTCTCTCGCCAAATTCACCAACCTCTGGCGGATCTACCATATCAGAAAAGGCGGCTTCCAACATGTCATGACCCGTCTGCACAAACAGTATGGTCCCGTGGTGCGAATCGCGCCAAACGTGCTCGATGTAGATGACCCCGCCATGATCAAGACGGTGTTCAACACCAAGGGAGATTGGAAGAAGGTATTTCCTCTCAGCATTCCATTCTTGGGAAAATAAATTAAACAAAACAAAACAAAAAACTAATTGAAGAGCTGAATTGAATCAACAGTCTGATTACTACAAATCCTCCAGCGCTTTCCTGGACGGACGCGTGGTGCATCACATCTTTTCTACCGATGACGAGCGGCAGCACATGATGGAGAAGCGGCCCATTGCGAAGTTCTACTCGCCGACGGGCGTTCTCGCTATAGAACCGCAGGTCGACAAGACGATTCTGCAGTTTCTCGATGAGCTGGACAGGCGATTTGCGGTGGAGGGCGCGGAGGGGTTTGGGAAGCCTTTTGATCTGGGGGAGTGGGTTTCATACTGTTTGTTTCCTTTTTTCTTTCTTTCTCTACAGTTGACTCGGCCACTGCCCCCTATCACTTTTTCCTATCACAAGCTAACATTTTACTGGCAGACACCTGGGACGCCGTCGGAGCCACGACCTTCTCCCAACCGTTTGGCTATCTCCGTCTCGGTCGCGATTTCGACGGCACCATCCTCAACTCGAACCGTACCCTCGACTATTTCGCCTGGGTAGGGTGTATTCCCTTTCTCGACATTCTCCTTGACAAGAACTATCTTGCCCAGTTTGTTTGGAATACCTTGGGAAAAGGGGGGTTCGGCGCTCTAGGCCAAACTGTCATTCGCCATCTCGCTTCCCGTTCCCAGTCTCAGTCTCTGTCCGGGTCCCCGGACATGGACAGAGACAAGGAAAAGCCCAACCCCGTTGAAGAAGAAGAAGAAACGAAGAAAAAAGAAATCGACTACCTATCCCTCTTCCTCGCTGCACAGCACGCCGACCCTTCCACCATAACGCCTACCCTACTTGTCTCGTACGTCTCTATCAATATGGGTGCCGCGGCCGACACGACTGCGATTACGATTCGGTCTGCGTTGTATTTTAGTCTGCGCACGCCTGGGGTGTGGAAGCGTTTACAATCCGAACTTTCTTCCTCTGTCTCGGTACCGGTACCGGTGCCTTTTAAAACTGCGCGAGGTATTCCCTATCTGGAAGCCATCGTTCGTGAATCACTACGTTGTCTTCCGGGGGTATCACTGGGGTTGGAACGCATCGTTCCACCATCATCGCTCTCTTCCTCTTCTGGATCTGGATCTGAATCAGGATATGGAATATCCATCCCTTCTACAAACACAAACGTGAAGAGCGGAACGATCCTCGCATTCAACCCCTACATTCTCTGCCGAAACAAATCCATCTGGGGAGAAGATTCTGAACAATTCCGTCCCGAGCGATGGCTACGTGGCGAGAATGAGTCTCTGGAAGAATACACAGCGCGCCTGCAAGCGATGAATAATACAGACCTGAGTTTCGGAGCGGGAAGTCGGGTTTGTGTTGGAAAGCATTTGGGTCTTTTGCAAGTCTACAAAGTTGTCGCAACGCTGGCTTTGTGTTATGATTTGGATTTGGCAGACAAGAACAAGGAGTGGAAGGTGATTAATAGTTGGTTTCCGAGACAAGAGGGGCTGGTGGTCAAGATGGCGAGGAGGAAATTAATCTCAATATAACAAAAAGGAAGGAAAAGGATGTTCTTGGTATTTTGTCAAGTGGTAATTAACCATGGAAGTAAAATATTTTACATTTGAATTGGTCAATTCCTGGCTATGCAAACTGAATACCTACCTACCTACGCAGATATCCAGGTAGAAAAACTAAGGGACGTAGTTTCGAAGCAGAGAGTTGTAATACGTATAGCCCGTGCCAGAAGGCGGCTCAAAGTTGAAGATATAATTACCCCTATATTTTTTTATTTTTTTTCTGTTAGTCATTTTTTCTGGAAAGAGAGAGAGAGAGAGAGAGAGACTGACCACCATGGACCACCGGCCCACCACAGCGCGCCTGTCCAAACATCGCTATTCTCCCTCAAATGCTCCAACATCCCCCTAACCGCCTGCTGACAGACCGTATTCGCGCCTCCCGCAAACTCGCCGAGGAATCCCACCTTCTTATTCGCCCTTAACCACGCCGTCGCACCCACCACTCTTTGCACACCAATCTGGGCCGACACACAACTCTCACTGGTTCCCGAACTATCACTATCCAGATACTGATGCATCTGGTAGACAATCTTATCTTCCGGATCCGTCAACGCCACGAGGTTCGTATTCGTCACGTTCCACGACCATGCGCCAGACCACTGATTTCCTTCCACCAGAATATACTGCGACCTAGCGCCCGCGGAACGAATCCCTTCAATGGCCGCCTGGTTGAGACGCAGCACCAGATCCTGACTCATGGTATGGTATTCATTATTCGTATCGAAAATCACACGCGAGTTCTCGGCGAATTTCCCCGCAAAGTTTTGGAAAAAAGTTCGAAACGCCGATACGTCCGAGATCACCTCGCCATAGTACCGGCCAAAGTTGTGCGGATCGGGAATGGCATAGGCGCCCGACGAAGTAATAAAGTTGATTGTGTCGGTCAGGTTGTGGAGGTAGCCGGCGTCAAAGGATGAACTGAGTGTATTGGGCACGAGGCGCTCCATGGAGAAGCATACGCGGAAGGTGTTGTAGCCTTGGTTGATCAGGGTGCGGATGGCGTCGTTGGAGGGAAAGATGAATTCGGTGCCCCATCGACCTGTGAAAATATCCTTGCCGAATTCGGCGCCTGACTGGTTGACGCCGAACCAGCGGAACTTGCCCGGGGTCGGTGAGGGCTGCTGGGGCCCAGCAGTGGTGGTGGTGGTGCGGACTGTGGTTGAAGTTCTTGATGTGGTGGTAGCCGCAGCTGTGGTCGACGTCTGCAGTGTCGTCGTGGCAGCAGCCCCCGGGACACACTGACTGTACCAGTCATTGATAAAGCTGCATCGGTAACCCGGGACACAGGTCGTGGCGCCAGACCAGTTAAGGCCGCCGCACTGTCCCCAGGCACCACTCTGAGCAGCAACCCCCGTGGCAAAGATGCCGCTGAGAATCTGAAGTGAAGACTTCATCTTGTTCCACTCAGACAAAACTTTCCAAATGGCTTGAAAGCCTTGTCGTGGGAAAGCTCGTGTTGCCCAGCTTGGGAACCAGTTGACTTTATACCAGAGTCACCCGCCTGGCCGGCTCCCCGATGATCGCCGTCAGCGGACCCGGTGCATGCAGCAATTGGGAGCACATCTCCGGGGAACAAGCATTGAATGTGGATCGGGGTTGCATCGCGAAGCCCTAGTCGCAACGTCTTGTCCTCGGACATGGGTGCATTCGAAGCCTCATGGAGACTGGCTCGCCGAGGTGCTCGGAAGGGCGACTTGGGCACGGTAGTGACAAACCCGGGTTCCAGAAGGGGCTAATCTCGATGCTGTGTCCAGCAGCCCGGTCACTAACAAAGTCATGTCACGTAAACCTCAAAAGCCTGCGCAAGCGACTCATGGTCCACCTGGATGGAAGGCGGATGTCCAATCTCCGTGACCCATTCCGTCCAAGACCCGGCGCCAAGCAAACAAACCACGGCCTTGGCAGCCACCCCTGAGAACCACTGTTCAGATGGTGGACGACGGTGCTTGTTCAGATGGCAGACAATCCTTCAAATGGCAGTCAATCGTTAGATGGCAGAAACGTTGAGGGTCAATACATCGTTCAAATTATTTGAAGATTGGAAGCTGTCAATACATCGTTCAAGTATTTCAAGATTAGTAGTTAAACTCCTGTCCCACTTCACTGACGAACACTCACACCGATACTCGCAAAGTATTCGCACCTCTTCTTCAACCCATTGTCAATCTTCTCCATCACTGTTCGCCCCCCAGTATCAAAGCGGATCCGTTGCTGGTCCTTCTCAACCCAGGGTTTCCACTCGACCGATCCACAACACCGACCCTTGTTGGGATCGTACGTCGTGATGAAGCTGACCCAATATGACTGCATAACCGAAACGGCGAGCGCGTTGACCTTGCCCGGATAGTAACTTTCGGGAGCTCTGCCGGGAATATTGGTCGGCCCAAATACAGCTGTGATATCAACAATGTGCGGCACGCCGACTCCGGCCTTGATTTGGTCCGGGTCTTCAACATTGTACCGGTAGGCATACGAATTCTTGACGCCGTGTCGCGCAAACTCGTTGTTGATGAACAGCCCAGGACACATGTAGCGCATCTCGCCGTAGGCCGCACTCGTTTGTTTCTTCCAGCATCCCTTCTTGGGACACGTCTTCTCGTTCTTGTTCGGGTATAGGTCGTTGATCTTCATTAGTTGTGCATTCTTGAGGTAAGGAAACTGCGTCTTTAGAAACTGATTGCTCTCGGTGCGTGTCGAGGTCGCCCAAGCAAAAGTGGTGCCGCCGTCGGTGTCGTCGCCAAAGATGACCGGGACCTTGATGAAGCGTCCACGTCGAAAGGCATCGTAAGGAAGTTCCGACCAGAGATCGTTATCAACCGTTGGCCCCCACATGAAAATCGGACTATCGGGTACGCCGGGATACGGAATGTTGCGGCTGAGCGCCTGCAGGGCTTGTGCTGACTTGGAGCGTAGACAGGCAATGGGATCTTTGTTTCCGCATTTTGACCGCTTGACCAGATCGTTGTACTGATAGAGGGACTGATTCACCGTCAACATGGTCCCGAAAGACACGGACTGGGCGGCGGCGGCGTGGAAGAGCCCTTTATCCTGGCCCCCATAGGCTGTTAGATGCAAGCCGACACTGGCAGCTCCTGCAGATGCGCCTCCGAGCGTTACATGCTTCGGGTTGCCTCCGAACTTGGCGATATGCTTCTGTACCCATTCAAGTACTTTCCGTTGGTCCCGGAGCCCGTTGTTGGCCTTGAGCTTCTTGCCGTCAGTGAGGAAGCCGTAGGGTCCAACACGATAGGTGAATGTCACAAAGACCATGTTGTGGCGACTGGCCGTGATGAGCCCGGACCCGTTTATGTACTGGTTCGCATTGGAGTTGAAACCGCCTCCCTGGATAAACACGAAAACGGGCAGCTTCGAGCCCACCGTGGCATTGGTTGGCGCGTACACATCGAGAAACAGGCAGTCCTCCGAGTCAGAGGAAGGGATCCTGGGCGACCCCGGGCTTCTGAGACACAGTTTCCCATGCTGCAATTGACAGTGAGCCAACATCCAGACATTCCCCGTCGAGGTGGTGTTACCTTATTTGCCTGCTGAACACCAGATGTCTTGGGCGGGTCCTTGGGGGGTTCGAAGCGAAGATTCCCGACGGGAGGCGCCGCGTAGCGAATGCCCAGCCATTGAGTGATGCCGTTTTGCAGGGGTTCGCCCTGGTATTGACTGTAGGACAAATCCACGGTCGGACTAACGCATCCAGCCAGGGGCAGAAGCGAGGGAAGAAGCGCTGCGAGGAGCGCAGTAAAGAACGTAATCCTCATAGCGAATGCATTGACAAAAGAAACAGCCGTCGGGTTGTTGTCGAGTTTGTTTTGGCGCGGGGACAAGTTAAATTGTGCTCTCGACCCCTTGCTGACTGAAATGAGTCCTGGCTCCTGCTGCCGCGTGGCCCAGGCAGCCCCAGCACAGCCCTCATCCTTCCCTTTCGAGCTCACCCAACTCACCAGTTTGGCAGCGCACACACGTTCACGATTGGTCTAGCCCGGAAATAACCGCCCTGTCTTATCGAATTTCGCGAAATCCGTGGCCGCAGAGATAAGAGAATGCGCATCTTTTCCGAGATGGTCATGTATGCCTCAGGCAACCACCAGAACGTGAGAAAGGGTTGTCCCAATCCCACCCAATCCCACCCAATCCCACACGGCCTTCAAACCAACTTGACCGACACTTTACTGTGGTAAAGCCATGGCCTGATATTTTCCTCTCCGATGCCGGGATTACTGATCACGACAATTCCTTTGGGCGCTTTGAAGGAATGTGGGGGATGCGGTGCGGGATAGGTCCGGGAAAAGCATCGGCAATGTCTCCGAATGTCCTAACCGTCCCAGCGCCTCGGGACCCGTCGTTCTGAGCTTGTTCACTTTGGCTGAAGTGTCACCAGCCCATTTTTGACGCCACCAAGTCTCACCGCACGTCTTCTATCCAATCCGAAACGAGGGATTTCAATCGGACATGATCCCGAAGGTGCGTGCACGCGAGCATCGACCAAGCTGAGCATGCCCCTCCGCGGGAGAGCGCCGCAAGCGAGTGCCCGTGGAGGTGGCACCCACGCGCGACGGGCATGCCCGACCTGCCAAGCACCAATCAGAGCTTAATCGGAGCGTTCTCCTTGTACCTTGTACCTGCGGTCCTGGCGTGGATGCAATGCACGCATGTCTTGGGATGGTAAAATGTCAGTACCGGAGATATTGGACGGAGAGCCTTCCTGATCAAAAGTATTTATTGATTTGAGTCTGCACTCGTGGTGACGTTGGTTGTTCATCATCAATCGACTCGACTGTCAAGAGAGAAAACATCTCCAGTGCCAGTTTGCCAAGCCTGAAGGCAAAATGTACTCCACTTCCCGCAACACTTATTCCGAGACCATGCAAACTACGAGTCAAGTAAGTTCTGCCCCTCACTGAATTTCACTCTCTGTGGGAAAACTAACTGAAGTTCAGTTTGACTC
>Ga0247763_1000255_pt1 | contig 29769 bp, 29 predicted proteins | sample UWRJL141409B4_FD_179926 | JGI IMG/M metagenome (GOLD analysis project Ga0247763, IMG submission 179926) | Plant litter microbial communities from Arlington Agricultural Research Station in Wisconsin, United States - UWRJ-L141-409B-4 | ecosystem: Environmental > Terrestrial > Plant litter >... | reverse complement strand
CCATTGGGATCCCCCGGGGCTTTTAACAACTGCAGCTAAAAAAGGGCCCTCCTTCTCTACTGAGGGGACCACCCCAAAGAGAGGAAGAAATAATAGTAATAATAATAATAATAATAATAATAATAATATACGGGGCCAGGAACCAATGTATTCAATATCAACCCGCGCGGCATTCACATCCGCTTTTCGGTCCGGCTCTCTCACGCCACGAATCCTCAACATTAACAGGCATGCCGAGATGGACAAAATAGCAATCTAACCTCACTCCACTGACGCAGGTACAGACACAAAACTTATCAGTGTATGGCCCATATTTAGCCTTCGTTTAAATTTTGCTTTGGTCGATATGGCAAAGTGCGGAATTTCTTCTGCTCAGAGAGAGGGGGTTGTCCTTCCAGTCCACACGGCTCTTCAATAAGTCCAGTGTCAGTGTCTCTTATGTCCGATTGATTATCCGGCGCGGCTATGACCGCTTCTGCCCTTCAGCTCCTTGCGGGCCGCTGAGGCCATGGATGGACTACTTTGACATCATCGCAGTTTCTGAGCTTTGCCGAGGTTCGCAGAGTGCCCATAAGAATCTCTTTAACCCCGGGGAGCAGATCACAATGCATCTAGTGCCCAACTGCCCCGAAATATACGGCTAGGGAGGAGAGGCGTTATACACACATTAAATACTGGACAACCTGATCCTTCCAATGTCTATGCACACAGTACAATGCATGCCTACTCCGCCAACCGCGTTGAAGCAGCCGTTCTAGGGTATCCGTGTCTGTCCCAATGTATCAAATGCCAAACTCCGTCGGTATCGTAATGGTAAGTTGATGACCAAGACCCCCGTCTTTTTTTTTTGCAAACGCCTGATGAAATGCCTTGCAAATGGGGATTTTCCCGATTCCCACATTCCCTGTCCAAGCTGATTCCCTCGTTGAGACTGCAATGCAAGATAGAAACGACGCCACTGACCCTTTACATGAATGTTGAACACGCACCGTCTCATTACCAACATCTACCTCAAGCCTCGCTTAAAGGCCGGCATCCACTCTCCAGCCCTCAACCGGGAGGGGGAAGGTCTGACACCAGGCCGTGATCTCCTTCTTCAGCTCATCGATGCGGGGCACCTCGCCGCTGGCAACCTTGGCCTTAAAGTCCTTGAGTTTATTGGCCTCCTTGGGAAGACCAGCCTGGATTTCCTTGCAGAGCTTGATGCTCTCGTCAATATAAAGAGCGACCTTCTCAAAATCAGCCTCGCCGAAGCCACGGCTGGTCATGGCAGGTGTTCCGATGCGGAGACCTCCAGGAGTGAGAGCGCTCTTGTCACCAGGAACGCTGTTCTTGTTGCATGCAATGTTGATCTGCTCCAAGATCGCCTCGACGCGGGCGCCGTCCAGGGTGAGAGGACGGAGGTCGAGGAGCACCATGTGGGAGTCGGTGCCGTTGGAAACAAGTTTGTGTCCGAGTTCCTTGAACTTGTTCTCAAGGGCCTTGGCATTGGCAACAACCTTCTCCTGGTAGACCCGGAACTCGGGCGTGGCAGCCTGCTTCAGCGCGACTGCGAGAGCAGTGATGGTGTGGTTGTGTGGGCCGCCCTGGTGGCCGGGGAAGACCGAGAAGTTGATTTTATCTTCTAGGTCGTACAAGGTTTCCTTTCCAGTCTTAGGATCGGTAGATCGGACGCCCCTGCGGAAGAAGATCATGGCGCCACGCGGGCCACGGAGAGACTTGTGGGTGGTAGTGGTGACAACATCGGCGCACTTAAAAGGTGATGGAATCACTCCGGAGGCAACGAGACCCGAGATGTGCGCAATGTCAACGACGAGATAGGCGCCAACTAAATCGGCAATTTTGCGCATGCGCTCGTAGTCGATCAAACGGCAGTAGGCCGACGTGCCGGCGACGAGAATCTTGGGGCGGAAGAGCTGAGCGTTCTTCTCCAGCTGGTCGTAGTCGATAATGCCGGTCTCGAGGTCAACTCTGTAGGGCATCGTCTCAAAGTAGGTGGAAACAGCCGAGATCCTGACTGCTGTCAGCGATGAGCAGATATTGAGCAAGGAAAGTGACATACTTGCGCTGGGGGGTCTGGTAGCCGTGGCTAAGATGGCCACCGTGAGGCAGATCCAGACCCATCAGCCTACCGTGGGGGGGCATGATAGCCTGGTAGACCTGGAGATTGGCAGGGCTGCCGCTCAAGCACTGCACGTTGACACCCCACTTGGCCGAATCCAGGCCAAATGCCGCAAGAGCACGGGTTTGGCACAGGGTCTCGATCTGGTCAATGTGCTGGTTACCGCCATAGTAACGGGCTCCGGGATAACCCTCGGAGTACTTGTTGGACATGGGGGAGCCTAGAGCATCAAAGACGGCGCGAGAGGTGACGTTCTCTGACGCAATGAGAATAATGGACTCGCGCTGGCGCTGGATCTCATGTTTCTGTAATTGACTTTAGACGGTTACTACTCGGAGCTAGGTACTGCATTTACGAACCATGATCTCGGCGACCTCGGGGTCGGATTCAACCAGGGACTTCTCGAGCAGCTGGAGGCGGTGAGTCAATTGGTGAGCAGAGACTTCGAGCGCGGGGTAGAACGGACCTCCTTGTGGGACTGCGGGAGCGCATAAGTAGCGCCATTGGAACTGTTGGAGGCCATCGTATGCGTGCTGAGACTGAATTGGCTGAATTGGGTATCTCAAGAGCTGGTGTCTACGCAGGAGGAGAGGTTGAAGATCCTTTTTTTCGAGGACAAAGGAGGAGGAGAGAACTTATGGGGGACTGCGGGGCAAACCACAACCCCACTGAAAAAAATCCACATGCGGGGAGTGAGCTCCCGGGATCGGGGCATCGGTATGCATCAAGCGGGGGTGACGGAGGAGAATATTAACACAAAGCACTCTCATTCTGCTTCTCATAATCCGGCATCACCAGGAATAGGAGATAAATGGTCCCTGTACTTGCAGAAGCCAATATGGTGCCCGGATACTTGACAAGTGCGGTTTAGGACGACCGAAAGACGCCGATGGATCTAGGCCGGCATCGGCACCATAGTCCAGTCAAGCGCTTCAGGCTCGGAGAAAGCTTATGGAATTGACTCCGAATCACCTCGATGAGTTTGAAGGTGCATTCTGTTTGACGGAATTGCAAGGCACTGCAGAGCATAAATACCACCCAAGGCCGCAAGGAGCGGTTCGGAGTAATCAATCCCACCGGCGAGCTCGCTTTCGTGACGCAGGCCCAATAGATAACTGTACCTCTCTAAATTTTGTCGGGGTAACTTTACAGAGTTTGAATATGCACGTGATTTGTCGTGCTGGAACGGCAAAGTGACTTGATTGCACAATTGAGCGTGGGATATGCTGGCACTCGTGGATGACTGTGGCCACCTCTCTCTGGATTGATGGTTGCGCACTTTGCAACTTGATGTGAACGGTGACTGCATTCCGCAGATCTGTCCAGAAACGTCATTCACATCCCAATACAACAAAGGGATGGGAATAATACGCATCGCTAAAGAAGTAAAAAATAGAGGACACACATCTCAATACAAGTCCTGGCTGCCCTGGTGCGCCTGGTTGCTTGCAGCTCGGGCGCCTGCGGAAGACCAGCAAGGGAAGGAGCCTAGGAGGACTCCTGAAACAGAGGTTCCTGGTCGGTTGGGGATCACACGACAGGCGACAAGGATACCATCGAAGACTTAGCAGTGAGTGGCGGGCGACGGTTGCTGGGCACGCTGGGCTTTCCCCGCGCCACGTACAGAAGCGGCAGGCTGCAAGAGGGGCTGCGTCATTGAGAAGCCAGGCACAACAGTCGCGGACCACTCGGACCTGTTTGGTTGACCTTGGGGCCCCACCCATGCCTCACCTTTTGACCAAACAACCCAGCCTGGTTCCCCATCGTCACCCGTTCTCTCTTCTTATCAACAATCCTTCACCACCCCCCGCAGCATCTCTTCCATCAACAACATCGCCATCTGCTTCAGCCGATAGCACCCTTCATCTATCCCAACCTTCCTTTTCATTCCTTTACCATCGTCCGAGTCGCCCGACATGAAGGGTGCTCTGCTGACAGCAGCTGTGCTGCTCGGCTCTGCCCAGGCCGCCACCCACAAGCTCAAGCTCAAGAAGATCCCCCTCGCTGAGCAGCTTGTATGTGCGCCATGCCGAAAACTCTGTCGCTGGAATTTGCTAATCTTGTTGTCACAGGAATCTGTCCCTATCGATGTCCAGGTCCAGCACCTTGGTCAAAAGTACATGGGCGTGCGACCCCAGTCCCACACTGATGCAGTCTTCAACGGCATGAAGGTTGACGCGAAGGGGAACCACCCGGTGCCCATCTCAAATTTCATGAACGCCCAGTGTAGGGACTTTCATCTCTTAGCGTGCCGTGTGCAGCTGGATGCTGACAGATCCTAGACTTCTCCGACATCACGATCGGTACCCCTCCGCAAGAGTTCAAGGTCGTTCTCGACACCGGCAGCTCCAACCTCTGGGTTCCCTCCTCCAAGTGCGGCTCCATAGCCTGCTATCTCCACTCCAAGTACGATGCAAGCTCCTCGTCGACGTACAAGAAGAATGGGACCAAGTTCGATATTCAATATGGCTCGGGCAGTCTCAGCGGGTTTGTTTCGCAGGACGTTGTGTCAATTGGCGACATCACTATCCAAGGCCAGGACTTCGCTGAAGCAACGAGCGAGCCTGGCCTTGCCTTCGCTTTTGGCAGATTTGATGGCATTCTCGGCCTAGGATATAAGGAAATCTCGGTCAACCGCATCGTCCCTCCATTCTACAAGATGATCGAGCAGAAGTTGATCGACGAGCCTGTCTTCGCTTTCTATCTTGCTGACACTGAGGGCCAATCGGAAGTCACGTTTGGTGGTGTTGACAAGAGCAAGTACACGGGCAAACTCACCACCATCCCCCTTCGACGTAGGGCATACTGGGAAGTTGATTTCGACTCTCTTTCCTACGGCGAGGACACCGCTGAGTTCGAGTCTACTGGTGTCATCCTTGACACTGGCACCTCTCTGATTGCTCTGCCTAGCGAGCTTGCTGAGATGTTGAATGCTCAGATTGGCGCGAAGAAAGGCTACAACGGACAGTATTCCATCGACTGTGCGAAGCGCGACAGCCTCAAGGACGTCATTTTCACGCTTGCCGGTCACGACTTCCCCCTGAGTCCCTATGAATACATCCTTGAGGTCTCTGGCAGCTGCATCTCATCGTTTATGGGCATGGATTTTCCACCTCCAACGGGACCCCTGGCAATCCTTGGGGATGCGTTCCTCCGGAGATATTACAGTGTTTATGATCTCGGTGCCAACACGGTTGGCATTGCCGAGGCGAAGAAATAGCCCTCCCCGTGGGATCGCGCGAAGAGGGACAAGCAGGCAGCGGCTGATTGGAAACTTTGAGACTACGAAGAAGAGGCAACAAACCGGGGCGTCGTGTATTTCATGGGTGCTGTTTGGACGCGAGGTATCGCAGTACTGCTTGTCTCGGTTTTGATTGATTCTGCTCTGCTTTTGTCCGCTAGCATAATGTACATCCGAGGACCACTACACTTTAACTAGTTTCCTTGTGTAAAGTAAAACTAAGTCACTCGCATCCGTCACCTGTCTCTTTTTTGCGGGTGATCCGACTGCAGCGGACATACGGATAGGAGGCGCTAGTACGTGGAGATATGATTGTGCATCCGGAAAACTGGTGACACGCGACCCCAAGAACTCATTTGACGGGCCTGTCGTTCGTCCCTCGTATCCTCTCTACCGATTTGGAGCTGAATCAGGAGTTGGACTATTCGTACGGATACAGCAAGTGTGAAACGAAGCCGGAGGCTGCCCCGTGCGCTGGGCCTGCCAGACGGCATCACGTGCCTCCACACGCCGCATGGGACCCAGTATTTTCCGGAAACGGCTCTAGCGCGAATTAGCCTCGCGCTGGCTTTTCGTAGCCAGACTCTGAGAAGTCGGCATTCTGGCTTTCCTCCCAGCACACAACGTTTGCACCCAGGGAAATGATCAGAAGGCGCCGAGTATTGAGAAAGGCGGACTTCGAATCAACCTCTGGAGTATTTTAAGAGTTGATGCGCCGGGTTTGGATGAATCTGTGCGCCTGACCCGCCGCCTTGACGACGACAAACTTTTTGGAGCTGGTACCAAGCACTGAGCATCCTCCTTTCGCGAACGCGATTCGGCGCGACAAGCCCGGGTCACCACCAGCCATCCCCCGCCATCCGCCGTGCAGCCAAAATCCACAGAATTCCGGCTGACTATCCCACTCTTCGCCCGGCATGGCTTCGCCGGATGTCGCTGCGGCCCCGGTCAACGGCGTCACTGCAGCGTCGCGTTCAGGCTCCCCTGCTTCGGTCAATTCGTCTACCAAACGGAAGCGCGATGCAACCGACGACGGCGACCGCGATGCCGGAATCAACGGCGGGGAAAGGCCCAAGCCCATCATCAATGGGATACACAAAACTCGTGACGAAAAGCCTATAATCCGCCAATTCTTTGATGTTTTGCAAAGGTAGGCGCTGCTCCGTCACCACTCTTTACCCAGCTCAACCCCCCTCGTCGCAATCCCATTAGCTCGGAGCTCCTAACTAACGGTGCCTTTGCAGCCTCGACCCTATTACCTCGGGCATTTTCAAGCGCCCGCTTCCCGATGCCTTTGTCGACGCTGAACCTTCAGCAAAGAGAGCGAAATCGGAAGACGGCAAAACTGCTTCTATTGCTAGTAAGATCACCGAACAAGCTTATGACAATCTAGAAGCCCTATTTCGCGATCTAGATCAAGCAACGAAAGCTCAAATCAAAGAGCTCGAATCGTCAACTTCAGAGGGTATCCCTGACGAGAATGACGAGGTCATCGCCAAGATCACAGCCTTCAAGGCCAAGGCATTCGACTTATGGAGACGAGAGGCGGCCTACCCCGGCCTCCCCAAGTTGCCTATCAATTCAGGCTTGCGAGAGCCAAACACTTCCAGGGTCGTGCTGACAGCCATCGGCCCCGCCCCGACACCGAAGCCGCTGTTTACCAGCTTGCAGTGGTCGAAGGCTGACGGTGTTGTAAAACCGATCGCGGAAGCCGCTCTCCCTGATGGAGTTTCCATATCGCAAATCCTGCCAGACGCAACACCTTCGACCGACAAGGGCGCTCGGGTGCCGACCTTGGGCGAGCTCTTCCCCTCCCCACGAAACCTTCCTCCATTACAACCTCCGAAGGCTCCCAAGAACACGACTAAGGGCAATGTCTTGAAGTTTTATCATCCGGAGCTGACGGAGAAGTCGAAATATCGAACAGGCACATACTTCTCACAAAATTTGACCGCAGGCCAATGGCTTGATTACAGCAACGCGACCCCCACGACCCATGCAAAGACAAAACAACGTGAGCGAGCTCAGAGTTTGGCAGGCCACAAACCGTCGCCCGAAGAACTTGAGATGCTGGAAATGGAAGCGCTCTTCCGCGGTGCATTTTCCAGCTTTGCGCCCTGCAAAGATGATTCCGCAGCTATGATCTCGTCTCGTCAGATGGGCCGCGTCTGGTGGTCACGGGTTGGTCAAAGAAGTTTCAACAAGCTCTTGGAATCGGAAACTCCGGAGGACGAAATTGCAGAGGAGGCTGCCCCCCAGCCGGAGGCGGGAGACTTTGACGAAGAGCGAGTCCAAGAGATGATTGACAACTGGGACGACACTCTAGTTGACCCAAGCCTGGACCAAGCCATCGGCAAGAAGACCGACGAGGACAAAGACACGGAGGATCTACTGGCAGAAATATCTGACATGATTGAGACGCTGCTGTCGCAACAACGCATCAGAAATCTTGCCATGCCGACCAGCCAGGACCGGCTCTCGGCCGACCCCGTCAATGGCGACATGCTTAGAAACGGCGCTCTGACACACCAGCCAAGCGAGGAAGAGATGCTCACTTATCAGGCTCTCAAGGCGCAGCTCGCCCTCGTCATCAGCAGCCTGCCGCCTTTTGCTGTGGCTCGGTTGAACTCGGACAAGCTTGAGGAGCTCGCCATCAGCACCCGGATCGAGGTGCGCACCGATGAGTACAAGGGTGTCATGGAAGAGGATGAACCAGCGCGTCTTGCCAGACAAGCTGCGCAGGCGGCCGCGACAGCGAACCAGCGCCAGCACCGAGTAGCGAGTGTTGGGTCCCCTACTCCGTACCCGCCTCAGTACCCCAACCAGTACAACCCAGGTGCCCGGCCAATTGGGAACACCCAGGTTTTCCCCCAAACCCCAGGTCGGCCCCAGGTTGCCCCCATGTACCAGCAGCGGCCGCCTGCTACCGCTCCCGTCCCGCAGGCACATTTCAACCAGAGGGCACAACCCCCGCCTCAATACCGAGCCCAGGGCCACGCCTTCGGACCGCAACTTGCCAAGTCGCAAACTCCGTATGGTCATTCTAATATGACCCAATACACGGCGAGCCCACAGACTCGGATGCCACAGCATCCCGGTTATGGCATGAGTCCTGCCGCGAGTCCCGGCCACCGGTATCCCCAGGGCTATCAACCTAGTTTCCAGCAGCCACACCAGCAGGTGCACCCACAACACATGCAGCATGCCGTCCATCAGCAGCAGCATCATCAACACCCTAGCCAGCAGTCGCCGCTGCCTCCCCAGACTCAACACTCCCCGGTGCATCCCCAAATAGCACAACATGCGCCGCAACATCAACAGCATGCCCAGCATCCACAACATCCTCAACAAGCGGCATTCGCACCTTATCCAAATGGCCAGCAGCAGATGACTCGAACTATGTCGCCGCAGGTCCCCCAAGCGCACTCCTATAGTCATACGCCAACACCGCCACAACAACACTCACAGCTGCCTCGGCCGCCATATGGAAGTCCAGGTATGCCGCCTAATACTGCACAGAGGCCGTATGGTGGTGCTCCGCAGGCCAACATGATGGTTCCCGGACGGCCCAGCAGTCTTAGCGGGTTTGCTACGGTTATGCCGGACGCACAGCATCGCCAGCTAATGGAGCAAGCAAGGGTTCGCGCCGACGCCGAGCAGAGAGTCAGCGGGCACATAAGCAAGGTTGCTGCAGGAGAGGGACCCGGCGTAGTTGGGCTTGCGGGAATCGGTCTTGGGGGCACGTTTGACGTGAATAAGATGGCAGCCAAAATGCAAATGGGCGTTGCCAACATGTCCCCGAACCAACGCGTCCTACATGGCGGGCCGAGCCCGGTCAATGGCGGGGTCGTGCCGGTACCCTCACCGAGCCCCGCAACACTACCCCAACATGGCGCTATGGGCGGACCTTCAGGGGCTCCACTCCATCACGGCGCGCCGAGCCCAGCTCTCGGCCAAGGGTTCAAGCCGCCTGCCCAACAGGCATAATGACCTCCTTCGCACATAGATAAGAGCCACGGCTTTATACTATGGATTTCAAGGGCGTTTGGAGCGAATTGTCCCTTGCGCTCTTTTTTAATAAAAAAAAGAATGCCTACATGAGAGATGTACGAGAACTGGGCCGGACACCGTCTGGATTGTTCGGCCCAACCGTGTCGTTTGTTTTGCACAGAGTGGGGGCAGACAGGTAGGCAGACAAGCGGGCTTCATCGATTATACTCCTTCTCGCTATCGCTGGGAGTATGCTTATGCTAGGTTCTGACTTGGTTCTGGTTTGGTTTGGTTTCGGTTCGGGAACAGCGAGGTCGGGTCTGTGTCTGGTCGGGGTGGACAGGGTTGCCAAGGAGTATAACTGTGCCATTAGTGTATAAATCGTTAAAAGGCTTTTCTATTTTTTGGTTCTCACGGATGCAAAGGTCTAGGTTTGGGGAGAAGATGGAAGCGAGAGCGAAAGCGAATTGTCCCTAGCCGGGATGGCATGGGAGGGTCTAGACAGGCAGTCAGGCAGAATAGGTTCAGCCGATTTGAATTTTCTTTCGTCTTTTTCATCGCATGAAGTTGGTGTTGTTGGCTGGAAGCGCGGGGTTGCCAACCCGACATTTCAAGTCAATATTCATCGCAGGGTGCTATCAACAACGGACACAAGACAACAGACCTTGGCATGTTTCGTTGCTCACACTCAGCTTCAGAGTCACGCGGCAATTCTAAGTTGGCCAGCGTCTCAGAAACCTCGGGAGACTTCAATTTTCTTTGTATTTTCAATGGCTCTGGTTGTGTTGTACTGCATTAAGAAGAGTTGGGTATCATTCTACCGACCGTAATCAATAATTTCTCTATTCAACCAGGGGTTGGGCGGATTGCATCCTTCAGCTGCTATTCACTTGGGCCGCTGTTGTAAAGACGCCCTGATGCTCTTCAACTCCTCCACCACATCTTCCTGAAACACGTCATACCTCTCCATATACAGCCTCCGCAGCTCAAAGGCCACCTCGATGGCGATTAAAATGATAATAATCCACTCCAGCCGGGTGCTGTGCTTCTCGCTTGACATCTTCTCACTGATGTCCAGCACTTGTTGCGCCACACCAACAACTTCTTGCGCATATGTCATCTTGTCATTCAAAGTCTTGATACGCACACCGACGTCAAGCGCCTTGCCGATCTTGGAGTAGTATGTCTCGAGTTTCTCCTCACTGTCCCAGAAAATGTCGGGCAGCGCGTCGGTCAGGTCGTTGTAGTGGTTCAACTGGCTGCGCAGGTTGAGCAGCTCGCCTGTCTTCTGCAGGATCAGTCCTCGCGACAGCGGAGCTTGGAGGCCTTGCGAGAGCTGGTCGGGGATATGTCGCGTGCTCTCGAGGTAGCGCGTCAGCGAGCTTTCCAGCACCGCCAACTTGGTACTTCGGGCGAGGCCTGACGAGAAGGCAATCTTGGCCAGCGTTGTGTCCAGTCGATCGCCCGCCTCCAGCTCGCGCCGCGTGCCCAACACCACCACGTCCCCGCTTACCCGGCTCTGCTCCTGTTCAGGGTCTGCCACAAAGTCCAAGTCCTCCACTTCCTTGTCTGCAACAAACGGCCCCTCCGCTGCCGGTAGGAGCAAGTTGGTTGACAAGGCGCTGACCACATCCGGGGGCAATGCCCACGTCACGACTGTTCCCGACGGGAACACAAATATATCCCCTTGGTTGAGGCCGCGCGCGTGCACCACCTCGTTGACTTCAAAGCCCGTACCGTCGGGATCGAGCTCGAAGCCGTGGTTCGCCAGCAGCGAAGCGACAATATCCATGTCGAACGACTCGGCAATGCACACGGCACTGAGCAAAGATCCGCCATCGCTAGTCTCGGTTGTCTTTGGAGGTGGAGGTGTCGTTTTGGTTGCCGCTACGCCCGGCACGCCCTTTTGCGCAACGATGGCTACGCGGTGCAAAGAGTTTTTCAGTGGCGGTTTGCGCTTGCTGGGCGGAGAGCGGTCGCCGAGCTTTCGGTCGGCCGTCGGCGAGGGGTTGCCGTTGCCATTACCGCTGCCGTGACCGTTCTCATAGCGGGAGTGGGGCGACTTTCCATCCTGTTGGAGGAAGACATTCGAGGTGAAGAAATTGCGGCGACGGGGAAATTGAATTGGGACCGTTATGTGGAAATTTCGACGAGTGAGCAGCTGCGGTCGTGAGAGCCATGTTGTGTAGCTGCGGGTGTTGATGATGCCAATAACGCGAGGGGCAGACCCTAGATTTAGCACGACCGATTTTATCATTGTGACGATTCCATTGGGTATTTTTTTTTTCGGCTGGTTGCAGACCACTAGCTGGGTCTTGTGGGAGCTTTCTCAGGGGAAACGTTTTTCTCGGCCCATTTTGTGACTGTTGGTTGATGCAAGAAAATCAGTGACGTATCGGCGCCTATGGTCAAGTTCCCTGGAGCTTGGACCGCTTGGCGACACCAATGCACAAGGTGTTCTTGAAATCTCCCTCCAAAGATCAAAGACACGACGACGATACGCACTCACTGGCGGCTCAACAACATGGACTACGATATTCGAGTTGAGGACTACCTTGACGACAAGCTGCAGTCGACGGGGGATTTTGAGCATCTGGACACTTTACTCAGCAGCGTCGAGCTACAGCGAAGCCAGCTTCAATCGCAACTTGACGATGCCACGCGCGAGCTCGAGGAGGCGCGTCGATCCGCCCAGGACCGTCATGCTGCCCTTGCCGCCCAGATTGACGAGTTCCAGAAACTGCAGAACAGTATCGATCTTCGTCTTCAGATTGTTGCCCAGTCTGACGCTCCCGACGAGGCCATCCGTCGTCTCGAACCGCCCATGAAGAAGTTGCACCGAGTCGACCTCGCTCACAAGTACCTCGTCCTCTTGCACTATGTCGATAACTTGCGCTGGGAAGCACGCTCCTGTCTTCCTGAAAGCCCCAAGGCAGCCTTGGATCCATACACAAAATTGAAGCAGCTGTCACTGCGGCTCAATGAGCTACAGCTCCATGCTGATGGTGCTGCTGTCCACCTAGTCAGCTATGTCGAGTCGGCGGCTGTGGGTCTGTGGGATGAGATGAAGAAAACCATGTCGGACGAGTTGCAAGTTGTCCTGAACAAGCGAGGCTGGCCTAACGTGGACCCGGATTCCGATGTCGATGAGGAATGGCTGCAGTGCTTTGAGAAGCTCGTCGACCTGCAGGTACCCGAAGTCCTCTACTCTCCTGAGGTTGTCGAGCTCTTGCCCGTGAACGTCATGGCTCATATCTTCGTCAAGGAATTCCGTTTCCACTTTATGAGTGACAGGCCGACCAGCAATCCCGAACTCATCGGCGCTCACTGTTTTCCCTGGTTTCTCGCCCTCATTGAAAAGTGGGAGAGCTTCTTCAGAGATAACTTCAGTTCGATACTAGCAGCGAAGTTCAACCAAACGGAAATCTCGCGAAAGATGGTTTACATGGACCCTGTGTGTGCCTTCATCAGCTCCATGCTTCCAGTCATGAGGGAAAAGATCACGCTGGTCATGGGTGATGCGATCAAGAACCTGGCTTTCCTCAGCGAGCTGATCTCCCAGATCATGACCTTTGACGAGAATATCCGCTCAATGTACAGTTATGACGGCGGCAACACCGAGGACGGCTGGGAAGGACTGACATCGGAGGTTCTGGATGTCCACTTCGTCACATGGCTGGAAGTAGAAAAGGCGTTTGCTCTAGAGAGGTTTCAAGGTATTATGGCATCGCCCGAGGCAAGAAATATTGACTACGACTCTGCCGCCGCTGGCAAGACGAAACCCACGTATGCCGCCGTGCGGGTCATGGATTTACTGAGATCGGTCACGACACGGTATGAGCGTATTAGGCGCTTCTCCCACAAGCTCCGCTTTCTCATTGATATTCAAATCATTATCCTGGATGAGTACCACAACTATCTGAGAGGCTCCTTAGAAGCCTATCTTAGCATAACTTCCACTGTTGGTCGAGCTTTTGGTGTCTCCAAAGAGCAGCTGGCTGCCTTAGAAGGTACTGGAGCGCTCGAAACCTTGTGCAAGGTATACGGCAGCGCGGACCATGTGGTCAATTCGCTAAATGACTGGAGCAACGAAGAGGTAGGCCATCCTTTCCCTTCTGAACTATCGTTTGTTTTTGACCCATATGATAGTTCTTCATTGTGCTCTGGGACCAGTTCCAAGCAAGGGCCAGAAAGAACAATGACCAAAACAATCTTGCCGGCGGCATGAGCTACGATCAAGTGAAGGATCGCACTTCGTCAGCTGTTGGGACAGAAGAAGACAGCGGCGCTCTTTTCGACGAGACCATTGCAGCGTACAGTGCTAGGCGGAAGCGAGCCGAAGAGTTTCTCTCTGAAGCGCTCGTTGACTCTCACCGGAAGATTTTCCGAGCCTACCTCTCGCGACCGCAGTGGACTACTATCGCCGATGATACCGATTCGTACCAGTTAGCTATAACTCCCGAACTAGAAGAGCCACTGAGGGTGAGTCTTGACCATGGTAGGGAGATGGGCCAGGCTGCTGACTGCGATCAGGTCCTCAAACGGGACTTTGACTTTCTCTGCCGAGCACTCGGAACGGCTGCTTTTCGGCGCGTATGGCGCGTTGCGCTCGAGAAGCTGAACGCCTTGCTATGGAACGATGTGCTCATGAGCAATAAGTTTACCACCTCGGGGGCTTCCCAGTTCATTCAGGATGTCCGTGCCATCACTGCACTCATTGAGCGCTACATTCCCGACGGGTCAAGCTCGCTGGGTAGCCTCTGTGAAGCGCTCCAGCTGCTGAACCTTCCTATTGAGGCCAAAGAAGAAAACATGACGTCACTCAGAGAGGTCGCGGACCTGGTCTTTACGGACAATGCGGAAGCAAAGAGTGTTTTGGACCGGTTGGAAATCGATATGTTAACACCTGCCAACGCCAGACAGATATTGCAGCACAGGGTTGAAATCGCCGAGTAAAGTACTTCGTAGAGCAACAGGAACTCGAGCCTCGACACATCACCCAGTTTACAAGACCAAAGAAAGATATCGGAAAAGTTTGAATGAATAAAAAAAACATGTCTCTTTTAGTTGTTTTGCCGCTTATGTTCCGTACTTGCCCCCATCACAGACCTGTTGAAGGGTTCCCTGTTGTTCTCGGCAGTCCCCTTCTTGACTTTAGTTGATCGCCCGCATGGTTGCCTCTACTACCGCAAAGGTACCAGCGCTGACAGGCATGGCTCGCAATAGAGTCGGCCCAATGCCCTTCCAAAACCCTCTAATGCCTTCTACCCGCCACGTCTGCGCGAAGCAATCCCGCATCGTCTTGTACCGCTGGCTCGCGCCAAACCCATCCGTCTGCATCTTACTCTTGACCACATCCAACGGATAGCTCGTTAACCAGAGCGCCTCGCCGGCCAACCCACCGTAAAACGCAACCTTGTACGCAGGCACATCCTTGCGCTCAATCTTGTTCCTCGCCGCATCGGCATTCATCAGCCATTCAAACGCCAGAAACCAAACTCCATACGCCTGTGCCTCACGCAGCACAGTAACCGCCTCCCCACGATACACGCCGCCCAACACGCCGCCCTGAGCGCTCAGCTTGCGTACACAGTCCCACGGCCCAGAATACAACCTTGCCGCCCCGTGTGGCTGCGTCTGTAGCCGGATACGCACGTGCTCAATGGGGCCGGAGATGACGCTGTTCGCCACGCCGGCAAACGCCCCCGCAGCATAGTACTCCGCGTAGGAGAGGGGCCGTCCGGCATTCCGCTCCTCGAGGGCGCGGCGGGCGGAATGGAATGCCCCGAACTGGATGGATACGCATGCGCCGATGCCCAGGAGCGGGGTCAAAGTGCCTTTGTAGAAAGCGAGAGGGCCCTCGTGCTTCCAGATGGAGGTGGCAGCGGAGAGGGCGGAGGGGTAGGATGTGCTGGTTTGGAGACGGACTTTGACTATGTCAAAGGGTTGACCTGGGGAAGGGTTTAGTGACTTGAGGAGGAAGGGGCTGAAGAAATATTACCAATGAGAACTTGGGCTATCCCACCGGCGGCACCGGAGAATAGGTCCTTGGCGGTTTGGAGAGTGCTGGATGTTTCCTGGATAGCGCCGGCTCCGGTGCCGGCCTCGATGGCGGGATCGGCCATGGTATTGAGTGAAGGAGTGATAAATACCTAAGTGACTGATCGACACGGCGGTGGAAGTCACCGTTGGTGCGCTTTGCCGGTGCTTTGCCGGTGCTTTGCCGGCGCTTTGCCGGTGCTCTGTCAGGAGCTGTAGTGCACTGAACGACTGGGCTTCCACTGCCCCCCGCCCCACTTGGACTAATTGGAGCGGCAGAGGATAAGCTCCAAGAGCGAGTGAGTGAACTCGTGAATGAATGGGTTGTCGGCTGTGGCCGAGACGGGCAGGGCGAGGCGACCAGCTAGTTATCTATTTACTCAGTGTACCTGCAGTAGCATGGCACCTGGCTTGGTTTGATTGCGTGATCGGGGCCCCGATTGTTGCATACCGGCTTCCTGGTCCGAGACGAGGTCGGGAACATCCTGGGTTCGGCATGATATTTTCAAGCAACCTTCAGGACCTCGGACCTGGCCTTTATGAGCCTTATCTGCCTGGCATGTCTTTCCGGTATCTCGAAGGCCTATTGGCATACCCATCACCATCATCTGATACCTGCATCAACCTACACACTCGGCCCTATTCAGAGTCAAACCCGGCTCCGAGAGTCTCGCCCCACGGCACCAACAAAGCACGTAATGTGGTGTCCAATAAAGGCCATGAAACTTTGGGAGATGTGGATATCTATCACTTTCCGGTCACACCCTCGTTACAATATTGCCCTTTTTGTCCTTCTGCAGCTGCGCTTCTGCCTCAATCTGTATCGCCTCCTTCAGCTTTCCTACAACTTCAGGCTGCCCTGTGAAAGCTCTCTCTAGCATCTCATTCAACTCCCTCTCCAACTTGGTTAGATTCTTGCCCCCCAGCTTCTTGGCCCTCGCATCATTGACTGTGCTAGCCCAACGCCTCGTAAATGCATATATGCTCTGTCGAAGCTGCTGATCGAGCTGTTCGCTCGCATCCTGCACCTCGATATTGCCGTTTCCGCTCGCTCCAGCAACCGAGGTACCAGTCCTGGACGATGACCAGTACGAGGAACCCGGGATGTAAGTACTGAAGCTGCTAAGCAACCCAATTAGGTTTTGCGGCCGCAGAGTGTCCCAAATCTGCCCAAAATGCTGCATATTATCCTGGGTACTGCGCACGTCGCCGATTTCGAGACTGAGCAGCTCATTCTTGAGCATTAGAAGGTTCTTGATCATGAACAGGTCCGAATCTGTGCCGTTTTTGGACGATTTGATCCGCGTCTCGGCTCGATGGAGAGCAGCAATAGACTCCTTTACAATCTTGAACACGACAGGGCTGTTACGCTGCTGCAAAAAAGTTAGCCGCGACAGCATCAACGTTCGCTGGGACCTTACACATCGCTCCTTGGGCATCGCCTGGTCAAACATGCCAAGTAGCTCAACGGCCCTGCGCACTGGCGGGAAGGCATTGGATGAGGCGTCACCGTTCGCTGGAGGCCCGATTTTCAGAGCGTCTGGCGCGACAACGGCTCGTGCGATGGACTTTGCAATCTCGACCTCAAAGAAGGCATCCGTGAATACCCAGAGATGTTCCATCAGCAATCGTCCTGTCAAGTCCCTGCAGTGTGTGGTGAAGGGGGTTTCGTCCTCGTCATATTCGAGAAGTGCATACTCATTAGTGAGCCAACCGACCATGTTGCAGATTACCTGCAGGTCGCTACCCTGCAACACCAGCTGCAGGTTAGTAGCAATCGGTGCGATGTTTACGCCCGTGACGAGAGCCCGATGTTGAGATTTAAGAATAACGAAGGCGGATTTGGGGTCGGTTGAATACTGCGGCTCGATTGAGAAGATCTTGCGGAACAGTGAGTTCTCGTTATATGAACGCTCAAAGCACTGCTTAACGAAGTTCCTCGAGAATGTTTCTATGGCGGCACCCTTCGCCTCCGTCTTGAAACCTTGTAACTCTTGTTGGGTGATGGGCTTTAGATCCCTGTCCCTAGCGGTCAAGTAGCCGTGGAATAAGTTGTTGGCCGTGTTGGCATAAACCTCAAAATTTGGCCCAGCCACGGGGAATCCATTCTGGTTGTAAGCACTTCGAATAACTCTCTGTACGTTAGGGATCAAAGAGTAGGACTCGGTCAGCATCTCTTCGTAGCGGCCATATACCAGAGCATGTCGCGCCGACTCCGACTGAGTAGCTGCAACCTGACGAGATATCTCAGCCGATACGCTGTCGAGCCGACTTATAAACCCAACCTCCAGCAGGTGCAAGGCTTTGATCATCAAAGCCTGGTACCGTGCCAGATACGATTCAGCATCTCGGTATGATGGCTATTGGGTGTCAGATGGAATCGCCGGGGGCAAAGAGGATAGATTCGACGCACATTCTTAGACATGAAGGCAATGCAGGATTCAAGGTTGGCCAGTATCTCTTCAAACGAGTCATCATTGACCAGCCGAGCGGCTCCCGGTGCATTCAGGCGACGAGTCACGCTGTCCAGGTAGCCATAATAGTGCAAATCAGTGCCAACCTCGTTGGCAAGTACTTCTAGGCGCCTTTTTTCCGAAAGCAGATTATCACACTGCGACTGAAAGGATCTTGTTTGATCCTCGACAGCTCTGAACGACTGACACAAGGCCTGGAGGACTCCCAGTGCACTATTCGCATCGTCAATCAACGTTCCGAGGTGGCGTTCCGTCATGGCAAGTTGATCCTGGTAGAGCAAGTACTCCTGCTGGCTTGCCAATAACAAGTCGCTACTCATGACATAGTCGGAGGCGTTGTGTTCCACGGGAAAGTCGGCGGGGGATGCCGGCAGGGCGAGGGCATCCCAAGTGCCATTGCCTCGTCTCTTCGTGCGCTTCTTCTTTCGGCTGCCTTTGGAAAGCTCGGTCTTCACAATATCATAGAAGTCAGAGTATGATTTTGCTCTCCGCGTCAAGGGAGCCTCCGGCGGGGAATTGGGGTCGTCGCCATCTTCGAAGAGGGCCGGAAGAGGGTCGGTAACGTTTATATGTTCGTCCGTGCCCTGCAATGAACACCATACATCAGTGGAAATTTGTAACCTCCGATGACTACGGGACAAACATTCGGTTGCTGCAAGAGCGACTCCTTACGACGGTGACCGGGGCCTTGAGAGCCTGGGGCCGTGGCTCGCCGTTGTTGAAAATCCGGCACAAAACTGTACCACGAGTCTTCGTACATTGTGAGGGCGGATGGGATACGCAACCCCTACTACCGGGTTCCTGAGGGTCGGGGCGGGATGAGGTGGTGGTCATATTACGGCCCCGGTCAAAGCCGCCGAGTTGCGCAGAACAGCTGTTCCGTGTGGCAGCGGCGCTAGACATAACTAGCGGTTGGGTGGGATGAATTGCGGATCCGACCAGCTTCACACACCGCTGCCGGTGGCACAGACCAAGTTTACGGCTGCCAAGCTCGCTCCAGATTTAGCCTTTCAGTGATCAACTGTTAGGCAACGCAAGAGCTTACCCCTGCCAGATAGCCGAAGGCGCTCTAACATACAAGCAAGACTCAGAGACCCGCTGAGTAATTTGCGCACACTGATGCAAGGTTGGGCCCGCTGTTGAGCTTTAACTCAGTCGTCAGGGACCTCACCATCACCCGTCATCCCGTTCACCTGCCGGCCGGGATCCAGAGATGAGGACAACGTCACGGTCATAGTGTATATTGCAGCAAGATGTCAGCTCATCTACTCTCCCGCTTCGCTGCAGCGCGCACTCTGCCGCGACAAATCGCAAGCACGTCACAGTGGGTTCGCCATGGGAGCACCGGGAGACCACGATCCCGTATTCCCGTCTACCTCTTTGGGCTTCTAGCTGGCGCCGGTATGTACGGTGCCGGTGCCTGGGCCTATCCTCGATACTTCAGCACTCCTGAAGTCAGTGGGCCCGGGCAGGCCGAGATTGTGTTCGAGAAGCCTCGCAAGCATGGCCGCTCAAAGGAGGAAAACAGGGAGCTGTTGAGTACCCAGCATGTCCAGGTCAAGAATTCCTGGGAGCATCCGGGGGTATACGCTTGGGGTACCAATGTAGGCAGGGTTGTCGCCCCAGATTCGGACGAAGCTGTTATCAAGCACCCCAGACGCATCCGCTACTTCGACGGCCAGCTCCTGCGAGATCTCAAAATGGATCGTGATTTCGGTGCTGCTGTCGCTGAAAACGGCGACCTTCTGCAATGGGGCACAGCTTTTGATAAGAACACAACCGGGCCTGTTGTCACCCTGAAAGGCAAGGATCTCGTCAAACTCGCCATCTCCCAGGACCGCATCCTAGGTTTATCATCCAGCGGCTCGGTCTACTCTGTTCCTGTGGCCAGAGCAGACCAGGAAGCCGGCGAGAAACCAGCTTCCAGCAGCTGGTTCCCCTTCTGGTCTGGTGCTTCCTCAGTCAGCTACCGCAACCTCATTCCTCAGAAGCTTGGGTGGGGCGAGAAAGTCGTCGATATCAAGAGCGGTTTGGAGCATTGCTTGCTTTTAACCTCCAAGGGCCGGGTTTACTCGGCTGCTTCGAGTACTGAAAGCTTCCCTGGAAAAGGTCAACTCGGTGTTCCAGGATTTACATGGGAGACGCGACCGGAGGGGCCGTTTTACCAACCCCATGAAGTCAGCGCTTTGAGCAGCTATAATATCAAGCAGATTGCCGCCGGCGACTTCCATTCCCTTGCTCTCGACAGCGAAGGCAGGGTTTTCTGCTTCGGGGACAATTCGTTTGGCCAGCTTGGATTCGAAATACAGCCCGAGGCTCCCTACGTGGCTACGCCGTCGCAGTTACCCGTCAATAAGCTCTATAAGGGGACCAATCTGCTGCCCAAAGTGACTTCAATTGCCGCTGGTGGGCCGAACAGCTTTTTCACAGTTGACGCACGAAAGGTTCAGAGCCGGGACAGCACCGAAATCGTGCCTGCTCGCGAGCTGGGTCGCATAGTTGCAGAAGCTTGGGCTTGCGGCGAGGGCATCCATGGCAGTTTGGGCAATGGGAAGTGGACGCATATCTCTCGCGCCCCGAGCAAGATCAAGGCTCTATCCGACCTGAATGAGTTTGACGAGAAAACGAACAGTGTGGTTCCCATACGGTTTGCGCAGTTGTCGGTTGGCACCTCCCACGTCTGTGCCGTTCTGGATAACGCCACCTACCTGGCTGCCTCTCAACAGACATCGAGCAATGACACCAACTTCGGTGCTGATGCTTTATTGTGGGGTGGGAACGAGTATTACCAGCTGGGAACGGGCAAGAGGAGCAATCTCAACACGCCCGCACACATTGCGCCGCTGGATGGTGGAGAATTTGGTGAATCATCACGCTTCCAGGTGACGCCACGGACGATAGTGAGGTTAGGTGATGGGAGGAAAGCGAGCGTAGAGCAGCGTGTCGAGTGTGGGCGGTTAGCCACAGCTGTTTATTCTAGCACCTGAGATGGGGGAAGCGTTGCCCGTTTGCCCGTCACTTCTATGCTGACATGGTCCCAGTGGTTTGGAAGCGTGGGCCGTCGGTTCCTTTGACCGCCATGATGCCGGCAGACGGGTGCCGCGCTGCCTGAAGGACCGGGCGAGAATGTACCGAAAGATGTATTGTACTCTGTGTGTAAGACTGTCCTGTAGTAGCTATCTGCGACGACTCCATCCTCTGTTTAATAATGAAATTGGGCCTTCGAACAGTCCATAAGTATGAGTCCCATTCTGCAAACCACTCGCAGTACCTGTCATGGTACAGTAGGTATTCAGACAATTGCGTATTTAAGGTACCTTACCTAGGTAGGCAGTGGGGGCCAAGAGTGAACGGCAAACGGAATCACTAAATTTGGCAATGACATTGTTGGTTGACTGGGCCAAAGCGCTTGGTTATCGCGCGCAACCGTGCTCCGATAGGCTCCCTTGACGACACTCGCATGAAGGATGCAAGAGCCAGCGTTTCGCGGGACCCAACAAGGACGACTCCATGTGGCATGTTCAGAACCAGCGATGGCACCAGAAACCCCCGATCTCCCAGGGGTGCCAGGGCTGAATCCTAGCGTCCCATCCCCCACTGCAGCTGAACCGGTCCAATCCCATTTCGGTAACGTCTCCAGCTGCCAGTGGGACAGCATTTTCTCCTTCCAACGTCACCACATGCCTACCCGCCGTGCAACTGCAACCGCAAGAAAGACCGCACACGTCCCTATCCTGCAACCTCTCCAAGCGCCTTCCGAGGCACAGTGTCCCCGCGACTCGACGGCCAGCACAAAAGAGACTCGGTTTCCTGCAGCATTTGATCTCTGTGCCATTTCCGGTCTGATCAGCCCTGGATAAGATCACGAGTGACAGCTTACCTGTCGGTCTGGTGCCTCGACGGCAGCGGCACGTGGTCTTGGACTGCCAGGGGGACTTTTGGAATCGCGCTTCTCCGACGAGGGGTTACCGGCTGATTTGCGCACCCCTCCCCCTCTCACCTTCCTGCCATCACCTTCCAGTCTGTTGCCGCAAGCGCAGTACCAACAAAACCCGACTCGAAACTCGCACATCCCCCCGCAACCTGCAGCACGCATTCCGCAAAGGCCTCCATCGCGCACCGATTACTTTCCCTTCAGGCGGCCTCTCATCAACGACCGTACCACTTGTGGTTGTGCTCGCCAACACCACTACCATGGACCACTTCCCGCGCTTCAGGCGCAAGAAGGACGTGCCTTCACCGACGATTATCACATCCGGCAACGGCGCCGATTTTTCAGGCAAGACCACATCTCCGGCCAGCGACCATCCGTCTATTGCCCCGATCCGCCCGGTTCAGAAGTTGAGTCCGTTCAGGGTCTTTCACCGCTCGTCCGGCAAGAGAGCGCGCGACTCACCGCCTGCATCACTACCCCAATCACCCACTGCCACAGCAGTGCTAACACCAGACGCCGTTGTTGAGCGCCCCGTATCGCCGCTGTCAATTAAGACAGATCCAAAAGGGGAGGACATCAAGAAACCGACAAGATCACCAAAAATACCATCCTTTCTTGACCTGAGCCCACATGGTATGCCATGTCCCCCATGTGTCTGTCGGAGAAATACCTAATATGGCCATGCTGCAGACATTGAGACCAAGTTCGGCGATCTCGTCTGGCTCGAGCGCGATCGCATGATGCAAGCCGTGAACAACCCCGGCCCCGACTTCCGTTGGGCGAGGGTGCAGGGCTCGCACCTTAAGACGCTGGATAGATATATGAACATCCAACCATGGAGAAACCATCGTGTGAAGCTCCAGGTACCCGAAGGCCATATCGACTACATCAATGCGTCGCCGATTACTCTTATCCCCTCGCCACGCCCCGCCAGCGACTCGAGCCCAGGAGGTGCACGTGAGACGGACCGATATATTGCCATGCAAGGACCCAAGGCTTCATCCATCGATCACGTATGGCGCATGGTCGTTGAGCAACTTGAGAGTCCTGGTGTGGTTGTCATGCTGACCGAAACCCACGAGGGCCACATTGAAAAGTGCTCGCCCTACTTTCCACGTCGCAAAGAAGATCCCCCACTTGAGATAAATGAGAGGGATGAATTTGGTGATGGCTTTCGTGCCAGCGTGCATTGCGAGGGTCTTGAGGAAACCCCAGCTGGCGATGCAATCGAGCTACGCAAACTCGTGATTCGTATCCACTCGCATGCCAAAACCGCCAACCAAGGAACTGACGTGAAGAAAGTCATCGAGACAACGGCGCGGTCCAGCGACAGTGACTCGGACATTGATGTCAGGATGAGATCACCGGGTGATGGTGGATCCCCATCTCCCACTGTATCAACCATTCAAATCCCCGCATCTGTGAACAGCAGCGCCTCTCCCACCTTGGAGAAGCCTTCTCACAGAGTGGTAGAAGAGCGTGTTGTCTGGCATTTCTTGTATAAGAAGTGGCCAGACTTTGGGGTCCCCGCCCTGGCGGACCTCGATAGCTTCTTCACTCTAATGCGCCTCTCGCGCGAGAAGAATGCTGGTCCGCACAACCCACGCATCGTACATTGCAGCGCCGGTGTCGGCCGCAGCGGCACTTTTATCGCACTAGAGCATCTGATCCGCGAACTAGATGCCGGTGTGCTGGAGCATTACGATGAGAGAATGGGAACACCCGCAAGGAGTTTGGAAAACGGCTCCACCAACAAGTTGGGCGAAGGGTGGAGCGAAGCTGGTCGTGGGCCCGGGGATACTTCGCCGGCGACGACGGTGATTGAAGAGGAGGGAAAAGATCTCATCTTCTCGACGGTCAATCAGCTTCGGGAGCAGAGGAAAAATATGGTCCAAGCCGAAGCACAGTATTTATTTATTTACCAAGTACTGAGGAAGCTATGGCAGGATAAGTACGGCAGTGAAGTTGGTGAGGACGGGGGCGAGCCTGCGGCAAAGAGGCTCGAGGTTGACCCCTTTGCCATTGAGGGCTGAAGGTGGTTTAATACTTGCGATTTACAGATGGCGACGATGCCACCTACTGGTATTCTCACGAGGATGTCTGATCAACTTGGGACTTGTTCGATAGGGGATTAGCTGATATACCCGGCCGTTGGCTTTTTGGGTTTCTGTCCATAGTTTTGCATGGCTAGGGGCGTTTCACCGCTGCTTATCGTCTGTGGGTTCTCTGCAATAACGAGGGCATGGGGAAGGGAAGGGAATCATAATGGTTAGATATCGTGGGTCAGACAGACAAAACGGATGGCATAGCAGCAAGACATGGTTTGCGGGTCGTTGATTTTGTTCACTTCTTTATATTCCCTGGCGTTATTCTCTTGTCTAGCCTGTTTCCCTTTTATTCTCTCGTTCGCCTTCCCCTTTTCCCTAGGGTCGAGCCCTTGGCAGTGTGTGTATTGGGAAACAGAGAATTGTCATGTGCAGTCTCTACATGCCCGCAAGAAAGAGCAGAAGACAGTGAGGGGGGGTTGCGGGCAACAGGGTTTCGCACCTATGGTCGGTGCTTTGAATCCGGCCATGTACCTGTACAAGGCAAGGCAAATCAATGACTCTTTTACGTCACCAGGCGATCTTATCGTGTACGCGCATTCGGGGCCCTATTCTTACCAAGTTGGATGCGGTGCAACTGTCTGGGCTCAAGTGGGCTCGTGAGCTATTGTAGGGGGTATAGTGTAACTGGCGTCTCAATTTTGTCACACAGCTGCCTCCCCTAGCTGGCTATTCGAGCCCGTATCCGTGTCTGTCCAGGCATAGGCACGGCCGGGGGTGTAGAGTAGAAAATCGTGGAGAGCAGGTCCGAAGGTCCCACGTCCATCACCTGCTCCGCCCCTTTTCCACACCCGCACGATAAATCTCCTTCACTATTTTTCTCGCCGAGAAAGTAATTTATACGTTTCCACTCCTGAGGAAGCACCGAATACCAAAATACCCTGGTCCAAATCACAATGGGTACAATGGGTCCGCTGGCTCAATGGCAGAGCGTCTGACTACGAATCAGGAGGTTCCAGGTTCGACCCCTGGGTGGATCGTCTATATTCTCCAGGGATGCTGACGAGCCTTCGTTGAGGGGAATCTTTTGCTTGCTTTCTTTTTGTCTTTTGATGCCTTGGTGTCTATTGGGCCAGGTCTGGATGGGATTCAGGGTCAGGGTGAAGGGGATACGCGCATACCCATTGCCCACCCACGATGATGACACCGCTGGGCTGCAGTATCTGGTATCACTCTTTTTTCTTTTGGTCTTAAAAAGGTTTTAGATTGATCTTACCATCAGAGTTTAAGTATGAAGTAACCTGTGAAGTAACATTGTTCGGAACCAGTCGGGATGGTAGGTCAAGGTATCATTGTTGACATGTCAAGTCGATACAACACATAAGAATACGTAGTACTCCGTACTACTGTATATGTACGTTGGAGAGATAGGATATCTATAATGATTCCATGACACTATTCTGCAAATTTACTGGCAGAAGGAGCCATGGTCGAGAATATTCTTCTCCACACTGGCGAACACAGAGCGTCCTCAACGCAATGCGACACCAGGAAAGCAATGGCAGTGTAACAACCGGAAGATGGACTAACTTCCTCCTGGCCTCCATCTTGCGCTAGTGATGAGCCTAGTGTAGCCAGACGGGCCGATCATTACAGCCCAGTCATTTCTCCCGCTCGTGCTGATAGATGTGATGCGATGCGATGTGATAGGTCTGGGGAACGTTTTTTTTCTCCCTTTGCGGAAATCTGGGTCCCGGTTTGATGCTTTTCTTGTCACTGTGTCCGTAGCTACCGCACGTTTCTTCCTTACCCCAAGGGTTCATCGGGAATTCGGATGAAGGGCAGCTGATATGCATACGTCTGGGCGTTGTAGCCACGGGTCTACTATAACCCTCGTGTTGACGACGAAAGTCAACTTCCCCAGACGTTACCGTCAAAATAGATGCGTTCCAAGGTAGTTTGGGCCTCTGCTAGTCTCTGTCGCTTAATAAACGATGTCGGATGTCGGATGCCGGTCGGTATCTTGCCGACGCCTCTTCATGGACAATGTTAATTTCGGAATTCATTTTATCTTGACGACACGCAATCCTATCTTCAATGTTGTGTGCGTGGTCGCTTCACAAACCTGAGAATCGGCGCCCGTCTTGGCCGTCTTGGCAGCTTGTGAGGCAAAGCTTGATCGGCTTGCCGTCGGATGCATGAATGCAGGGTTGGCTGACTGGCGGGCTGGCAAGCAGGCCCGACGAGGAAGACGAAAAATACTTCTAGAAGCAGAGAAAGAAGGCTTGCTGCTGCAACGCACTGACGATTCTCATGTTGATCACTGTCAGCACACGGACCAGGACCTGTGGGTTGCCAAGCTTCCATTGTGCCGCACACTTCACTCACCACTCGATAGGTACCGGTAGTTAACGACCTCTCGGGACGACAGGCGCAGCTCGCCGAAAACCTACGTAATCCACAATTGCAGTTCCCATCACGGATGGAGGGGCAGGTTTTATCGGCGGTATGTAGGCTTTGAAGACTTCACAGGCAGGGCAATATGCAAGCTTGATATTCCACCCGCCTGGTCTAGTGTCGGCGAGTCACGGCAACCCGGAAGAAGAAGCTAGGATATCGGTCCGTCGTGGCTAAAATTGCACGACCTGGGGGATACCACAGCCTGGGTAAAGTGTGCTGGCAGTAGGTAGTGCACTATATCTGCCATGGAAGAACGGGTCTTGCTGGGTCTTGTTCTCCAAGCTCATGGCTTGGCCCTGTCATGTGAACCCTGGCTTTAAATTGAAGTTGCCGGGATGGAACTGGGCCCACCTCCCTCGTGGCTGCCACGCGAAGAATGAAGCGCAGGCGGCCCCCGAGCGCAGGGAATCCCACATGCTGTTGCACAGAACGGCAAACCGCTTCCGAAGACAATTTGAGAATGCCTCTCATAACTCGTCATGCCCTGCGATCCAGGTCCCGAATTCCACCATTTCTGTATTCGCACAAAATCCGCGGACTGCGCCGGGGCTCAGCAACCATCCGGGGTTGTGCTGTTCGGATGCGGCTTCTCCTGATCTGCGGAGGCAGCCAGTGCAGTTCATGCAGACTAGAGCGGATGAACATCGTGTAAGGTAGGTAGTGTACATAGTACCACGCCGCAATATTAGGGGTGCGCACAATGGACTTGGATACCTTCCATATTGGCGGAGCAGCAGCCGCTGTGCCATCCCACCGCTTCCGCCGGAGTTGGATGAGGAAATGAAGGCACACGTTGCTGACCTGAAAAGAAACCACAAGCTGAGCAAATATTCGTGATACAACGGCCGGGAAGCGCGTATCGCGGAATACTGTCGGGACGTTGCGGGGTACTGCAAAGCCCTGCTGCACATGCAGGCGTTGAAGATTCTCAATACAGAAAGTTGCGCCGCTGTGGCAGCAGCCCTGGCACCCCGCCTACATAGCAATAATTTCGCAACCACTATCCCGACGCTCAGGCACACCAGACGGGGGAGAAGCAGAGACCGAGTAAGAAATGGCCCGATGTCATACCGCGAAAAGGAACGGTAAGGAGCTGGATAAGGCAGTCTACCATTTCGGTAACCCAAGGGCTTGTCTCAGCTTCACCCCATCCCTCCCAGGATCATGGTCGGAAAACCCGGCCACGGCCCATTTTAGTTGGACTGTACCCACATCGGCTCTTTCTCGAAGCCTTCGTTAAAAGGGGACTCTTGTCAGCCCTGCATATCCAACAGCTCGCTGTGTAATTATTCGTCATTCATTCGCCATTCTTCTCACAGCCATCCAGCGAGGTCCTCAGTTAAGGAATCAACTAGACATCATGGCCCGAAATTCTCTGCGTTCGCGTTGAAGACGGGGCGAACGACGACAAGACGCTGCACCTGGCGCATTCCATCCCGCGACACGGCGCCTTCCCCGCCAGAGCTTCTCATTGCCTCGACGAATCGACGCCGGCCGTTTCTTCATCAACCCAACTGCCGATTGACTTTTGCGGGAAGTCGGACTGCTTGTCACCTAATAAGGAAGTGCATACGCGGGGTTTTTTGGAACGAGGTCGTAGCGATTGTCATTTCTTGGGTAGCCGCATCGAAGCTCGCTGCCCAATTGCGACCTTTTTGCTTGCGTCAAAGGTTAGATCGGTGGTTGATCTTGCGAGCCGGGCGATTTTGCACCTGGGGCCGCGGTTTTCGCGGGCTATCAAAAAAGAGCCATGACGTCGATTGTGAGTTGCCCCCGTTTTCCTATCGATTTCTCGGTGGCCGCAAACGGTCAGTAGTCGGGCATTCTGGCCAGTGGGAGCAGCTGCTTGGCCGCTGCAATCAGTGGCCTGCTTCTCTGCGTCTGCCCACCATCCCGCGCCCGCCGAGGTTGGATGCAACCCAACTCGCTCACCGCTTGTGGCGCCCCCCCACGCTGGCGAGACCTTGTCCTCGCAGCCTTTGGCACTGAACGCTAGGTACCTCGGGCCTGTCCCGGCAACGCCCCGGCCCAGAGCCCAGCGCCTAGCGCCCAGTGCCCTCCCCATCACCTCACCCCTTCCACGTGCTGCCGTTTCATTGATATCCCACGGTGGTTGTCGCGCGACGGCCTTCAACTTGTTTCCCTTCACACGTAACACCTACATGTCCACCGCACCTTCCCTCTACGACACGGTCCCAACCGGGACTCACATGCATTCAAGATGGGCACGATTGCCGAGCTCTTCTACCCCGGGCTCGCTCCATCGACTTTGTATCCGCATCAACCCCAAGCCCATGTTTGCGCCAGCACTAATACCACGGGGAGCACCACGCCGCAGAGAGCCATGCTAATTCCTAGCTTCCAGCTATGCCTTGCGCATTACTGTGATCTCCATGGCCCCACGCCCTTGATGGTGACCGAAGGATTCCCCGTTCCCTGCAGTGCATGTCCTGGCGCCGACGCTGCCTCCTATGTCACCGGTGTCGCTGTCGATAGGCCGCACTCCAGCGCCCACGTCTCCGCCGACGCGTCGCAGACAGCCGCTATTACTGAAGCCCTGCGGCACCTCGAGTTTGCACCTCATCGCAGCTCTTCAGTTCCTGCCTCGGTCGCAGCCCAGGAAGCCCATAGTTACCGCGCTTCTCTCCGCGCCCAGGCGGCCACCGCGGGCTCCGCTATCGAGACGCCGCCGCAGAGCCCCCGACTTCCCCAAGTCTCCGGCTCTGGCGCGGCGTCGCAGAGGCCGCGGCACGAGTTCCGGAGGACATATGACGAGTATGTCACGCGGCGTGCCGGTCCCTGCGAGAACTGCGCCCTCACCCTACCCAAGCGCCAAGAAGGAGACAAGGATATGGGCGTCGACTCCCGGCCCGATCGCGGTCCCACACTCCGAACCCGGGCCCCGTGCGAGCGTGTGTTCGGCGGCATCGACAGCACATCGCCGCCTTCGTCACGAACTTCATCCTCTAGCCCATCAGAGGATGAATCCTTGACTAGACGTCGCCCATCGCACCGGCGCACCGGCACTACCGTTTCAGTCGCCTCACGCTCAACAGTTAGCTCAACTGCTGGTGGTGCACATACACACTATCTTGACTACACTTCTACTCATGAGCCGCTCATGCCGTCGTCCTTCTCCATTGTGCGCGCTTCGTGCCTGCGCACTCTCTCGCTTGAAACCCTCCCGCGTGCTCCCAACACCGGCTCGCCTACCGCCACAGGCAGCTCTGTTTCTACACCGAGCGCTTCGCCCATCACTCCCGCCTTTGTCACGACACATAGCGCCGGTTCTGCAGCGTCTGGGGGACCCATATTCTTTGGTGACTCCAACACTGGCTTCACAACCGCTTACATTTTCCGGATCCCGGATATTCACGCTCGCGGGCACAAGCGCGTTTATGCTTTCCTTGCTCTCAGTACCCATCGCGAGCGTCTTGCCATGAAGACGTTTGGGTTTGTTGCCG
>Ga0247763_1000253_pt1 | contig 29780 bp, 26 predicted proteins | sample UWRJL141409B4_FD_179926 | JGI IMG/M metagenome (GOLD analysis project Ga0247763, IMG submission 179926) | Plant litter microbial communities from Arlington Agricultural Research Station in Wisconsin, United States - UWRJ-L141-409B-4 | ecosystem: Environmental > Terrestrial > Plant litter >... | reverse complement strand
CGAAGTGGACGATCTCCAGCACGTCGCCCGCCTCGATCGCCACCCGCCCGTGCTCCGCGCGGGGCACTACCTCGCGGTTTCGCTCGATCGCGACGGGACCGTCCGTCAAGCCCAGGTGCTCGACCAGCCCGGCCAGGGTGAGCGAGGCCGGAATGTCGCGCTGTTCGCCGTTGATGGTGACGCGCACGGCGAGAAAATGGCTCGCACGGCCCGCTCTGTCAACCGCGGAGCTCTTCGGCCCTCGGCCTCTCGCAGCCTGGACCTTCTCGCAGCCCGGTTTTTCTCGCAGCCCGGTTTTCTCGCAGCCTCGGCGCCGTGGCTCACTCGCTGAGCGGGATCGGAATCCAGAACGTGCGCAGCTTCGTCATGCTGCCACGTCGCTCGTAGCCGGCGAGACCGTACAACACGTTCCACCAGTGCCCGTCGGGCGTCTCCCCGTAGGAGAAGAACGGGAATACGTGCACTTGCCAGTCGAGCCCCTGCCGCACGCGCTGCTCGGAGTAATACACGTTGCCGATCAGCTGGCTCGTGTGGTTGTCCTCGGCGAAGCGCCAGTAGATCGGGAAGCCGATTGTCGTACGCGACGAGCGGGACGCGAAATCCCAGAAGAAGGGCGCGATCACCGTGTGTGTGTCGTAGCCGTCGCGCCCGAAGTAGAGGAGCGGGTGAATGTTCGTGCTCCAGCCGCGCAGGTCGGTCGTGTGCTGGAACAGCGGCGTGATCCAGGTGCTCTCGCTCAAACCCTTGCGCTCGAAGTTGGCGTAGAAGGGGAAGATCACCTGGCTGTCTTCGCGCGGACCGGTGCGGCTGAAGTAGAAGGGGAGCAGCAGCTTCTGGTCGAGCCCGATCTCCGGATCGCGGTAGTGCCAGAACAGCGGCGTGATCATGTCGAGCTCGGTCTTGCCGCGATACCGGGCGTAGCCCCACGTGATGAACGTCTCGTATCCGAGCTCGCTGTTCGCGTAGGCGAAGAACGGATTGATCAGCAGCGACGCGGAGCCCTTGTGCCCGATGTGGAAGAACGGGAACAACGTCGTGTGCCGCTCGTCTCGGCCCCACAGGCTGTAGTAAAGCGGGAACACGTGCAGCGCGTCGCGCTCCTCGGTGTGCTTGCGGTACACCGGGCCCCAGATGTCGAGGCTCGACTGCTCGCGCTTGTCGACGTTGTGGTAGTGCAAGAGCGGCGGGATGAGGCGGTACTCGGAGAGCTCGTCCTTGCCCGAGAAATAGAGGGGGGCGATGCCGAGATCGATGTCCTTCGCGGTGTCGCCGTTGCAGCTCGAGCCGCCGCTCCAGCTGCAGAAGTAGGGCCCGATGAGGTTGAAGCCGCTGTCGGCATCGTGGTTGAAGTAGGTGAGGAGCGGCGGGATGATCGTGTACCCGCCGCCTGGACGATTGCCGTCGAAGAACAGCGGCGCGAGCCAGAGATCGCTGCGATCGGGGGCCACCCGCTGAACGAACGGGCCCACCACGGTCGTTCGGCTGTCGGCGTCGCGCAGGTTCCAGAACAGGGGAAACAGCACGTCGTCCGCGCGCTCGGCGCTGCGCCGGTTGTAATACAGGCCGAACAGCGAGGCTCGATCGGGCTGCGTCGGGTCTTTCAGGCTGGGCTGGACACGCTCGAACCAGAAGGGTGGGAAGCTCGAGCTGAAGCGGTAGCCGCTGTCATTCGACTCTTGATAGAGCACGCCGTAGAAGCGGCGCTGGAGTTCGTCGCTGCGGCCCAGGCTCGGCTCGTCGAGCTTCTTGTCGCTCCCGATCAGCCGCTTCACCTCGTCGGGGATGGCGAGCGGGTCGTCCGGCAACGTGGGCTCGCCCCCAGGCGTGGCCAGGCGATCGTTGGCGCCCGACGCGGCGTGCGTTTCGGGGACGTCGGAGGGCTTCGTGCTCGGCTGCTTCTGGCGCGGCGCGCCGGGCGGCGGACGCGTGCTGAAGCCCGGATCGCCCAGGTCGGAACCGAACGGATCTTGTGCCAGCGCCGATGCCGCCTGGCTCACCGTCGCCAACACCAGTGTGGCAGCTCGACGGCGGGCAGCACTGGAGGGCATATTTTCGTTCCGAAGCAGACGCGCGCGGCACCAGCCACGAGCGACCGAGCCGCTTATGCTCGCTGTGAGCGGTCAGGTCAAGCAGGAACCGGCCACTAGGCAAAGGCCGGCGCTGTCGCATTGACTGGGGAGCCGGCAAACCCGATGGTGACGTCCTCATCCGCCGCAGCCGCGCGCTCGTTCAGCGAGTATAGGAGCAGCCGTGCGTGTTTTGGCGATTGACCTGGGGAGCGTTCGAGTCGGCATTGCCGTGTCCGATGAGCTAGGCCTCATGGCTCACCCGCGACCGCACCTCGTCGGAGGCGACGCCAAGCGCCTGCTCGCCGAGCTCGGAAAGCTCGCCACGGAGGAGAACGTCGCCCACTTTCTGCTCGGGTTGCCTCGCCACCTGAACGGCAGCGAGGGCCGTGGGGCACGCGACGCACGACGCTTCGCCGCCGCGCTCGGGCGCGCGACGGGTCTGCCGGTCACCCTCGTCGACGAGTGGCTCTCCACGCGCGAGGCGCACGCGCGGCTGCGGGAGGGTGGCCACAAGCAGCGCGACACGCGCTCGCGCGTCGACAGCGCCGCGGCGGCCGTGATGCTCCAGAGCTGGCTCGACGCAGGCGGGGCTCGGGAAAGTGGCGATGAGTAGCTCCCGGCGCCGGCGCAGCGCACGCAGCGGGAAGGGCTGGCGCCGCCTGCTCGCCGGGCTCGGCCTCGCGCTGGTGATCGGCGCGACCGCGGCGGGAGGATTCTGGTTCTGGTCGCGGCGCGCTGGCGAGCGCGGCGCGGTCGTGAGCATCGACGTTCGCGGCGACGAGGGGGCGAGCCAGCTGCGCGACCTGCTCGAGCGAGGCGGACTGCTCGACGAGCCAGCGCTGTTCGAGGCCTTCGCGGCGGTGACGCGGTCACGCGCGAGGTTGAAGCCCGGCCCCCATCTGCTGCGTCCAGGCCTCTCCCCCGCAGAGCTCCTCGCGCGCTTGACGCGGAGCAACACCCGCCCCGTCGTCAAGGTCAGCATCCCCGAGGGATACAATCGGTTTCAGATCGCCGAGCGGCTGGAGAAGCTCGAGGTGGCGAGCGCGCGCGTCTTCCTCGAGCGCTCCGCAGACGCCGCACGGCTGGGCTCGCTCGGCGTCGAAGCGCCCACGGCCGAGGGGTATCTGTTCCCGGCGACCTACGAGCTCTTCGTCGACAGCGATCCCGACGCGCTGCTCGGCACGCTCGTGCGCGAAACCAAACGACGTTTGCAGCGCCTGCTGGAGCGGCATCCGGGCCGCCTCGAGCAACTCGGGCGGGAGGAGGGCTGGGGCGAGCTCCAGGCGCTCACGCTGGCCTCGATCATCGAGAAGGAGGCCGCCGACAGCCGCGAGCACGGCAACATCGCGAGCGTGTTCTTCAATCGCCTGCACGACGCGAGCTTCCGCCCGCGCCGCATGCTCCAGTCAGACGCCACCGCCGCGTACGGCTGCCTCGTCGCGCGTGCGCAGATCGAGACGTGTCGCGACTATCGCGGGCTGGTCACCCCCGCGATGCTGCGCGACGCGACCAACCCCTACAACACGTACAAGCATCCCGGGCTGCCTCCAGGACCGATCGCCAATCCCAGCGAGTCGGCTGTCGTTTCCGTGCTCGCCCCACCGACGACCCCCTACTTCTTCTTCGTGGCGGGCGCCGCCAAGCGTCATGTGTTCAGTCGGACCCTTTCGGAACACGAACGCGCCATCGTGACGGGCGTGCCCGCGAGCTCGGACGAACCGGCGCCGCCCGGCGGAGGCCCGCTCGTCAACGACCCCTGATCGCCGTCTTCTGGCGCTTTGCTCGATCCTTCTCTAAACTGAACGCGGACGTCGTGCCTGAATCCAGCCGCGAAGAACTCCCGATGGTGCTCGTGCCGCACCCGCATGTGCGGGTAGACGCCAACGTGCTCGGTGGCAGCCCCTACGTCGTGGGCTCGCGCGTGCCGGTGCGCCGGCTCTGGGCGTTTTATCGCAAGGGCATCACCATCGACACGCTGCTGCGGCGCTTCCCGCGGCTCGGGGCGGGGAAGATCTTCGACGCTCTGGCGTTCGCGTACGACAACGAAGAGGTCATGATCGCCGACATGCAGCGCGAAGAGCAGCTGCTCGATCGGATCGAGTCGGGCAAGAAGGACGACGGCTCGCCCGCGGCGCGGCAGATGGATCTGCCGTTCTCCGAGTAGTCTGCCGTCCGGCGGAAGGCTCTGTCAGATACCCCGTTGGCCGGGGCTCGAGATGCCCCGTTGGCCGGCGCCGGTCTCAGGCCAGACCACGCCGCGCGAGCTCCGCGGCGAGCGGGTCGAGTTCTTCGCGCTGCAGGCTCGCAAACTGCTCGGGCGTGCCCGGGCGGGGAGGGTATGCCAGGCGCAGCGCGAGGCCGCGGCGCGCTGCCTCGCGGCAGCGTGACGCAAAGGCGTCGTCCGCTTCGGCGGCATCGAGCAGCGCGCCGGCGACCTCGGCTTGCATCTCGGGGCGGCTGCACACGAGCAGCAGATCGCATCCGGCGCGCACCGCCGCCACCGCCGATGCCCCCACCGAGCCGTGCCCCGCGATGGCCTGCATCTCGAGATCGTCGGAGAACAAGACGCCGCGGAATCCCAGCTCTCGGCGCAGGAGGTCGCTCGCGATCGCCCGGCTCAACGTGGCCGGGCGATCAGCGTCGAGCGCGGGATACACCACATGCGCGGTCATCATACTGTCTGCCTGCGCCGCCAGGCGCTGGAAGGGTACGAGCTCCACGGCATCGAGCCGCGCGCGGGGGTGGCTGACCGTGGGCAGCGCCAGGTGGCTGTCGAGCAGCGTGTCACCGTGGCCCGGATAGTGCTTGAGACAGCCCGCCACCCCGCCCGCGCGCAGCCCGCGCAGGTACGCCGCTGCGCGCTCGACCACGGCGTCGGGCTCGCGCCCGAAGGAGCGATCCCCGATGATGGGGTTGTCGGGGTTGGTGTCCACGTCGACCACGGGCCCGAAGTTCGTCGTCACGCCCAGACACGCGAGCTCGCGGGCCACGGCCGCCGCCACGCGCTCGATCAGGCCGACGTCGCCGAGCTCCCCCAGCCGGCGCATCGGCGGCAGGCGCAGGGCAGGGGGACCAAGCCGCGCCACGCGTCCGCCCTCTTCGTCGATCGCCACCAGCGGCGGGAGCCCGACGGGGCTGCTCGAAGCGAAGCTCGCGCACGCGCGCTGCAGCCCTCCCAGCCCCGAGAGGCCCGGCTCGACGTTGCGACGAAAGATCACCACGCCGGCGCGTTCGCCTGCCGCGAACGCCGCGCCGAGCTCCGCTGGCGGTCGAGCACCTGCAAAACCAACGACCATCAGCTGCCCGACGAGCTGCCGCAACGACAGCTGGTCGAGCGTGGCGTCCAGCTGGGCCGCGAAGCCCGGCTGTGCCGCTAGACCAGGCTGACCCGAACCCATCACGCCGCGTGATCCTCGCTCAGTTGACGCGCGCGTCGATCTTCGCCGCTTCCGTCATGCTCGCCACCATGGCGGTGAGCTGGTCGGCGTCAGGCCCCTCGACCATCAAGCGCAGCTTGGCCTCGGTGCCGCTCCAGCGCACCAGCACGCGGCCACGCTTGCCGAGCGAGCGCTCGGCCTTCGAGATCTCGCGCGCGAGCTGCGGCATGTCTTCGAGCGGCTTGCGCACTGGCAGCTTCACGCTCTCGAGCACCTGCGGCACGCGCTCCATCACCCGCGCGAGCTCGCTCAGCGGGCGCTCTTCCCGCACCATGATGGCGAGGACCTGAAGCGCGGCCACGACGCCGTCGCCGGTGGTCGTGTGCTCGAAGAAGACCAGGTGCCCCGACTGCTCGCCGCCGAACGTGCAACCGTGCTGCCGCATCTCCTCGACCACGTAGCGATCACCCACCGGGGTGCGACGCAGGAGGCCTCCCGCCGCCGTGACCGCCAGCTCGAGCCCCATGTTGCTCATCACGGTGGCCACCAGGGTGCGCTTCGGCAGTCGCTTTTGCTCGAGCAGGCGCGTCGCACAAAGCGCCATCAGCGTGTCACCGTCGACGATGGCACCCGTCTCGTCCACCACGATCAACCGGTCGGCGTCGCCGTCGAGCGCGATGCCGATGTGCGCCTTGCGCTTCACCACTTCCTTGGCGACGTGCTCGGGGTGCAGAGCGCCGCACTCCTTGTTGATGTTACGCCCGTCGGGTTTGCACCCGATGGCATAGACATGGGCGCCGAGCTCGGCGAACACGGCCGGCGCTACTCGGTAGGCAGCGCCGTGGGCCGCGTCCACCACGACGCGCAGGCCCTTGAGCGTGAGCTCTTTCGGGAACGTGTTCTTGGCGTAGACGATGTAGCGCCCCGAAGCGTCGGCGATGCGCTCGGCGCGGCCGACTTTGGCTCCCGTGCACTGGTAGCGGTCGAGCTTGGTGTCGGCGAGCAGCGCCTCGATCGCGGCCTCTTGCGGGTCGGGCAGCTTGAAGCCGTCTGGCCCGAAGAGCTTGATGCCGTTGTCTTGAAAGGGGTTGTGGCTGGCGCTGATCACTACCCCCGCGTCGGCGCGCATGCTGTGCGTGAGGTTCGCCACCGCGGGCGTTGGGATCGGGCCAGACAGGAGGACGGTGCCCCCCATGGCACAGATGCCGGAGGCGAGCGCCGTCTCCAGCATGTAGCCGCTGAGCCGCGTGTCTTTCCCGATCACGACGTGTGGTGAGGTACCCCGCGCCGAGCCGCGCGCCACCCAGGCGATCGCGCGCCCGAGGCGCAGCGCGAGTTCGGGCGTCATCGGCTCGACGTTGGCGAGACCACGGATACCATCGGTCCCGAAGAGATTCCTGACGGGGGGCGGCTCGCTCGGAATGTAAGCCCGAGCGGCAGCGCCGTTCGCCGTCGGCAGGTCGTCTGCCTTCGAGCGCGCCGCCTTCGCCTTGCCGTTCGACGTCGGGCCGGCGGCAGCGCTGACGTTCGGCGCTTTATCTTTCGAGGGCCTGTCTCGAGTGGCCTTGCCGTTCGATGACTTGCCGTTCGATGATTTGCCGCCGGATGCCTTGTCGTTCGATTTCGCGCGTACTCTGCCGGTTTGTTTGGAGCTCATGCGTCTGCAGGCGGGTCAGTTTCCAGGTTGAGCAGGATAGCTCGGGCTGCTCCGACCAGGAAACACGATCCCGTGACAACCACGAGGCCTTGCGGGCCTACCTTCGCCCTGGCCCCCTCGATCGCGCGCCCCACGTCCGTAAAAACCTGACCTGGTGCATATTTGGCCATCTCGGTGGGCTCGACCGCGCGGCTCACCGGGGGCTTCACGTAAAAGCGATGCCCGGCGCTGTGCTCCAGCCGGTCGAGCATGCTCTTCCAGTTCTTGGTCTCGACCGCGCCGAACACCAGCGCGACGTCACCCCGGGTGCCCGCCCCGCCCGCCAAGCTCGAGTCGATCACATGCGACAGACACACCGCCGCGTCGGGGTTGTGTGCGCAGTCGAGCAGCGTGAGCTCTTGCCCGCTCCGGTGCAGTAGCTCGTTGCGGCCGGGCCACACCGCTGTCTCGACGCCTGTCGCCATCGCGTCGGGCGGAATGCCGAGCGTGCGGGCGATGGTGGTAGAGACGGCGAGGTTCGAGCCATACATCGCGATTCGCGGGTACGCGAGCTGCGCGCCGTGATAGGGCTCGGCCTCGCCCAAGGGCAAAAGGTCGGCTCCGACCTCTGCGCAGCGCCGCTCGACCTCGAGCAGCGCATCGGGGTGCAGCTTGCCCACGATGACCTTGCTGCCGGGTTTGATGATGCCGGCCTTCTCCCGCGCGATCTCCGTCAGCGTGGTGCCGAGCATGTCCATATGGTCGAACGACACGCGCGTGATTGCAGCGATGATCGGCGGCGGGATCACGTTGGTCGCGTCGAGCCTGCCCCCGAGCCCCACCTCCAGCACGGCCGTATCGATCTTCGCCTCGCGGAACACTAGGAACGCCACCAGCGTTGCCGCTTCGAAGAAGGTGAGATCGAGGTTGCGATCGAGCACCTCGTCGATGTGGCTCACCAGCACGTCGTCCGAGACGTTCACCCCGTCGATCTGAATACGCTCGGCGAACCGGTTCAGATGCGGCGAGGTGAACAGGCCCACGTGCGTGCCTTGTGCGCGCAACATCGACGCGGTGAAAGCGCAGACGCTACCCTTACCGTTCGTGCCGGCGATGTGGATGGCCTTGAACGTGCGCTCGGGGTTGCCGAACGCCGCACAGGCCGCCTGCATCCGCTCGAGCCCCAGCTGGCGCCCACGGGGTAGCAGCCCATACAGCCGCTCGAGGGTCTGTTTGATGTTACGACTCACCGCTCCTCGATATCACACGGGGCGTCAACGACATCGCATCCGTCAAGGACGTCCGAGTCCGTCAACGACACGTCCGCGAACGACTCGCCTGTCGAATCGACAGCGGTCGAAAACACGTCTGTCGAATCGACAGCAGGACGCACGGCACCGGCCTGTATTGCATCGATGCACGCTGCGTCAAAGCACACGTCGGTCTCGATGCGTGAGGAGTGCCGACGCGGCGGAACATTATCAGAGCGTTTCAAACCCGGCTCCAAAGCGCAAATGTTTTGTACTGGATCACTCGGCATGACGCCCTGGCGCCAACATCCGATCGCCGTCGAGGCGGGCGGCTCGCAGCGTCCCCTGCCGAGCTTGGTTTGCGTCGCGCGAGCGTTCGCCCAGCGCCGCCGGAGGCCAGCTCCCTCCCGCTCGTACTGCCGCTTCGCTCCATCGACTGCACGGTATTCCATTTCACGGCGCTCCGATTCACGGGATTCATTTCCCACTCGCCGATTTCCGCGGAGTGATCCTCCGCCTTCCCCCGCGCGCAGTGTAGGCAAGAGGCGCCGGCACCACCAGTTCGGAGGGATGCGATGACCGCGGGGAGACTGCAGCGTGCCTGCTGCGGCCACGGGGCCCAGTCGGCGGCGAGTCGGTTCGTGTGGATGCATTGCAGGCGATTTCACGACAAAGGTGTCACCAGTCCGCGAGACCCAGGTTATACGCGCGCCCATGAACGTTCGGCTCGGAATCAAGCGGATAGGCCCGATACACGTGCCGCTTCCCGCCTACCAGACCTCGGGCTCGGCGGGCCTGGATTTGTGCGCGGCGTTGAGCCTCGCCGTCGATCTCGCCCCCGGGCAACATCGATTGTTTCCGACGGGCATCTGCGTCGAGATTCCCGACGGCTTCGAGGGTCAGGTGCGACCCCGCTCGGGGCTCGCGCTGCGGCACGGCGTCACCGTGCTGAACGCCCCCGGAACCGTCGACTCCGACTACCGCGGCGAGCTCGGTGTCGTGCTCGTCAACCACGGCCCGACTCCGATCGAGATCAAGCCGCTCGACCGCATCGCCCAGCTCGTGATCGCTCCGGTGGTGAAGGTGGAGCTCGAGGAGGTGCCGACGCTAACGGAGACCGATCGCGCGGCGGGTGGATACGGGTCCACCGGCGTCTGACGCGCTGCTCGGCGCCCGCTCGATGCGTTTACTGACGCGCTGGATGAACGCGCGCAGGCGAGTGTGCAGAATGCCACGCTCCAGATCACGCGTGATGATGTGATGCGAGCGCTCGAGGATCAGCAACTCCTTGTCGAGCAGGGGCGTCCCGAGCCGGGCGTAGACGATGCGTGCGTTGTTGACGGGGCAGACGCGATCGCGCCGCCCGTGTGCCACGAAGGCGGGACAGCTCACCAACCCCAGCCGCCCCTCGACGCGTCGCCCCGCCAGGCGCACCTCGTTGCCCGCGTGCGCCGGCTGCTCGCTGTAGGTGACCTGGGTGCGGCGCCCCTCCGGATCGAGAATGTCAGGCCCCGACTTGGGCAACGTGAAGTCCGGAATGCCCAGCCAGTCGATGGCCGCCAGCGCCAGGCTCGGATAGGGCCAAGGGAGGCGAATGGGTGACCCGAGCACCCCGACACCCACCACCCGCTCCGGAAAATCCACCGCGAGGTCGAGCGCGATCAGCGACCCCATCGACGAGCCGATCACGATCACCTTCTCGTGCTCGGCCGCGAGCGCGAAGAGCGCCCGCTCCGCGGCATGCAGCCAATGGCTGAAGCGCGTTCGCGCCAGGTCGAGCACGCTCGTCCCGTGCCCCGGAAGCAGGGGGGCGAGCGCGGCGAGCCCGAGCTCGCGCGCGACCCCGACGACCATCTCCACCTCCTGCGGAGTGGCGCCGAAGCCGTGCAGCGCGAGCACCGCCGGGCCACGGCCCTCTGCCTCCAGCGTCCCGAGCGGCGGACCGCCGAGCAGAGAAGCGCGCCCGCCGACGCGAGCGACCCCCGCCATCATTCCTCGCCTCGCTTGATGCCGTAAGCGCGAATCTTCTTGTGCAGGTTGGTGCGCTCGACGCTGAGCGCGACCGCGGCGCGCGAGATGTTCCAGTCGGTGTCGACCAGGGTCTGCAGAATGTAGGCGCGCTCCGCGGCGTCGCGGTACTCGCGCAGGCTGAGCCGCTCGCCCTGCTGGGACGGAAGCGCCGCCGTCGGCGCGGTCGCGGCGGGCGGGCGCGGATCGTCGTCGAACGGGCTGACGTGAGGATCCTCCGGCAGATCGGCGATGCTGATGACATCGCTCGACAGGATGGCTGCGCGTTCGACCACGTTCTTCAGCTCGCGCACGTTGCCCGGCCAGGCGCGCTGCTGCAGGGCCTGAAAGAACGCCGGGTCGATGCGCTTCGTGCGCAGGCCGTTCTCCTGGCAGAACGACCCGACGAACGCCTCGGCGAGCAGGGGGATGTCGCTCGGCCGCTCGCGCAGCGCGGGAACGTGCAGCGGGAACACCTCGAGCCGAAAGAACAGGTCTTCCCGGAAGCGCCCCGCCGCCACCTCGCGCCCCAGGTCTTTGTTGGTGGCGGCCAGGAGGCGCACGTCCACGTGCATCACGTGCTCGGAGCCCACGCGTGAGAGCTCGCCATTCTGGAGCACGCGCAGCACCTTGGCCTGGGCTGTCAGATCCATGTCCCCGATCTCGTCCAGGAACAGCGTGCCGCCGTGGGCCTGCTCGAAAAGGCCTCGCTTGGCGCCGTGCGCGCCGGTGAAGGCGCCGCGCTCGTGGCCAAAGAGCTCGCTCTCGATGAGCTCGCGCGGCATGGCGGCACAGTTCACCTTCACGAAGGGCGCGTCGCGGCGCGGGCTCAACCGGTGAAGCGCGCGACTGACCAGCTCTTTACCGGTGCCGCTCTCGCCCGTGATCAACACGTTAGCCTTGGTGGGAGCCACCCGGTCGATATCGCGAAACAGCTTCTGCAACGGCTCGCTCGTGCCCACCATCTGGTAGCGTTGCTCGAGCTCGAGCCGCATCTGCTCCACGGTCCGCCTCAAGCGGGCGCCGCGGATGCTGTTCTCCACGCTGACCACGATGCGGTCGCGGTTGAGCGGCTTCTCGAAGAAATCGCTGGCGCCGAGCTTGATCGCCTGCACCGCGTCTTGAACGCTGGCGTGCCCGCTGATGACGACCACCGGTATGTCGCTGGTCGCGTCGTCACGCTTCATCGACTCGAGCAGGTCGAGTCCGCTCTGGCCGGGCAGCTTGAGATCGACGATGGCCAGATCGATCGGGTGCAAGGGGTTCTTCAGGCACTCGATCGCCTGCTCGGCGCTGCCTGCCTCGAGCATGCGGTAACCCACGCCCGAGAGCACCATGCCGAGCGTGCGGCGAATGTTCTTCTCGTCGTCGACGACCAGGATAGTCGACGACGCCGTCTGCAACGTCGCGTCGCGCGCCGGAGGCGCCTCGCCCTCAATTTCCGCCATTCGACGGCCCCCCCAGAAACTCGAGAAACCGCGTGGCGGGCACCGCGAACGGACTGTCCGGGTAGTCGCGCAGGACGCGCTGGAACGCTGCGACCGCCTTCGGCTTGTCACGCATCTTCAGGTAAGTTTCCCCCATCAACGTCACGGCCTCCGCCTCGAGCCCGGAGGCTGCGTAGTGCTCGAGCGCGAAGTTCACCCGATCGATCGCCGGCGGATACTCGTCGCGCTTGAGGTAGAAGCGCGCCACGTACAGCTCGTGCCGAACCAGCACGCCCGTCACCACCTGCAGCATGTAGTCGAGCTCGACGCGGCGATGGTATTCGGGGAAGTCTCCAATGAACGCCTGCAGGGAGAGATGGGCCCCGCGCACCGCGGACAGATCGCGCTCCTCGAGCGGCGGCTGAAACACGCTCGCGTCGGACTGCAGAAACTGGGCTCGCACGATCCGATAGCGCGCGTAGGGCACGTCCGGATCGCTCGGGTAGTCGCGCGTGAAGCTCTTGTAGGCGGCCGTCGCCTCCGCGTACTTCTCCTGGCGGAACGAGGCGTCTGCCAGTCGAAGCTCCGCCAGGCGCGCGTAGCGCGTGTAGCTGAAATTGCGGCGTACATCGCCGAGCAGGCGCACCGCGACCTCCCAGTCCTGATCGAGATAGGCCTCGACGGCCTCGTCGTACGCGACGCGCGCCTCTTCCTGATACTGCTCCGCGGTCTTGGCGGCCTTCGGCGCGGGAGCGCAGGCGCCCGCCGCGAGCAGAAGCAAAAAGGAGAGCGTGATCCAGCCGTTCGGCCTCATGTCGCGGTGGTAGCCGTTCGGGCTCGGCTGCGCAACCCTTTGCCAACCAGGCGCTCTGCGCTATAGCGCTCGTCTCTCCGAGATGCGCCGGTTTCATGAGTCGGGCTGCATGAGAGTCCGAGGGCACCTGTCCTCCAGAGAGCAAGGGTTTGGTAATGGCTGAGCGAGTTCCCATGACGCCCAAAGGGGCGGCAAAGGTGCGTGACGAGCTGGCCCGTCTCAAGGCGGAGCGGCCCAAGATCTCACGCGATATCGGCACGGCTCGAGATCACGGCGATATCAGCGAGAACGCCGAGTATCACGCCGCGAAAGAACGCCAGGGCATGGTCGAAGCCCAGATCAAAGATCTGGAAGACAAACTCTCCCGCTGCGAGATCATCGATCCCGCCCGGCTGAGCGGCACCCGCATCCGCTTCGGCGCGACCGTCTCGCTCTCCAACATCGAGACGGACGAGAAGTCCACCTACCAAATCGTCGGCGCCGACGAAGCCAACATCGACGAAGGCACCATTTCGGTTTCTGCGCCGCTCGCCCGAGCCCTGATCGGCAAAGAGGCGGGCGACGAGGTGACGGTGAACCTGCCGATGGGCAAGCGGACCTACGAAGTCATCGACGTCTCTTTCCAATAAGTCACCCGCCCGAGGCCGAACGGGAGGCCGCTGGCTGCGGCCAAAAATCCGAGGAAGTTCACGGCCGTCGCGAGATTGCTAGTGAAATCGGCTGCGATGGTATAGAGGCGGCGAGTCGTGCAGGAAGAGGCAACCAAGTTATCCAAGCGGGCGAAGCGTCGAGCGGCCGGTGAAGACGGCACCGAGGCGCCGGCCGACGCGGCCACGAGCGGGGAGGGTGCAGACGAGGCCGTTGGCGAAGACGCCGAGGGCTCGGGCGAATCTGCGCCACCCGAGGAGGGTACAGAGCAGGGGGCGCCCAATCGCCAGGCGCGCCGTACTGCTGCGGCGAAGGCTCGCGCCCGCCGCAAGCGGGAGCGCGAGGCCGCCAGCGCGATCGGTCTCGACGCCGCCGAGATGGTCGATGACGCCCTCGTGCGCTTCACCGACAAGGTCACTCGCGTCGTTCGCCGCAACTGGAACGCCATCCAGTGGGCGCTCGGCATCGGTATCCTGGGCTGGCTCGGCTGGCAGGTGTACAGCTGGCGCCGAGCGAGCGTGAACGCCGACGTGTCCGACGCGCTCTACGTCGCGGTCAACGCAGAGCGTGGCCGCACGGGAGACCCGGCGGAGCAGGGCAAGCCCAACGCCAACGGGGTGATCGATCCCACCCCGATCTTCGAGAACGACGCGGCCCGGCTCGAGGCCGCCGCAAAGCACTATCAAGAAGTGATCGAAATCGAATCGGGCTCGCCAGCGGCGGGCTTCGCTCACATCGGCAAGGGTGGTGTGCTGCTCGAGCAAGGCAAACCCGACGAGGCACGGGCCGAGTTCGAGGCCGCCGCCAAGATCGCCGGCGAAGGGAACCCCGAGTTGCGCGGCGGGGCCATCGAGGGCCGCGCCCTGAGCCTCGAAGCCAAAGGCGACCTGGCCGGCGCCGCTGCTGCTTTCGAAGAGCTCGCCAGCGTGCCGAGCTTCGAGAACCGCGCCCTCTACCAGCAAGCGCGGGTCAAACAACTCGCTGGCGACGGCGAGGCCAGCAAGGCCCTCTTGAACAAGCTCTTCAAAAACCTCGGTCCGCCCAAGGCGGCATCGTTCGGTGGCCTGCCGGAGAGGCCCGAGTTTTTGCGCCAGCGCGCCGTTCAGCTCGCCAGCGTCGTCGATCCGCTCGAGAAGGACGTCGCGATCCCGAAGCCTCCCGTCGGCGCCGACGCCGTACAGCAGATGCTCGAACAGCTGAAGCAGCAGGGCGTCGTCGCGCCGCCTGCACCGAGCCCCTGAGCCATGGCGCGCCCGAACCGATACGTCGCCGCGGCATTGGCCGTCATGGCGTGGGCAGCCGTGGGCTGCCAGTCCATGCGCGGCAGCGCTAACCCCGACATGCCGCTCTGGATGCATCGAGCCAGCGGCTCGATGCAGGTCGAGTACACACGCTCGGTGATGGCCCGCTCGCGCGAGGTCGGCGAGCCCTATGAGCGCGGTGGCGCCGAGATCGACAGCGGCCGCCGCCGCATCTTCGCGGGCTCGCGCGACAACGGCATGTACGCCCTGCAGGCACAAGACGGCTCCGTGCTCTGGCGCTACGAGACCCTCGGCCCGGTCCAGAGCGAGCCCCACTACGACAGCCGGGAAGACGCGCTCTACTTCGGATCCAACGACGGCGCGCTCTACAAGGTCAACGCCGGCACCGGAACGCTGCACTGGCGCTTCTCGACGGGCGCGGAGATCTCGCGCCGCGTGGTGCTGAAAGACGGCGTCGTTTACGCCGTCAACGCCAACGACACCGTCATCGCGATCAACGCCAAGACGGGCGCCATGATCTGGAACCAGCACCGCTCGCCAGCCCTCGGCATGGAGGTCGCTGGATACGCTGGCCCGCTCGTGTGGCGTGGGCTCGTCTACTCCGCCTTCAGCGACGGCACCGTGACCGCGTTCGACGCTCGCAGCGGCGAGGAGCGCTGGGCGCCCGTCGATCTCTCGGCCGCCGCCGAGCAGACGCTGGGGGAGCTGCCGACCTACCTCGACGTCGACACCACGCCGATTGCCGATGTCATCGAGGACCAGCCCGTGGTCTACGTCGCGAGCTACGAGGGCGGCGTCTACGCGCTGAACGCCGACAACGGCGCGCGCGCGTGGGCCAACACGCTCGTGCGCGGCGCGAGCGAGATCTACCTCTGGCAGCAACCAGCGCACCCGTCGCGCAGCGGCGGGCCCGGCGTGCCCGCGCGCAAGCTGCTGATCGTCTCCACCGGCACCACGGGGCTCTGGGCGATCGAGCCGGAGACCGGCAACGAAGTTTGGCACCGCGCGGTCCCTGCCGCCGGTACCTCGCGCGCGGTGCCGATCCTCGGCGCGTTGATGTTCTCGACCACGCGCCAGGGCCTCTACCTCGTGTCGCCGCTCGACGGGCGCGTCATCGACGGCATCCACACCGGCGAAGGCTTCTCGATGCCTCCCGCTGCGTACGGCGAGCGCGCCTTCATCGTCTCGAACGCCGGCCGCTTCTACAGCGTCCACGTCGAGCCGCCGATCTGAGCTCCCAAGCGCTCGCCTAACCCAGCGCCTGGTGGGCCCGCCCGGCGCGTGGGGCACCGGCGCGCGCAGACGATGGGCCGGCGGCAGCTCCACGATCCCGCCAGAGTCCGCGGCCTTTCATGGTGACCGCTGCGGCTACCGGAACACCGACGACCGTTCGGGCCGACGGGCAACGGCGGCTCTACGCCATCGACTCGCGCCCACTGGAGGAAGCCGCGCAATGGCTCGATCAGTTCCGCGCCTTCTGGCAGCACAAGTTCGACGCGCTCGAGACCGAGATCGCGCGCGGCAAGCGCGAGCGGCGCTCAGAAAAACGGAAGCCCGCCGCCGCCCGAAAATCGGGGTGAGCACCAACGCCCGAAGTGCAGGATCGCGGGCTATCACGACGACCAGTTCGTGGAGAGGTCGGCGGGCATCGTTCGGTTCGGCTGCTGATTACGCGGAAGCAGCCACTGGCGCTCGTTGCCGATGCAGCACTGGCGCTCGTTGCCGATGCAGCGTCGATGCCGATCCAGAGTCGATTACTTGGCACGCCGCGCTTGCGCGATGCGGAGGCCATTGGGCACGCCCCACATGCCTGCAACCTGTGAGCTCGTCGCCATGCAGTCGCCCAGCTCCTTAGCGAGTCGTCGATTGCTCGGCGCGCCGTACGAGGCCTTCGACCCCCACGTGTCTGCAGCCTGGTACTTCGCATAAGATACATTATGTTAACTTTTTATCCACGCCTGAGAATCGGCCTCGCCGCCAAGGCTCGACCCAATTGCCAGGTCCTGGTGTCTCGCGGCGCCGCCCCACAGCCGCTCGCCACCTAGCGCGATTGAATCAGTTCCTCGCGCGCTAGGTGTCCGCGCGCTGGCATCCGCACTCGAGGCGCTCGCACTCGACGGCTCGGAGGCGACAACGGTTCGTGCATGAAACGACCGCGTGGGCGCGCCAACCCACACCACTCGCCCCCGCGTCGATCTCGACCCGGGTCGAGCCGTCTCGCGGACGGCCCACCCGGGATCGGAGACGCCCCGCCACGATCGCGGGCGCGTCCAGCGCGGACTCGAGCCACCGGGGTCGAGCCGTCACGAGGACGGCTCACCCGGCAGCGCGGACTCAGCCCATGTCGAAGTCGTCGCCCATGCCGCCCATGCCGCCCATTCCACCCATACCCATGCCGCCCATGCCGCCCATTCCACCCATGCCGCCCATGCCGCCCATGCCGCCCATTCCACCCATGCCGCCGCCGCCAGGGCCGTGCGAGTGGTTGTGGGCCTTCGGCTTCGGCTTGTCGGCGATGGCCGCCTCGGTGGTGAGCATCAAGCCGGCGATGCTGGCCGAGTTCGTGATGGTGGTGCGCACCACCTTCACGGGATCGATGATACCCAGGCTGAGCAGGTCGCCAAATTTGCCGGTCGCGGCGTTGTAGCCGTAGGCACCCTCGCCGTTCTTGACCTCGTGAACGATGGTCGAGCTGTCGGCGCCGGTGTTGGCAACGATTTGCGTCAGCGGGGCGGCCAGAGCCCGCCCGAGCAGCGCGATGCCTGCCTTCACGTCATCGTTCTCCGCCTCGAGGCCCTCGAGCGCCTTGGCCGCTCGCAGCAGCGCGACGCCGCCGCCCGGCACGATGCCCTCGGCGATGGCAGCACGAGTGGCGTGCAGCGCGTCTTCGAAGCGCGCCTTGCGCTCGCGCATCTCCACCTCGGTGGTGGCGCCCACGCGCACCACGGCGACACCGCCGGCTAGCTTGGCCAGGCGCTCGTTGAGCTTCTCCTTGTCGTAGTCGCTCTTCGTCTCGCCGATCTCGCGACGGATCGTGTCGATGCGGCCCTTGATGGCGCCCTTGTCGCCCTGCCCACCGACGACCGTGGTGTTCTCCTTGTCGAGCACCACGCGCTTGGCGCGACCGAGGTCGCGAACATCGAGCGACTCGAGCTTGCGCCCGAGGCCATCCATGAATGCGGTCGCGCCAGTGAGAACGGCGATGTCTTTGAGCATCTCCTTGCGCCGGTCACCAAAGCCCGGGGCCTTCACCGCCGCCACCTTGAGCACGCCGCGCAGCTTGTTGAGCGTCAGCGCCGCGAGGGCCTCGCCGTCCACGTCTTCCGCGACGATGAGCAGCGCCGCTTGCTTCTGGTTCGCGAGCTCGAGCGCCGGCAGCAGGTCCTTCAGCGACGAGATCTTCTTCTCGTGCACGAGGATGTAGGTGTCCTCGAGCTCCGCCACCAGGCGCTTCTGGTCGGTGATGAAGTAGGGAGAGAGGTAGCCGCGATCCCACTGCATGCCCTCGACGATGTCGACCTCGGTCTCCCGCCCGCGCGCCTCTTCCACGGTGACGACGCCATCGTGGGTCACCTTCTCGAGCGCGTCAGCGAGGATCTGACCGACCTCCTCGTCGCCGTTGGCGCTCACCGTCGCGATGCGCTGGATGTCTTCCTTGCCGCGGATCTTCCGCGACTGCGACTTCACGTTCTCGACGACCGCCGCCGCCGCGCGGTCGATGCCGCGCTTCAGGTCCATCGCGTTGAAGCCCGCCTCGAGCAGCTTCACGCCTTCATTGAAGATCGCCTGCGCCAGCACCGTCGCCGTGGTCGTGCCGTCGCCCGTGTCGTCGTTGGTGCGGGAGGCCACTTCGCGGACCATCTCGCAACCCATGTTCTGAAACTTGCCGGAGAGCTCGATCTCCTTGGCGACGGTCACGCCGTCCTTCGTCACCCCTGGAGCGCCCCAGCTCTTCTCGTACGCCACACAGCGCCCGCCTGGCCCCAGCGTCACCTTGACGACGTTCGCCAGCGCGTCGAGCCCCGCCTTGATCTCTTTGCGAGCCTTGCTGTGGAACACGATCTGCTTGCTCATCCGGATGTCTCCTTTGAAATTTTCTGGGCGTTCCCCCGCTCCCCCGAAAGTCGGGGCCGCCACCTGCCCACGAGCCGAACTTCAGCCGGGGCCACATTCAGGGAAATTTGCTGCGGAACGTATGGTCTCCGCGCCAGAGGTCAACCCCCAAACCAAAGGAAACCAGCTCGGAAAATCGGAGCTGCATTTGTGTCGCTCGGCACCCGCTATCGGCTTGCATTCCTCGATCGATACGGGTAATCAGCCGTCCCCGTCCTTCAAAGGCCAGCCCTTCGGAGAAACGGGGCCGCCTGGAGCCGGTTCGAGCCGACGCAGTTCTTGACCGAAACCAGGTAGCGAGTATCTTCCGTAAGCTGCGGTTTTTTTGAGAAGTAGAACGCCTCAGCAATCTTGGGGGATCGTCTAATGGCAGGACACAAGATTCTGATTCTTGTTATCTAGGTTCGAATCCTTGTCCCCCAACCAAGATTGTCGCGATAGGAAGAATCAGAGCCCATCGCATTCAAAGGCCCCATCGTCTAGCGGTTAGGACATCGGCCTCTCACGCCGGTAACACGGGTTCAAGTCCCGTTGGGGTCGCAAACTTTGCCTTGAGAAAGCAAGACGTCAGCTCCCTCTATGAGATTGGGTCGGCCTCGTTCGTGGCTGACCCTGTCAATAGGCGGAGCTGCGTCAGCTTTTGTAGCTGCGTTAGCTGTCGTGATCGCTGTGTCGAAGGGGGCTAGCTCGCCGAGATTGAGCTCAGGAAAGCTCGTGATGCTTTACCCGTCGATGATCGAGATTCCACGCGGGGCGCGCTACGGGCAGCCGACTTCCTCGAGGCTCACCTGCTCGCACTCGGTGTCGCCGAAGCGATAGGCGTCGCACGAGAACACGACATCGGTGTAGCGAAGCAGCCCGACCAGCTCTTCCCCGGCGAAGTACTGGGTGTCGCCCGTGAAGGTGCCGGAGCGTTCGATGAACGCCTTGCCGTCGGAGCAGGTGCCGCGCCGGCGAGTGAGTCCGTCCTCCGAGCAGTCGGTGAGGGTCGCGTTTGCGTCAGTGTAGGTGGGCCAGGCGTCGCCCTCGTCGTTGGTGGACGGCAGCGGCGGGTCGCAATCTTCGGGCGGCAGGTCGCTCTCGCCGCAGCCGAGGGCGACGGCCATGAGGAGGGCCAATCGGATCATCATGTGCCCTTGCCCTAACATCCCGAGCGCGACGCCGCTGCTCGGATGCGACGGGCCTGCGCTCTGTGGCGGCGCCGAACCGCGGCTCGGGCCGACCTCGGCCGGCAGGTGGCGGACGGGGCTGGAGCCGAGAGCAGGCCTGCCCCGAAACGACACTCTTCATCGCGGGCCCGGGCGGACGTTGTCATCGTCACCACGCGCCCGTCGTTGGCGAAAAAAGCCGCGACTCTGCCGCTCGATATGTCGGCGGCCGAGGCCGGCGCGACGCGAGCCCCGAGCCCCTTTTCCATGCAGCAACCAGACGACGATCACTCCGACCTCGATGCCAGCGGTGTTGCCGACACCGAGCCCCCGCCCGCGAGCATGGCTCGCGAGAAGATCCCGTTGCGCCGCCCCACGCTGCTGGGTGGATTCCAGCCGCCGCCCGTCGCTCCGGTGAACGAAGCGACGCTGCGGGCAGCCGGGTTGTCGCGCCGCCCGATCCGCGCGCCGCGCTAGGTGGCCGCCAGGGGCCCTCAGCCGTCAGGCCCTCAGTTCTCCTGCTCCTTGGCCTCTACCGCCTCCGCGAACAGCGACACGTACTGGAAGGCGCTGACCAGCGAGAACACGAGCGACGCATAGACGAGCACGCGCCCGACGTTCACTAGGTCGACCCAGCCGAGATCGAGGAAGCCGAGCGACAGATGGTAGGGGTATCCGATGATCAGGCACAGAATGCCCGACATCTGCAGGGCCGTCTTCGTCTTGCCGCCCCCGCCCGCGGAGATCACGAGGCCGCTGCTGCTCGCGATCGAGCGCAGCGCCGTGACCGAGATCTCGCGGCCGATGAGCAGCACCACCGCCCACTCGGAAATTCGCCCGAGCGGCACCATGTAGACCAGCACGGCCATTACCAGCAGCTTGTCGGCGAGCGGGTCGAGGAACTTGCCGAGCACGCTCACGATGTTCATGCGGCGCGCGAGGTAGCCGTCGAGCAAGTCGGTCAAGGCGGCGCCCGAGTAGACCAGCGCGGCGACCACGCAGTCGTTGGGCGACCCGCGCTGCAAGAGCCAGAGCACGAGAGGGATGATCGCGATGCGCCCCATCGTGAGCAGGTTGGGCAGGTTGACGGCGTCTTCTCGCATCGAGCGACGCCGCGCCGCCCGAATCGCGTGATCCGGAGAAGCCTTCCCGGCGGGCAATTCTGGGCTCACCACCTGCGATACGTTAGACGCCATGAGCGAAAAACTCCATGCCTCCCCTGCTCGGCCGAGGCCGCTCGGGAGGTCTGGCTCGGCAGCCAGGCCTCAGCTCGCTGCGGCTTCAATAGCCTCCCGCAGCGTGAAGCGGCGCTCGTGCAGGGAACGGCCGAGCACGGCGCCCACGATTGTTCCGCCGACATCGCGACTCTTTCTGCCGAGCTGACGCAGATGGTCGAGCGTGCCCACGCCACCGCTCGCGATCACGGGTAGCCCCGAGTCGCGGGCGAGCTCTGCCGTGGTGACCACGTTTGGCCCGACCTCGGTTCCGTCGCGCTCGATGTCGGTATAAAGCAACGCTGCTATCGCATCGCCCTGGTAGGCGCGCGCGAGGTCGACCGCGCGGTGTGTCGAGACATCGACCCAGCCCCGCGTCGCCACGAAGCCGCCCTTGGCGTCGAGCGCCAGGATGACGCGCCCCGGGTAGGCCCGGGCCGCGCCGCGCACCAGCTCGGGGTCGTTCACGGCGGCGGTGCCGAGCACGACGCGCTCGACGCCGAGCTCGAAGTAGGCGTGCACCGTCTCGATCGAGCGGACTCCGCCGCCGACCTGGACGCCGGGACCAAAGGCATCGACGATGCGGCGGATCAGGTCCGTCTGTACGGCACGACCTTCTTTGGCGCCCGCCAGGTCGACGATGTGCAGCCGGGCCGCCGTACCGCGCCATTCTCGCGCGACGGCCACCGGGTCATCGGCGTAGACCGTCACATCGTCGTAACGGCCCTGGCGCAGGCGCACGACGTTGCCCTCCCAGAGATCAATGGATGGAATCACCTGCATGCTGACGCTCCGATAAAAATGGCGTTCGGCTGCCTCGCCGTCACTCGCGGCTCCGCCGTCATTCGCGGCCCGCCATCATTTGCAGCCCTGTCGTCAATCGAGGCTTCCCTTGGTAGACGGCACGCCGCCGCTCGCGCGTGGGTCGAGCGTGGTCGCCTGGCGCAGCGCTTTGGCGAACGCCTTGAAGGTGATCTCGATCAAATGGTGGAGGTTCGAGCCCTCCAGCTTGTGGACGTGCAGGTTGGCCTGCCCTGAGCGGGCAAAGCCCTCGAAGAACACCTCGGCGAGCTCGCTGTCGAAGGTGCCGAGCTTTGCCTTGGGCAGCTCGAGCCGCCACACGAAGAACGGGCGCCCCGACAGGTCCATCGCGACCCTCACCAGCGCTTCGTCCATGGGCAGCGTGGCGGCGCCATAACGCTGGATGCCCCTGCGATCCCCGAGAGCCTGCAGCACGGCCTTGCCGAGCACGATGCCCAGATCTTCCGTGGTGTGGTGGCCGTCGATCTCCACGTCGCCCGTGGCGTCGACCTCTAGGTCGAACAGGCCATGGCGGGCGATCTGCTCGAGCATGTGGCTCAGGAACGGCAGCGGCGTATTGATGCGGCTCTGGCCCGTCCCGTCGAGGTTGATGCGGACGACGATCGACGTCTCGGCGGTTTTCCGTTCGACCCTGGCAACCCGGTCTGCCATCAAAAATCCTCGATTCTCCACGCCCCGAGCTCGTGCACGAGCTCGACCGTACCACCGGCGCCGTACGCCACCGTGGCCCGCGTGCCGAGCACCTCGACCCGCAGGTTGGGCAGCGACGCCTCCAGGGCCTGCGTGAGCTGCTCGACCTGTTGCCGTTGCTCGCCCTCCCAGGCCTGCTTCAGCTGCTCGACGCTCAGACCCTCGCGCTTGGTTTCCGGAACGAAGCGCCAGAGCACGTCGTAGCGCTTGTTGTTGAAGGCCCGAACAAACGAGGCGAGCGCCGCCTCGGGCGTCTCCTGGCTGTACAGATCGAGCGCCGAACCGTCGATGCGCCAGCCGTCGCCCTCGTAAACGAGCAAGAGCCGCTCGCCGTCGGGCGAGGTGAGCGTGGCCGTGACCCGCGGCACCTCGGAGGGAGCCAGCAGGCTCGCCGAGATGTCTTCGACCTCGCGACCGTTCTCGGCCACCATGCGCTCGAACTCCGTGAGCGAGACGCGGCCCCGCGCCTCCACGCTGAGCAGCGCATATGCGTCTCTGGTGCGCCCTTCGCGAAGAGCCAACGCGTAGGATCGGAGCGCTTCTCGAGGGCCCGAAGCGGCACCACCGGCCCCGCAGCCAAGGACGTTCGCCAGCACCAGGCAGGCCACCCCGACGCGGCAGGCCATGCGCCGGGTAGGACCGTCGAGCCGTGCGAAACACCTGCGCGCCATCGGATCGCGGCAGCCTTAGCACAGGGCTTCGCGCAATCCTCCGAAATGTTGGGTTATGGTGCGGCTGCGGAAGATCCGTACTACGTTCAGAACACATGGCCAGCTCGCAACGCCCCCCCCATTCACCGTCTGACCCGGCCCCCCCCGAGAGTGGGTCGGGGGGCGCTTCTTCAGAGCCCCCGATCCCCGAGAGCATCGCCATCTTGCCGCTGCGCAACTCGGTGCTCTTGCCGATGTCGGTGGTGCCGATCAACGTCGGGCGCCCGCGCAGCGTGCGGCTCGTCGAGGAATTCAGCGACGACGAGCAGACCGTCGTCGGTGTCATCGCGCAGCGCGACCCCGACGTGGTCGAGCCCACGTTCGACGATCTGTACGAGGTGGGCACGCTCGCGCGCGTGGTCAAAGTGATCCGGCTCGGGCAAGCCAACTACAGCGTCGTGCTCAACGGCCTCGGCCGTTTCCGGGTGCTCAAGCCCGCGGGGCTCGAGCCCTACATGCGCGCGGAGATCGAGCGCTTGCGGCCCCCGCGCGTCGCCAACGACGAGCTCGAAGCGCTCGCGAAGGATCTGCGTTCGCGCATGCGGCAGGTGCTCACGCTCCTGCCCGATCTGCCGAAGGAGACCGCGGGCATCCTCGACAACGTGAGCGACCCGGGCGCGCTCGCCGACCTGATCGCGTCCAACTTCCCGGACGAGCACGCCAAGCTGCCCGAGCGGCAGCGCGTGCTCGAGGCTCTCGATCCGAACGCTCGCGTCAAACTGGTCAAACAGATCGTCGAGCGTCAGCTGCGCGTGCTGCGCGTGAAGGACGAAATCGCGGACCAGATCCGCGAGGAGATGAGCCGCTCTCAGCGCGAGTATGTGCTGCGCCAGCAGATGCGCACCATCCTCGAAGAGCTGGGCGAGGCGGGTGAGGAAGACGAGGTCGACGAGCTGCAGGAGCGCGTGGTGGTGGCGGGGTTGCCGCCCGAAGCCGACAAGGTGGCGCGCCGCCAACTCGGGCGGCTGCGCTCGATGCAGAGCCAGTCGGCGGAGTACAACGTCACTCGTAACTATATCGAGTGGCTCGTCGATCTGCCCTGGAGCCGCACCACGCCAGATCAGCTCGACGTCAAGCGCGTGCGGCAGTGCCTCGACGAGGATCACCACGGCCTCGAGAAGGTGAAGCAGCGCATCGTCGAATACAGTGCCATCCGGCAGCTGCGCAGCGACAAGCGCGGCCCGATCCTGCTGTTCGTAGGCCCGCCCGGCGTGGGTAAGACCTCGCTCGGTCGTTCGATCGCGCGCTCCATGGGGCGGCGCTACGGGCGTATCGCGCTCGGCGGCGTGCGCGACGAGGCTGAGATCCGAGGGCACAGGCGCACCTACGTGGGCGCCCTGCCTGGGCGCATCATCCAGGCGCTGAAGAAGGCCGAGTCGAAGAACCCGGTGCTGGTGCTCGACGAGGTCGAGAAAATGGGCACCGACGCGCGCGGCGATCCGACGTTCGCGCTGCTCGAGGTGCTCGACCCCGAGCAGAACTCGGCGTTCGTCGATCATTACCTCGGGGTGCCCTTTGACCTGTCGCAGGTGATGTTTCTGGCGACGGCCAACAGCCGCTCGGCGATCCCCCCTGCCCTCATGGATCGGCTCGAGGTGATCGAGGTGCCCGGCTACACGCGCGCCGAAAAGCTCTCCATCGCGCACGACTTCCTGGTGCCCAAGCAGCTGCGGGAGCACGGGCTCACCGCCGAGCTCTTGGAGTTCACCGCCGAGGGCGTGGAGGCGATCGTCGACCACTACACGCGGGAGGCCGGAGTGCGCAGCCTCGAGCGCGAGATCGCGTCGGTGTGTCGAGCGCTCGCCGTGCGGCTCGCGGAAGGCCAGCACGTGGCGAAGCAGAGCGTCGACGCTGCCTACGTCGAGCACGTGCTCGGCACCCAGCGCTATCGCCCCGAGCTGACCGAACGGCGACACACACCCGGCATCGCCACCGGGCTGGGCGTCGGCGGCGCAGGGGGAGACATCCTGTTCATCGAGACCACACGGATGCCCGGCAAGGGCAAGGTGCGGGTGACGGGTAGCCTGCGAGCGATCATGAAAGAGGCTGCGGCGACGGCCGTGTCCTACGCGCGCTCGCGCGCCGATCGCCTCGCCATCGATCCGGAGTGGATCAAGACGATCGACCTGCACGTCCACATCCCGAAGGGGGGCGTCACGCGCGACGCCGCCGGCGTGGGCGTCACCATCTTCGTGGCGGTGATGTCGCTGTTGCTCGACGTACCGACACGGCCCGACGTGGCCGTGGCGGGCGAGCTGACCCTGCGGGGGACGGTGCTGCCCATCAACGACGTGAAGGCCAAGGTCCTCGCCGCCCATCGCGCCGGGATCAAGACCCTGGTCCTGCCGGAGCGAAACCGGGGGGATCTGGAAGAGGTGCCCCAGGGAGTGCTCGCCAACCTCGAGGTGCACTTCATCTCGCGCGTGGAGGACGCGCTCGGTCTGGCGCTCGAGGGCGCGGGTCAGGTCGGTCGGGTGCGTGAGTCCACGCCCGCCCCGGCCTTTCCTCAGGTCTAGCCCGAGCGACGGCGATGCCGCCGGCGCGCGCCGGCGGCACCGCTCGAGCGAGCTTCGCCCCAGGAGCGCGCACCGAGGGATCTTCGTTTGCGATGCGGCCGGCGGCACGCTACGACCGAGCCAGCGATGCGCTCGTGGCCAGCGTTGGGGTTCAGCCGCGGCGAGGTGCTCGTGCTCGGTTCGACGTCGATCGCGCACGCGGCGGTCGGCTTCGTTCCGCTGTTCGGTGGCCCGGGTTATGAGGCATCGCTCGCGCTCGGCCTGATCTTGCCGCTGCCCCTCGCCTGCCACGCCGCCGCGCGCGCTCGCGCCGAGCTGCGCGCCCTTCCGCTGGGAGATGCGGCGCTGGGAGATGCGGCGCTGGGAGCCACGGCGCGGGAAGCGACTCTCCTCGACACGCTCGGGCGCGCGTGTCGCTTCGCGTTGTGGGTGGTGGCGGCGCAGCTGGTCGTGCTGCTGTTGCATGGCGCACGCGTGGGGTTCTGTGGCCCCGGGCAGGGGCTGCTGGCGTTCGCGCTCGGGCCCGCAGCCGGCGCGCTGATGGCGGCTGCGTGGGGTACACTGTCGGGGATCGCGAGCGCCGGTGTCGCTCGGCGGGGGCGCGCGCTCGCGTTCGGGCTCGCGCTGGCGGGCCCGATCGGCAGCATCCTGGTGAGCGTTTGGCGCTTCTGGACGAGCCCGATGGTGTTCGCGTTCGACCCGTTCGTCGGCTTCTTCGCGGGGACGCTGTACGACACCGTGATCGACGCCGTGCCGCGGCTCGTCACCTACCGCGTCGGCTCGGCGGCGAGCCTGCTATTCATCGTCTGCCTTTGCGCGGCGCTCGGCCGGCGCGCGGCCGGTGTCGACACCACGAAGCTGCGAGAGCGATCGGGTCGCCTCGCGCTCGCGGCGATCTTCGCTGCCGGCAGCGCGGGCGTCACCGCGTTTGGGCCCGAGCTCGGCCACTACCAGACGACGAGCTCAATCCGGCGCGCGCTCGGCCATCGCCTCGACAGCGCGCGCTGCGAGATCGTGTATGCGAGCGGCATCTTGCCCGAGCGCGCTGCGCTCCTGGGACGCGAGTGCGACGCGCACGTCACCGCGCACGAGGCCTATTTCGAGACCCGGCTCGCGCCGCGCGTCACCGTGTTCGCGTTCGCATCGGCGCGCCAGAAGGGGCAGCTGATGGGCGCGTGGAATACCTACATCGCCAAGCCCTGGCGCAACGAGGTCTACGTTCAGAGCGACAATTTTCCGCACGCCGTCCTGAGCCATGAGCTGGCGCACGTGGTCGCGGGCACATTCGGGCGGGGGCCGCTGGCGGTAGCGGGTCCGCTCGGCGGTTGGCTGCCCGATCCGGGTCGCATCGAAGGCTTCGCGGTGGCCGCAGCCCCCCCGGAAGACAGCGACTACACGCTCATGGAGTGGACCAAGGCGCTGAAAGAGCTCGGCCTCCTGCCGCGCCTGAGCTCGCTGTTCAAGCTGAGCTTTCTCGGTCAGAACTCGTCGACGGGCTACACCGTCGCGGGCGCCGTGGTCGACTGGCTCAGGACTCGCCATGGGCCGGGTGCGCTGCGGGCCTGGTATTCGGGCGCCCCGGTCGAAGCGGCGTTCGGTGGTGAAACTCTGGACCAACTCTCGGTCGCGTTCGCCGCCGATCTCGATCGGCTGAGCGTGGCCGACCGCATCCTCGAGCTGGCTCGGGCGCGCTTCGACCGGCCGGCGATCTTTGGCCGCCGTTGCCCTCACGTGGTCGACGAGCTGCTCGAAGAGGCCGCCTTCGCCTACGACGCCTTTGACTTCGACGCCGCCAGCGTCGCTTACGAAGGTGGCCTGCGGCTCGACCCCGCGAACTTCAATGCTCGCATGGGCCTCGCTGCGTGCTCGGAGCGAAGCCGAGGAGGTGGCGAGGCGCGAGCTCGTTATGAGGCCATGGTGCGCGACGCCAGCCTCACGCGAGTGCAGCGCGCGACCGTGCTCGAACGTCTCGCTGATCTCGAGCTTCTGGCACGAGATGACGCCGCCTCGGCCGAGCACTATACCGCCGCGGAACGTGACGCCTTCGACGAACACCGCGCCCGCACCGTCGCCGTAAAGCGCTACGCTCTGAGCGACCCGTTGGGGAGAGCGGCCATCACGGCCTTGTTGCTCGGCGATCCGCGGCTCGGCAGCGATCTGCCGCAGGCTGCTGCCGAGCTCGGAGAGTGGTCGGCGTTGGCGCCCCAGAATGGCCTGGCCGACTACCTGATCGGCAAGAATCTCTACTCGCGAGCACGCTGGCGCGATTCCTATCAGCGGTTGTCGCGTTCGCTCGCGCGCCAGCTCCCGATCGCGAGCGTTCGGCGCGAAGCGCTTAGAACCTTTATTTTTGCAGCTTGCGCGCTGGGTGAGCACGACGCGGCAGCACGCGCCATGGACGAATATCTGGCCGATCCAGGATTGAGCTCGGCCCGGAAAAACGGCATGCAGCGGTTCGACGAGTCGTGTCGCCCGAGTGCCCCCTGACCCGCGATCCACCGGCGCGCACGCGCTCGAAGGCGCGCCGTGTATCCGCTGCGAGGGTCGCCGCGCCGCTGCTGCTCGTCGGGCTCGGGCCGACGCCGGGCTGTCGCGACCGCGACCGCGCAGAAGCGAACGCCGCCGCCCAGACCGGCGTCGCCGCCCTGACGGGCGATGCTCCGCGTCCGCTCGTTCGCGAAGCGTCCGATGCGAGCGCCCCACCGGTGGTGCGCGTCAGCGAACTGGCGCGCGCGGCGGCGCCCGATGCCTGCCCGCCGACCATGATGTTCGTGCCCGGGGGCGAGTTCTGGATGGGCTCCGCGCGCGGTCGCGGCGGCCACGCCGAACGCCCGCGTTTTCTCACTCAGATCGCTGATTTTTGCCTCGACAGTTACGAGGTCACGAGCTCGAGCTACGAGGCGTGCGTGCGCAGCGGCGCCTGCAGCCAGCCGCGTGGCGCTCAGAGCCGCTGCAACTACGGTCGCCGCGAAGACCACCCGATCAACTGCGTCGACTGGGGGCAGGCCGACGCTTACTGCAAAGCCCAGGGCTCGCGGCTGCCGACCGAGGCGGAATGGGAATACGCCGCCCGCGGAGGAGACCGTTACCTGCCCTTCTCGTGGGGGAGCGAGCCCCCCGACGGCCGCACCTGCTGGAAGGCGAACCGGAGCTGCCCCGTCGGCAGCTTCGGCACGGGGGCGTTTGGACTGCACGACATGTCCGGTAACGTCTGGGAGTGGACCGCCGATTGGTTCGGCGATTACCCGTGGCCGGCGCCCGGCGGCAGCACCAAGGTCTTCCGAGGCGGCGGCTTCAACGGTCAGTCCGAGCGCTGGCTCGGCGCCACCCTGCGAAACAGGACAGATCCAGCGCGGTGGGGATCCTATCTCGGTTTCCGCTGCGCCCGCCTGGCGAAGGAAGCCCTCTGCCCCTTCGGCGCTGGCGACGAGCCCGGCCGCTGTCGCCACGGCGTGCTCGATGTCGAGTGCAGCGGTGCCGCCGAGCGCTTCAACGGGCAACGCTGCGCAACGGCGGACGCGCCCGCCTGTGAGCCGCCGAGCGTCGCCGTCGCCGGGCATGGCTGCGTGAGGCGCTGAGGCCATTTCAAGGCGCCCGAGCGCGACGTTTCGGCGCACTTGCCTCGCCAGGCGAGAACCTCGTGCGAATTTGCCTCGTGAAGGCGCGTGGCTCGAAGGTCATTTCCGCGCGTAATCGCAGATCGAGCGCGCGGCATGCATATTGCTCCCACCAATCCGCACATGCGCTACCTCAGAGGCACGAGGAGACTCGATGTCGATTGATCGAATGGGGAACGAGCTCGCGGCGCTCGGGGTAGCCGCGCGCGACGTGCGTTGCCTGCTGTTGCTGCCCCAGATTTACGTGGGCTGGGCCATCGAACAGCGAGACGTGTCGGCCCTGGAGGGCCTGCTCGACACCACGGTGCGCCGGGCGCAGTTCGACGCCGACACGTTCGCGCGGGCCCGCAGCTGGTTGTTCGAGCGACCGAGCCGGGCGCAGTTTCAGAGCGGCTTCGCCCTGCTCCGGGCTCTTCGACGCGCCCCCGAGAACCCGACGATCGCCTCCAGCGACCTGCTC
>Ga0247763_1000249_pt1 | contig 29963 bp, 30 predicted proteins | sample UWRJL141409B4_FD_179926 | JGI IMG/M metagenome (GOLD analysis project Ga0247763, IMG submission 179926) | Plant litter microbial communities from Arlington Agricultural Research Station in Wisconsin, United States - UWRJ-L141-409B-4 | ecosystem: Environmental > Terrestrial > Plant litter >... | reverse complement strand
GGTCGGAGTTGCAGAGAGGCGCCCCCCCGTATCGCCCGCGCCATCAAATAACGCGCTCCATATCCGAACTCTCATCACCGATTCGCCTCCATCGCTATCAATCGCACCGAGGCATCAAGGACAGACATCGGGAGGGTCCAGCTCCACAAGCCGCGCCGCCCCCGACATCCGGCCGAACTTCCATCGATGACTCGCGGCCCGATGGCGTGACCCCGAATCTGAGCCCCAATCCCAGCAGAAGAGCGAGCTTACTCAATCACTCCAGCGACGATGCTTCCGCACCCACGAACCCCGTAGACATGCCTATTGCGCCCACTACCAGAGATCCCCAAGAGCACGCGGTCTTCGAGAGGCAAAGGGCACTCGCTCAAGAAAGGTTCGTTTACTTCCACTCCCCACCTCAGGATCACGAAGTTTGGACTTACTGACGACCGTCAGCGACTTGAGGAAATCTCTAACCGATCTTGAGAGTTTTTCTATCTCGACAACGAGACGGCTTAATGACATCTACTACTCTGTTGTCGAGAAGCTTGACGCGCTTCAACGTACAATTATTGCTCTCAGGGAGCTTGCCAGTCTGTCGCAACGTATGCATCACGCCTTCAATGTTGAAGCGGAAGGACTCGTCACCGACATCAGTTCACAGCTCGATGCCTTTGGCCAGTTCGAGGACCAACAGAAGCGGATCGAGAAGCTACAAGGGCGAATCCACGCCGGACGGGACAAGATTGGGTTGCTAAGCAAGAGGGTTGACGTGGTCAGGGAGCGCATCGAGAATTGGGAACGGGCAGATAAGGAATGGCAAGAGAGGACCCGTCGGAGACTCAAGGCTGTTTGGGTGATAACATCAGTTTTGCTCTTCCTCATGCTATTGCTCTACCTCAGTGCTCAGTATGTACCTGAGAGTATGGAGGAGACCACAGTTCGCCTTGCCAACGACAGCTTGAATACCCTCCGGAATATTACAGGGAGCAAGATGCTTGGGCTAGATACTGGCGGGGCAACCAGTGCCGTGGATGACGTGGTGCCAGGGGCTCCGGAATCTGCTTCGCCTGATGCTCTCAGAGTTTTTGATGAACTTTAGACCTTCCTGTTTGCTATCTAAATCTACATCAACAGCATCCAGTATGATACTCAATTTCGCTCCCAATCGTCGTCTTGGCTAAAGCACGACTCCGTGCTAAGGTGGACAAAACTCTTGGTAACCCCATTGCCAATATTTCATGTTCCATTCGTTCCCACCCCAAGCTATAATTCCATGCTCTTGTTCGGCTTGTCGGCAAGTCATATTGGCGGAAAGGAGAAAGCCAAGGAGCGGTGGGGCGCCGCTGCTTGCGTAACAAACGGGCTACCTAAATAGATGTGCCAGACCGGCCATGGAAGGTTGTTCGCGCGATACATTTTGTCTTGGCTGTAGTCCGTCGCTTATGGACCTACATTTCCTCAGTTTTCGAGTGTTCGGTGGTTGAAGCTCGAGGCTTTAATTGAGAAGAAGTTCAAGGCCTTGATGGAAATGTCTAAGTCTTAACAAGGGGATTGTGAGGCCTCGAATGTTTTGAATCAACGCATAAATAACTACTTCACTTAATGACTTGCAGAACAACCCGTCGGAAGCCCCAAGTTCCACATTAACAAATTTCCAGGGTTTGGACTGTATGTGGATGGCAGGGTCAACGGGGACGTCATCGGGCGCCAACACTCAGCAACCAGGGCAGCTGCTCGGACAAACACTAACTAGGCCCACGAACCGGTCTGGCTTTGACGTTGTCCGGCCTGTGATCCAAGTACCAGGGCTACTGACTGCGCCTTCTTGGTACACTTCAAGGTTCAATCTGACAATCGCCCTCTGGCTTGAGTCTAGGAATTGCCCAGCTCCGGTCCCTAGTAAGCAAACGGGCGATCACTGTGCCCTGCGGCGGCCTCGGCGGTTAGTCCGTACCAACATCAACTTGCTTTCGCTGCACCAATTGTCTCGGCCTACTTCAATCCTCCTGGAGTGGTTTTGGGGGGGGTACGGCACTTGCAGCCCACATCAACAAGACGGCCGCTGCACAATAAAAAGACGTCAGGCGCACCCACACTGGACCCTTACCCCTCCATCCAGGTTCCCTGTCTCGCGCGTAATTCTTGGGCAGTGCGTACAAAAGTCCCCAGTATCCGCGCGCAAGTCCAAGATTCGCAAGACCTTTGACGAAACCTGAGGAGCAGCTTCGTAACTCTGGTCCCTTTGGCGATGGCCCCCAGTGCCCCAGAAAAGTCGGTGGGCAACGGCACCGTCTTCCAAGCGAGCGGGACCATCGAGCTACCCCTCCGATCAGCCGCACCAGCAACCCCCCCAGAACAATCGCTGACGGGAAAGCAAGAACATTGTGCGCGCCCTTCGTAACCCTTGTCTGTCAAGTGCCCGAGCTAATAGCGAGATCGTGGCAGATTTGAAGCGGGAGCTCGTCTCAGAGCAGGTCAAATGGGAAATCGCAGAGCTCAACTCGCCGACGGCGCTTCGGCGGTTTGGTGCCCCATTCAAATCTGAGTTTGGGGAGGTTTCACCCTTGGACTCAGAGCTGCCTATCCTCCGATATATATTTGTCCACCACATCCGCGAGTTTCCCTTTCTCGATAAGGCCAAGGAGAAGGAATTCTGGCAAGACAAGCTACAGGTGGTACGTCACAGTGCTCGCTGCCCCTCGCCGCTCGCCACTTCCCACTGTGGCTAAAACGGAGACATGCAAGCTGACACCGATGTCGCGTTCATTTAGTTCCTAGAGTCTTTTGCCAGCAAGAATATCTCTTCCTCCGAGGACCGATTAGAGGAGACAAAAAGGAGGAAGCTGGCTATCAAGGCCCAGAAGCTTGTCGAGTTGATGATGGTATCTGGAGTGCCCACATCATCTGGTTTCGAAGAGAGGATACGGTTTTCTGAACTAGAAATTGTTGACGCCAGCGCTATTGAAACCGGTGTTCTTGCGTCCATACCCGAAGGGAATTATCTGAATGGCTGGGATGTCAACGTCGCCGGTGTCCGAATGACATCCGTCAAGCGAAATATCAGATACCACAAACATGCCGTAAACCCCCCATCTCCTTTTATACCCCCAGGTTGCCGCTAAACTGAGCTTTTCCAGGAATTTCTCCTACGAGTTAAGCGAAAGGGAGAGCTTGAACATTTTGTCGCTCGTCGGTACGGGGACTTTGCCCGCCTTCATAAGCATGTCCGTACCGAACTTCCTGCGAAGGTCTTGCCACCTGTCCCTAGGAAGAACAAATCAAACTCATCGGCGCCCGGCCTTTTGTCAAGCAGATCTGGTGGCAATGACTCCGAGGTCTCATCCATTTCATCCACCTCCACGCAACAGGTGCCTACACCAGTGAACGGGAAGCTGCTCTCCGTTAAAGGTTGGTCAACTTGACGCTCAATACACGTGGGGGTTTGATATTCACTGTTGAAATAATTCAGGCTCCAGTCGAGCGACTTCGCCTCGTCCGTCGGTCGACGGCTCACTCGCGAGCCCAGGGCTACCAAGCCCTCGGCCTGGTGAGGTATGGCTTTCTAGTTTTGCTCGTCACATGAAACGCACAGGCGCTTACTGCTTGTAGTCTGTCACGCTCTGGCGAGAAGAACAGCGGATATCCTTGCGCGCCTTCCTACGAACTTTGCTTCATGACCCCCAGATTGCCAATACCAAGGCGATGGAGGACTTCTTGACAGCGAAACCAGTGACGCCCAGAGACGAGGATGTTGAGGATATTTCTCGACGTAAGGACATGGACGAACGGCGTGTTGAGGAGCAGAAGAAGTTCTACGAGATCGCCAGGAAGCGCGCGGCCGAACTTGATGTGTACATGGAGCAGTAGGTGTCCTTCCACCCTTTCCACTAAAACCCAGGCTCAGCTGTTCAGGTTTCGGCAAGATATCGTCGAGCGCAATGGCCTTACGATGCTGTTTAAGGAGATCAAGGAAAAAGAGACCATCCAAGACCTCAGTATACAATATCAGAAGTTCGCCGAATGGCTTCGCATCGAGGTGGCCGCGACGATATACCACCTTTTCCTCGCAGAAGACAATTCCCCGGAGCTCTTTTCCCAGGCGAAGAGGATTCACTCCTTGATCCCCTATACAATCATGAAGAATGTCATCCGCGTTGCCAACCCAGCAGCAGTTATGTCAAACATCCTAGACATCTTCCTAGCACAGCCCTTCGGCGCGAGGTCACTGATGCAGAGGATATTCTCTCTCACCCTGCATGACGGCATCAGAAGCTTCCAGCGATCGATTGATGCGCTGGCAGTGAAGATCGGCGATCCGGTGTTCGTGCAGAAGCTCAAGAGGTTTATTGAGGCTGAGGAGCACACCAAGATCGCCATCCGGGAAGAAGCCACAGACGAGGAGATCGACATCATTGTTGCAATTCTCCGATCCGATCTCATTGAACCTCCTCTGGTTCCAGACCAGATCGGGCGACTCTACAATGCCTATGTGGCGTTCAATAATGCGGTCGAGAATGTCGACGAGGAGCTGAAGCAAGGAGCCGAGCTCTTTTCCTATCTGAAACAGCTCATGAAGTTGTATATCCGACAACGGGACAAAGCCATGATGCTGCATCTAATAGAAGAGCCAGTTACACTACAGCTATTCAGAGACCTCTTTACCATCTTCTACGAACCGCTTGTGAGAGTTTACAAATCGGCAAACGTTTACAACAGTGTGACCGACTTTGCCGACTTTATCGACGATCTAATCCAGGTTGTTGAGCGGTGCCGCGAGCAAGATGCCTCGGCGGATCCCAACCAGACCGTTCAGGCCTTCATCGACCTGTGCCAAAGACACGAGCACAATTTCTACAAATTCGTCCACGAGGTCCATACCCATGACAATGGTCTCTTCACACAACTTATGGGCTGGGTTGAGGGAATTCTCGAGTTCTTGCGTCATGGCCCCAAGAATGGGACGCTCGACATCAATGCCCTATTCGAAGGTGGGGTGGGTTCCAACATCATCAACAAGGACAAGGCCATTGAGGAGATCAACCAGCTCATTGCTTGGCAAGAAGCGCGGAAAAAGTGGCACCATGATAAGACCAGGCAGAAGATGGCTGCCGAGGGACACGCTGACTTGGACATGCTGCCCGGGGCAATGAGCTTCAAGTCGAGTGACTTTGGACTTGATCAGGAAGACTTGGAAGATATGGCATACGACGACGAATCAGAGTCTGAGGCAGAACTAGAGGCAGAGGAAGACATGGATCCGATCGAAGCAGAGCGTCGCCGGAGAAGTAGGAAGCAGGATCGACTACGCAGAAATGCGGGAGAGCCCGCAAAGCCGGCCGTTTCGGAAGTGCATCAGCTGAAGGAAAACTTCTTGATAATGTTGAGGATGGTACTCGCCGAATAGATACAGACAGGAGCGCGGAACCGGGGACCTGGGCAAACTAACTCGTCCGTCTTAGCATGAGTGTCCAATGCATTGTAGCTAGAATAGGAATATCCTCATCTTTATTAGTAGCACACGTGTTCGGACCAAGAGATTGCAAAGCAAGGGGACGTTTGATTTGTGGATTGTCAGGGTTAGGTATGGAATGCAAAATAAACCGAGGCACCGTAACATCACGCCTCTCCCCCCATAGGTGTTACCGACGGCACCATAGTTCCATACAGAAACAGAAAGCCCGTAGGATGCAAGTAATACCTAATAGATCATCTAATAAATGGCGAACACCTGGAGAAATAGCATCCGTTACGCAATCTTAAGATTGCAAAATGTGAGGTTGTGCCTTGACTTGGAAGTTTGAGGGTCAGGTACAGCTCGCGTGGTGCTTCCAGCTTCCATACCCTTCATGAGTGCCTGGGTATACGCCCAACAGCCCGAGTAGCAATCCAACAAGAGCATTTCCAGTGGGGATTGAAGAGATTTAAGCCATACGAGGTTAGAAAGGGCCCAGGGTGAAAAACTTAGGCCCGGGTAGTGTACTTCCAAAACCAGGGCCCAAATTTCTTCACCTAACTATTTCTACTGCGTAGAGTTAGGGGCTGGCCCGGGTTAGAGCTGGATCCGGTATCCGAGGTGCTTTTGAGGGAGACCCCACAGTGCACGCGGTTTAGGCCGGCAACTCGGGTAATCAGCAACCACTGATTGGCCGGAAGCTCGCGGCGTTCTTGATTCGGGCACTGGGGGGTCAGTGGTTGTTGGCTGCACTTGCATGACGCTCAAATATTTCCTGATGCCACCACCTCCCTCATTACACCACCTCTGCAGCTGGACAATGGCATCCTCAATGGCTTGGAGGCAGTTCGCCGCGGCGCCGGCTGTAAGTGCACACCCTCAATCCACATTCTTAATCACAACTTCCATCGCGATGGCAATGCGTGCATGCCTTTGAGAGAGGCGTCACTGACCCGGTTCACAGCTCTCGCGTGCCCTCAGAGCAGCCCCGACCAGGGCATTCTCGACAACCCGACCTACCGGTAAGAGCAACCATCATGTCTAGAAGCACAATTAGAAATGACCCGGCAATTAGCTAGGCATAGTAGCCGCTAACCTAGTACGTTTGCAGCGCGGATTATTGCGAACCAACCTCTCCAAGCAAAGGAGGCATCACCGTACCTCAGCACCAAGTACCCCGTCATTGTATGTCCCCGATGCCCTCGGCATGTTATAGCGCTAAAGAGTAGCAATTGACTAACTGACGCACCTTTAGGACCATGAGTACGATGCTATCGTCGTCGGCGCTGGTGGTTCGGGCCTGCGCGCGGCCTTCGGTCTTGCCGAGGCCGGCTTCAACACGGCCTGTATTTCTAAGCTCTTCCCGACGCGGAGTCACACAGTCGCCGCCCAGGGCGGTATCAATGCCGCGCTTGGCAACATGCACGAGGATGATTGGAGGTGGCACATGTATGACACCGTCAAGGGCTCCGACTGGCTCGGCGACCAGGACGCTATTCACTACATGACGCGTGAGGCCCCGGCCTCCATCGTTGAGCTCGAGAACTACGGCTGCCCCTTTTCCAGAACCGAGGATGGAAAGATGTAAGTTGCACAGTTACACAGGGCAGAGAACAAGAGCCTGATAGGCGATTTCATCACAGCTACCAGCGCGCTTTCGGTGGACAGTCCCAGAAATACGGCAAGGGCGGTCAGGCCTACCGCTGTTGTGCTGCCGCCGACCGTACTGGCCACGCTCTCCTCCACACCCTATACGGCCAGTCCCTTAGGCACAACACCAAATACTTCATCGAGTACTTCGCCACTGACCTAATCATGGAAGATGGCGAATGCCGGGGTGTTCTAGCTTACAACATGGAGGATGGAACTCTACACCGTTTCCTCGCGACTAACACCGTCTTGGCTACTGGCGGCTACGGCCGTGCCTACTTCAGCTGCACCTCAGCACACTCGTGCACTGGTGACGGCATGGCTATGGTTGCTCGCGCCGGTCTTCCCAACCAGGATCTTGAGTTTGTCCAGTTCCACCCTACCGGTATCTACGGGGCCGGCTGTCTGATTACTGAGGGCGCTCGTGGGGAGGGCGGTTATCTCCTCAACTCGGAGGGTGAGCGTTTCATGGAGAGATATGCCCCGACTGCCAAGGATCTTGCCAGCCGTGACGTCGTTTCACGGTCCATGACCATGGAGATTCGTGAAGGCCGTGGCGTTGGTCCCGAGAAAGACCATATCTACCTCCAGCTTAGCCACCTACCCGCCGAGATCCTGGCCGAGCGTCTCCCTGGTATCTCTGAGACTGCCGGCATTTTCGCTGGTGTCGATGTCCGCAAACAGCCCATTCCGGTCCTTCCCACTGTCCACTACAACATGGGTGGTATTCCTACGAGGTACACTGGCGAGGTCCTTACGGTTGATGAGCAAGGCAACGATAAGGTCGTACCCGGTCTGTTCGCTTGCGGCGAAGCTGCCTGCGTGTCTGTCCACGGTGCCAACCGCCTCGGCGCCAACTCCCTGCTCGACCTGGTTGTTTTCGGCCGCGCAGTTTCCCACACCATCCGCGACAACTTCACTCCTGGTCAGAAGCTCAAGCCTGTCAGCGCCGACGCTGGTGCGGACGCGATTGAGGTTCTCGATAAGATTCGTACCTCGGATGGCCCCAAGAGCACCGCTGAGATCCGCCTTGCCATGCAGAAGACTATGCAACGGGATGTCAGCGTTTTCCGCACTCAAGAGAGCCTGGATGAGGGTGTTGATAAGATCAACGAGGTCGACCAGACCTTTTCCCAGGTTGGAATCAAGGACCGCAGCATGATCTGGAACTCGGACCTTGTCGAGACCTTAGAATTGAGAAACCTGCTCACTTGCGCGTAGGTTATATCTGATTGATTCTTCGGTATTGAGAGGGAGACTGACAAGTTATATAGTGTTCAGACAGCCACTGCCGCCGCTGCGAGAAAGGAGTCACGTGGCGCCCACGCCCGCGAGGATTACCCCGACCGTGATGATGAGAACTGGATGAAGCACACCCTCAGCTGGCAAAAGCAACCTCATGGCAAGACGGAGCTCGCGTACCGCCGTGTGATTGGCACCACTCTGGACGAGAAAGAATGTCCAGCTGTCCCGCCCTTTAAGCGCGTGTATTAGAAGATTGATTGTCGTAATATGGTTATAAAAATGAACCTGTACGAGACAAATTCCGAGCCCGATCCTGGGATAGAAGCATCATATATGGGAATGGGGCTTGGAAGAAGACAGTCCCTGTTCTTAGCAACCGCATAACGTTTTCTTGTCTGGCTATGGGTGGCCTGTTCTATTACTAAATCGGCGGATGGGGTGTAAATGTGTAACTTTAAGGAGCAAAATAACAATCATTCTGTGTGTTTCCTAGAACAAGTTGACAGGCAGGTCATTGGCTACCTAAGTTACTTGATCATAACAGCAAAATGAAAGTGTTTAGTTCTTTCCAAGAGATGTTTCTGATAAATGATGTGGTATCGGTCGAACTTTGGTGTACAAACTTGAAAATGGAAACTATGCGCTTTGCAGAGCACAGCTGGAAAAAAAAGCGCGCTTCGAGATACAGATTCTGTGTGTGAACGACGAAGGGGTGGGCGTGTGAGAGACATGTTTTCAGTATGACATACTTTCGTTTCCATCTTCCATGCTTTTTTCCTGTTTACCGGTCGCTTCCTCGTTCTTTGATTTTTTTCTCATCTCATCTTGCCACCATTCTCGCATTTCCCCTGATAAGGAGAGTTGGTTGCTCCCAGTGAAGGGAAGTCAACTGGTGACCGTCTTGGTTTAGTGCTCTGTTACCAATGGGATGTCAACCTGCTCCGCTGTGGTATACCAAATCGCTGACTCAATAATGCGGGCTACGATACGCAAATCGCTCTCGTCTGTAGCGTGATCAGCACCGTCCCTCTTCGTTAGGGGGGGGGGGGGGGGGGGGGGGGGGGGGATTTACCCCTGGGCGCATAAATCATGGTAAAGGTAGTCGGCACGGGCGAACGGATCCAGCCCTTCCAGGCCATGGGATGGCGTTGGCCCCAGCCCTTCTCGAGCACCTCCTTGATGTCATCTGGGTGCAAATTCATGTGCATGGAGCGGTCTGACGTGTGTATATGGCAGACCTCGCCGTTTCCACACACATTGAGCGGGTGGCGTGAAAAGAGAGCAAAGCCGTGCTTCTCGAGGCAGGATGTAGCCGTGACGAATTTCTGTGGCGAACGCGTGCTGAGTGCCTCAATGGCGGCACGCAGACGGTTGTAGGCGTGGAGAGAGCCCGGCTGGTTCAGTTGGCGCTGGGGTGCCAGGCCGGCGACATTGGGCCGTGGGCCGGGGCGGTAAGGGAGGGGTCTCTGGCGGAGGATACCAGACGAGGGAAGCTGGGATGGGTCTGGGGTGGGAGGGCTGAAGGGATCCCGGAGGGTGAAGAGGCGGTACCAAGTCAGCCTGGCATAGCCGGAGGGAGTGGGTGGTGTGCCTCCCGGGCCAAGCTTGAGGAAATTGAGATAGTCGTTGTGGATCAGAAGGGCAATGGGGACGAAGATGATCAGGAACTCGAGCACCAGGCGGTCCACAAAATTCATGCCAATGACCAACATCACGGAGACGGCAAGGAGAGCCGATGCGTCGAGCGTGATATTGAAGGGGTCTTGGCGGATGACCATATTAACAGCGACCCGTTCGGGCTCTTCGCCCTGCGAGGGCTTCTGCGTCTCAGTCGACATAGTGAGAGACATCGTGGGGGCTGCGAGTAGTTGATAGGTCAAGTTCAGAGCCTTGCCAAGTTTTACTTCTCCCAGGGAATCACTAATCCACGACTATGACGACTATGGCGAGAGGACCAAGCGAGGTAGGGCTTGTGGTAGGGAGCTGGGAGATGGGAGATAGGGAGTAATATATATATGTACGTGTACAGAGTGAAGACAGAGCGGGGTGCCTTCTTGTATTGTCGGCTCCGGGGTCGGGGTGTTCTGGGTAGGTATCTAGCTCGAGCCGCCTGGGATACCGCTAGCCACTCAGCTGGATGGTGTAATGGGGCGACGTGACACAGGGTGGAACGAGACAGAACTGGACCAGACGGGTGGTCGACTGGGAAGACGAGAGATATAAACTCACCGCACATTCGAGAGCGTAAGAGGGACTCATTGGAGAATATATGGGCCAACGCCCATACGGGTCTTGCCACGCACAAGAACGTGGAGAGAGAGGTCGAGGTGCAGACCCGGGGTAGGGATCAGCAATGGAATGGAGTCACCATGCGCTCAACCGCTCCACCCAGGTCGAGGCCAGGACTGGTCCTGTCACTTGACAACCCCCTCTCTTCCCCCCTGCCCGCCCAGGTAGAAATTCCGGCCACACGGTAGGGCTGACTGGGTGTGGTCGGCGTTTGACTCGATAAAGTTGGTAAACACTGTTGCGGTCTGCAGCAGCATCCGCCTCGCACAGCAGGGAGCGTGAACATCTCGTATCCTCGATCCTACCTTGGGGGATAGATCCGGAGAAGGGCACTTGACCCGACAGCATCCAGGAAGCACGGTAGAGCTACTACGAGAATCCGACGTAGAAGGAGGTATTCGGTGTGTGTGGTCTCGATCGGATGACGTTGACCTTAGGCGGGGCTAAGGGTATCCCGCTCCCAGCTGTGACCGAATAAATGTATTTGAAGAGTCAATTGCAAATTGCCAACCGCCGCCGCCGCCACAAAGAACGAGTGCGACTGATGCAAGACCAACCCGAATGAGCCACTCAACTGACGACGGCAGCATCAAAGAGTCCAGCGAGGAAGGTTGCGGTCAGCCAGGCCAGACTGGTTTTCATCCAGAGAGTCAACAGAGAAATGACGGGTCATATGATGCAACTCGGCCGGCGCCGGGAGCCACCCAATTCGCCAGTCATCTGGAGACCAATGATGTCTTGGTTGAGTGCTGCCAGTTCCCAGCTCTCTCGACGAATGGCGAGCTCCGGATGCTTACAATATCCCCGGCTAGTGTCGCTGCATGGGTCTGGGGAGACCTGGTCGTGTGCTCTTGTTGCATCGCGGCGGTCTGCAGGCTTTTGCTCGCACTTGCTACTCTGCACTGTCCGGAGTCGGGATGCTCCCCTGCTGTGCTACCCCACGACGACTTCTGTTCGGCGTCCCACGGGTTTTGGAGGTGTCGTGGGATCCGCGATTCAACTTTCGTGCGTAACAAACCATGTACGGCCGGGACCCCTACCCGTTATCCGGTTAGTGAAGAACACACCATTCTACGGTTTTTTTTTCATCTTTTTTTTTTTTCAATACAAAAGCTACCTGGCAAAGGTCCCGTTTGATACCGTTGGTGTGATCTCCGACAAGGATGAAGAAGGGAAATTTTTGCCTTGAAGCGAAGCGCATAAAACTCATTACCTGGGGCCTGGTACGTATTCGTCAGGGAGGTGAAAAGTCCTATTTAAATATATGTATAGGTATATATATACAAAAAGTAGAATGGTGTAACTTACTCACGTCTCAGACTTTCGCGCTCCAATTTGCTTTCAACCGTGCGACGGTGGAGGGTATGTGCCCCGCCTTCCAAACCGGGCGCCAATGCGACCGTTGCTCAGCAACTCTGGTACACACAGGCACCCGAGTCTGGCCAATCACTTCTGGCCAATCCCTTGGGTATCAAGATCGAGCCTCGCACCTGCTTGACCAACACAGCTTTCGTCATAGAAAGGCCCCATGTTCTCGGCGTATTAGCCGTTCCAATTTGCGCGTTGATCTTGCCTGGGTCAGTATATCCAACAAAGTCAGACCATCTGTGCGGCATATTCAATTGTGTCAACCACGCCCCAAGCTCGAGACATCGCAATATCTACCGTCTTTCCTGATCGTCACTGCAATCTTCTTTTACAAGGTTGAATCGACACCGGTGACGAGCAGCTGCTAGTTGCAGCCATTGCACTGGTGCTACGGCACCCATAACATCAAGACGCTTCGCTTCCTCGGTATGGTATTGAAACAGCCAGCTGCCGCGTAACTTGCTGTTCTCTTCGCCATCTACTCATCACACTAACCCTCACTCAACTTAGGCAACCAAGAACGCTGCCGTCGCGATGGGGCTCTTGTCCCGAAACCCCCTCCGCTCACGAGAGCCTAGGCGGCCGAGGCTTCCTTTATACAGATCGCTCGTCCCCCACCAGGGCCTTGTTTCACCAACCAAGGAGCGGTATTCGGATGATGGATATTCCACATGCGACTCAGACACCGAGGGCACCGACTATTCCTCCTCTTCCAGCCCCCGAGCCTCGAGGAAGTCGTCATCCTCATTGTCGTCCAATGTCGCACTTGTGTTCAAAAGGAAGAGACCCGTATACTCCTCACGACGACCACCCCGCAGATATCTATGCCGTCTCCCCAACAGGGTAATGCGGTACCTGTGTATCGGTATGATGACCACTATTGTCGTCTTCATATTTACTCTAGTACGGGCCAGCCAAATCGAGAACAAGAGGATCGCAGAGGGAGCCTTAAGTCATAAGCCGCCAATAATTCCACCGACCTGGGAGTCGTTTGAATTCCTTACTCGATATTACGGTGGCATACGAAATTTGGTTCCTTTCGCCGATAACACCCCTCAGTATCCCAGACTTGAGGATGAAGGGCCGTACAACGCTAGCAAGGCGCAACGTGATCCTAATAGGAAGGAATCATTCCCCGGAGCCACAAAGATTCCACCTACTAGACCTTTCGTCGACTATGCTGGCTCGGTAGTTCCGAGCAAGAATCAAGATATTTACGACTGCTTCCTCGACGAGGAGAGCACGATCAAAGTTCCTCCAGTTCGGTATTTCGAAGGACGTCCAAATGGCTTCCCAGACAATACAATTGGCTCTTACGAGCTACTGTCATTGCCCGAGGACATCTGCTTTGACCGGTTCGGTAGATATGGGCCATACGGCTACGGCTACCCCATTGCTGCTGGTGGCTTGGGACTTGGCGAGCATGGTGACAGAGAGGGTTCCGGAGAAGCATGGAATACCACAAGGAAGGTTGACTGGCTCAAGGTTGATTGGGCCGAAACTCAAAAACGGTGTTATCGAAAAAACGCTGAGAGATACAAGCCATTGCTTTCTCGTGGAAGACCTCCTCATGGCTTTTATATCGGTGAAGAAACCGAGTCGCCTCAACTGACCACGCGATTGGAGAATGTTACCCGGACCGAAGAAGCCGAAGGTGAAAGCGCAACACCGACAACCAACCTCGCTGTTACTATGGAGCCAGAGGGCAAAGTGCCCCGAACAGCAATTGTTGTGAGATGTTGGGACGAGTATCCATGGAACGCAGAATCCGTGATGAATCTTCGGGCTCTTATCGCCGAGCTTTCTCTTGCCTCAGGCGGCCGGTATGATGTTCACCTCCTGGTCCAGGTACGCAACGATGCAATACACCCTATTTGGGCCGACGACGAGACCTACCGTGCCCATCTTCACAACAGCATTCCGGGAGAGTTTGTTGGCATTTCTACTTTCTGGTCCGAGACGCAAATGCTCGCCATTTATCAGGGCATCCATGACCTCTGGACCCGTGGCCCGGAGCTCCCTGTTCACGGCTCATATCGTGGTTTGCAAATGGCCATGCAGCACTTCGCCTACAGCCACCCCGAATACGACTACTTCTGGCAATGGGAGATGGACATCCGCTACACCGGGCACTACTATGACTTGCTCGCCAAGCTCGAGCAATGGGCGAAAGAACAGCCACGGAAAGGTATTTGGGAGCGTAATGCCCGCTTTTACATGCCGTATGTACACGGTAGCTGGGAAGATTTCAAGCAGATGACACGGGTGCAGACAGAGCACGGGACTGTCAGCGCCGACAACATGTGGGAAAAGATTCCCGGCGCTGCGAAGGGGGACGAGTCGCGCCAGAAGGTTCGTGGAGAGGAGAGCATCTGGGGACCGAAGCGGCCAGTGGATCAGAATGATTGGTTCGAGAATGACCAAGATCCTATGCCTCCTACCACCTACGAGCGCGATAAGTACACTTGGGGGGTTGGCGAAGAGGCAGACCTGATTACCATGAGCCCTATATTCGATCCAGACGGCACATCTTGGAAGCTATCTGACGACATTACTGGGTACAACGAGACGGGTGGTAAACCGCCGCGACGGGCACAAATCATCACTGCATCCCGCATGTCACGCCGTCTCTTGGTCCAGATGCATCGGGAAACAACCTTCAAGAAACACCATGCCTTCCCGGAGATGTGGCCAGCCACGATAGCGTTGCACCACGGCTACAAGGCTGTCTATGCCCCGCATCCCGTCTTCGTCGATCGCGAGTGGCCCACGGAGTATATGGCTCGCATTCTCAATGGCGGTCGCAACGGCGCCTCGGGTGGTTCGCGCACCTCAGTGTTTGGTGATCGTGAGCACAACATGAGGGGACTGACGTGGTTTTACAATGCCGGCTTTCCGAGTAACTTGTACCGCAGATGGCTTGGATTGCGTGTCAACAACGATGGCGGTGAGGAGTTCGAGACGGTCCCCGACCTCAGCAAAAATGGGACCTCGGTTGGCACAATGCGGGGTGGCGAGGGACGAATGTGCTTGCCACCCATGCTCCTTCATCCCATTAAAGATGTTGATCTGCCAGTTGTCCAGGCTGTCAGTGACGCAAGGGTGCAGGAATCAGACCCCGCGGCTTAGGCCAAGAAAGGAGGGAACTGAGTAGTAAAGAGGGCATAAGCAGGGGCTGTCAGGATACAACAGATGGCTTGGGATTCTTGGCGTTAGGAATGTTTATGACTGGATTTCAAGGTTTCAAGCTGGGACGTCATACATTTTATCGTGGGCTGGTCACACTTACAGACGTAGACTACAGGGCTCCCATCATATAGCACGACCTTAGCACGCTGGACATGAGATTGAAGAGCCAATGTTCGGATTTAGTAATGGTTGTATCACTTTGGTGACGTTGAAACTCGATGGATACATAACTTTCGCACGAACAGAGGGAATGCGAGAAGATATTTTGAAACCACTCAAGACCTGCCTGTGGCATTATGACTGCAAACACAGCAGTGATGGTACAATTGGTTTTACATGCCGCTGTGTGTCTGGCATTAATCGAAATCCCATGCTCGTTTTCCATACCCCATACCAAGCCCAGCGCCGTACATGTATAGGTGTGTCCCAGAAAGTTGGGGATTAGAATTTGAAGAAAACCGTCTAGACAACCCGCTTAACCTGTAATAAAAAAACACTTAGCAATTTGTTTTCTCGTACGAAAATAGAGTAAGAAACGGGGGTGGTGGTGATGACATACCTCAAAGAATCTCCGCAGCCACCAGACCTGGAAGACACTTTCTCCAATGACAATACCAATGACAAACAAATTCCACCACTTGACTCGGGCGTTGGTGCTCTCGGCCGTGTTACGGTGGGTGCGCTCACGCAGGACAATGTAACCCTGCTCGTCCTTGACCATCTCTAGCATCTCCGACAACTTCCGCACCTCTTGGTCGAGGGGGTCTTGCGGTCCGTCGGCCTCAGATACATACACGATACCGTGTACGTTAAAGGAAACCTCCTTGGAGGAAGCACCCCAGTGCTCGTTGCCGAAGCAGTAGACGTATTTGCCGTCATGCTTGGCTTCGAAGGAGAAGTCGCCGTTGGAGGTGGACTTTTCAAAGACTTCGTATTGGCCGACGGGGTTGGTAATCTGTTTTAGAGCGGGCCGTAGTTAGCAATTGTTTTTCTCCTTCCTTTTGTTTGCTTGATGCTTCGTCTATTGTGGTTGCGGTGCGGTCAATGTGCTTTGGATGGACTGGTCATGCAAAGTATAGGCATGATCGGGGAGGTCTAGCGCGTACCCAAAAGTCAATGTCAAGGTTCCCAGCACCGCCAAACTCGCGATCGCCGACCTGGAAGGTCACGGTCATCTTGTCGTCGCGGTGTAGGTTCTCATGGAAGCATTCTCGACCGTGCGCAGGGAGCTGGATGTTGTGCGCTGCCACGACGCCCAGTAGGCTGGCCGAGAGCAGCAGCTTCGCTACTGTGAGCAGAAACATGGCGATCGTGGTTCTGCAAAAGGGAAAGGGCAGCGCCTGCGGTCAGGGGAGGCTGAGTTTTGATGAGCGAGCGTTTCGCGGTGTTCACAATGCGAAACTCTGTTGCAGTCAGCTGCTCAAGGACACCTTACCGTGTCGCACAGACCAGCCGACCTGGGGGGGTGCGCTGCACAACTAACTACCTAGGTAGCCTGTGAAAGCGGGCTTGGGCTCAGTGGGCTGCAACGGGTGCCGGTGCAAAGTTGTTCCAGTGCGAGCGGTACCTGCTGAGTACGACAGCCATTGAGTGCGTGGCACGCTATTTGCCTGCAGAGGGGCTGGAAAGATAAGGTTGATGAGAAGTACTGTGCACGGACCCTAAATGCTTCGTCCTGGAAGACTTGGACTGGACTGGCCTCCCTGCTCCGCCTACCCCAAGAACAACTTTCAAAATCCAAACCGTTCGTCGAGGACAATCCTTTCACACCGCCATCGTCCAGCGAACGCAGCACGACGATTGCCCCTACCGCCATCCTCAACTGCCCTCAGAGGATATTTTCCGAATGTGAGTTAGCCTTCTCACTGTCTTCTTTCCCTGTAAATCAATCCCAATCACGCCACCGTCATCGACATCGGTAGCGGCTGGCCAGAGAAGGGCTTGCCTCACAACTTTGCAAACCAAGACGAGCGCGGGTGCTTCCTGCCCCAGCCAAAACCAATCCGCCGTCACCGCCTGGCCGACTGGTGACATTTTCCCCCTTGTCCCCTAGGCAGCATACCCAACCTGGAACCTTGCTTTCCCCCTTTCTCCATCTTTCCCCAATCAAATCGCCGCCTTCACTTATCTGTCCTCACACCACCGCGACCATTTAAAGCCCATTTAAAGCCCAATGCCCTAAGACAACTAATCTCAATCACATCGCATCCCTCTATCCTCATCAAGTAGCAACCAACGAAGTGCGCGCTGTCAGCTTACACGTTACTGTCCTAGCAGATACATCAAGAACCCAACCTATTGCTCGTCAGCCCGCGCTGAATAAACACCGCCAAGATGGGCATGGGATTTTCGAAACTGTTCCAGCAGCTATGGGGCAAAAAGGAGATGCGCATTCTGATGGTCGGTCTCGATGCCGCCGGCAAGACCACCATCCTTTACAAGCTCAAGCTTGGTGAGGTCGTCACCACCATCCCTACTATTGGTATGTCCCGTCTTTCCCGCGCGTCTCCTCCACGTCCCTTTAGCGGGGAACTCCGTCACGAGACCACGACCTGCCGGTGCTGACTTTCGTCTCCGCTCTACAGGCTTCAACGTCGAGACAGTCGAGTACAAGAACATTCAGTTCACCGTGTGGGATGTCGGTGGCCAGGACAAGATCCGTCCTCTGTGGAGACATTACTTCCAGAACACCCAGGGCATTATCTTTGTGGTCGACAGCAACGATCGTGACCGTGTTACCGAGGCTCGCGAGGAACTCCAGCGCATGCTCAATGAAGATGAGCTGAGGGATGCTCTCCTCCTAGTCTTTGCCAACAAGCAGGATCTTCCTGTAAGACTCATTATATATATTCCCTTGTTTGCCTTGTCCGTGCTAACCTATTTCTTCAGAACGCTATGGCTGCCGCTGAGATCACAGACAAGCTCGGCCTCACCAGCTTGCGGGCGCGTACTTGGGTATGTCTTTTGTGTTGTTGCCCTTGTGTCGTTGTCTGATGCTGACTTGACTCTTCAGTATATCCAATCCACTTGCGCCACTTCTGGTGACGGTCTCTTCGAGGGTCTGGAATGGCTCTCAACCAACCTCAAGAAGCAGGCTCCCTAAATCACCTTCGTCATACCGTGAATCGGTTCTCCAGTCAAGCATGGTTCGATTGTACTCGCGCTCAATATTTCTAGACAATCGACTAGTCCATACAAATTGCATTCGGTGGTTAGCGCTTGCGTCGTGATAAGCCTAAGTCGCTATGGTGAGGCGATGGGGAGATCGGACGGCACTCCTTTTTATTGAACTTTGGTCACTTTTCGGAAAGACGGGGGCGCACTGGGTTCGGAATCTTGTACAATTTGATACATTATCAGGAGAGATCAGTTCACTGTCGTACTGTTTCCCCCCAGTGTTTCGTCTAATACTGGAGATGACCAAGGGGTGCTTGTGAGGTTGGTGGACAACGCAACACTCACTTGGGAGAAAGAGTGAAGTTAGAGATGAAGGGGAGGAAGAATGGGAAGATCAAGTTGTATACAACTTAAGACGTTTCTAGGTGTCTTAGCTCAACTCTCTTTTTTTACCCTAGGGTCCACAGGACTGCCAGAGGGCTCCCGATGCCTTTTGAAGATGCCACTCGGTTTTTGGGCTGCAGCAATAGTTCCTGTGGTACCGTGGTACCACTTTGCATGTCTCATTTCGGAAATAGCAGCACGCCAAGTCCAGTTCAGTCACTGTCGAATTCCAATGTAACTGGGGAAAGGCCAGAAAGGCATTCACCGGGCAGGTGACTCATGGTACAAGACGAGTATAGTGTACCGAGTACGCCTCTCTAGGTGCCTACCTAGTGAGAGCAGGGCGATGAGAAAGGGCATTGGCTATGGGTGCATGGTGCAATGTGGGCTTCATAGCATGTGAACTCGTCTTTCAAGGCGCCATCTCATTGGGAGAGTTTTTGGGACGGCTCTTCTTCCCAAAGAAGACTAATTTGGCGTGGTATGTGGACTGGTACATTCGTCAGCAAGTGTCCATGTTCAGCTTTTGACCATGTATTCTTGTACAGCAGTATCTCGCGACACCTTCCATGAACTCGCTGAGCTGCGCAGAACCCGTAAAATATGGACGCTATCTCATCTTGAAAACCTGGCTGTCCTGAATGAGGGGGGTATTATCTTGATTGAGTACCTTGTTACACTAGTATACACTCCTGCAGGTATTAACCTCCACGCAGCCCAGATGTGATACGACCGGTAGGATCGTCTTTCCGCTTACACATAACTTCGTTTGCGTCATTATAGTATTGCAGCGTGCTTGACCAGCCTTCCAGGCTGCTTACTCCCCGGCAGTCAGGGGTTCAGAGGGTTGTCTCGCAGACACAACCAAACCAGTCCCTTCGCTGTTGATTTCGACAGATGCGACATCACCGCTCTTGATCTCGCCACGAATGATCCTATCAGCGAGCTTATTTCCGATCTCCATCGTAATTAACCGGTTCAGTGGCCGAGCACCAAACTTTGGATCGTATCCCCTCTCAGCCAACCACTGCCGCGCAGGATCGGGGACTTCGAGCTTGATTCGACGGTCGTCGAGACGCACTTGAAGCTCCCTGAGGCGAATGTCGACAATATCTCTCAAAGCTTCGAGCGAGAGTCGTTTAAAGATGATAAACGAGTCTATCCTGTTCAGGAATTCCGGGGGGTATTGCGACGTGACAACATCCATCACTGCTTTCTTGACGTCAGAGTGAATGTCACCCTCGGCAGTCTCCTTGTACGGATGAAGCATGTCATTGCCGACTAGAATATCAGCTCCGAGGTTTGATGTTAGAACGATGATGGTGTTCTTGAAATCAACTTTGTGTCCTTGGGCGTCGGTAAGATAGCCTTCGTCCAAAACTTGAAGTAGCAGAGCGGAAATGTCGCGATGGGCCTTCTCAAACTCGTCAAAGAGCAGTACAGCGTATGGTTTCCGCCGGACAGCCTCTGTCAACTGGCCCGCATCTTCGTAACCTACATATCCGGACGGGGCACCGATGAGCCGCGAAATGGTGTGCTTCTCCTGGAACTCGCTCATGTCAAAGCGCTGGCGACATGTTAGAAGAGAGCCAACAAAGTGGAAGAGAATCTAGACTTACAACCACAGCAGATTCGGTGGAGAACAAAAAGCCAGCAAGCTTCTTGCACAGTTCTGTTTTACCAACACCCGTAGGGCCGAGAAAGAAGAAGGAGGCGAGTGGCCGGTTCTCCCCGCTAAGGCCTGCTCTTTGCATCCTCACTGCGTCGGCAACAGCCTTGAGTGCCTCGTCTTGACCACGAACTGATTCACGGAGAATTTCTTCCATGTGGATCAGCCTTTCCATATGGCCACTGGTAAGCTTCGAAACGGGGATACCAGTAACCCTGGATACCACGTTTGCAATGTCATCTGCCGTCACCGAGTCGTGGATCAGTGTGTCTTCCGATGTCGACCCTTCATCTTCTTTCGGCAATTGTTTCTCGAGGTTGGGAATGACACCGAACCGGAGCTCAGATGCCTTTCCAAAGTTACCCATTCGCTGTGCCACATCCAATTCGATGCGAGCCTTGTCAAGCTCAGTCTGGATCTTTTTGATATTGTCGATCTGAGACTTCTCGTCTTCCCACTTCTCTGATAGGCTGTGGACCTGCTCTTGGTACCTCTTCAAGTCGGCATCCAACTTTTCCCGGCGCTCTCGGCTGGCGATATCCTTCTCTTTTCGAAGGCTTTCAAGCTCGATTTGAATCGTCATAATTTTCTGGTCGAGTTCCAAAATGTCATCGGGCTTGCTCTCTTGTTGAAGCCGCAAAGAGCTCGCTGCTTCGTCCATAAGGTCGATCGCCTTGTCCGGTAAGAAGCGGTCGGTTACGTAACGGTTCGAGTAGGTTGCAGCCGCAACAAGTGCCCCGTCGGTAATGCGAACGCCATGGTGTACCTCGTACTTTTCCTTGATGCCACGGAGGATACTGATGGTGTCCTGGACAGTCGGTTCGCTTACAATAATAGGCTGGAAGCGGCGGGCTAGCGCTACATCCTTCTCAATCTGACGGTATTCAGCCATTGTCGTCGCACCGCAACACTGCAGCTCGCCTCTTGCGAGAGCAGGCTTCAAGAGATTCGAGGCGTCGATCGATCCCTCGGCCTTTCCAAGCCCAAGAAGGGTATGCAGTTCGTCAATGAAGAGGATGACCTCTCCGTTGGCGTCCTGGACTTCAGTCAGGACCTTCTTCAGTCTCTCTTCGAAATCGCCGCGAAATTTCGCGCCGGCGATGAGAGATCCAAGGTCCAAGCTGATAACCCTCTTGTTCTTGATGCTCTCGGGCACATCCCCGCGCACGATCTCCAGGGCCAGCCCTTCTAGAATCGCAGTCTTCCCAACACCAGCATTTCCGATCAGGACTGGGTTGTTCTTGGTTCGTCGAGACAGAATTTGTATTGTGCGCTGGATCTCGGATGTCCTCCCAATGACTGGGTCCAGCTTCCCTTCTCTTGCCTTAGCCGTCAGGTCAATTCCATATTGTTCGAGGGCTGGCTTTTCGGGTTCCCCGCCGAGGTTCATGCGATGCGTGCTGCCAGGAGAATGAGGCCTTCCATTAGAATATGCTCGGGTCGTTATAGTCGGTAAGAGTCTGAGTTGGCTCTTAAAGCTCGCTGTTCGTAGTGATGTCGCGCACAAGGCTCGAGACAACTGTGGTGGTCTGGGCAATGAACCCCCTGATGCTGTTGTGATGCGTCGCGACGCAGCTGATGCAAGCTGTTTTCTGGCCTGCATTACGGGAATGCGAGTAGCTAAGTCAGTATAGTTTTATTTTAGTTTTTGAAGCGTTCAATCTCTTTGACGGACAAACTGTAGCGTGCTGTGCTGTCATGGCAGGTCGAAAATCAAAGATCCCACTCGAGAGCAAGCGCCCTCAATCCGGCAAGTCATTACATACCCTCCTCGTTTGAAGCTCGAAAGCTCTCGCACTTTCCAAACCTCGTTATCTTATCGGCGCGCCCCGGCTGCCGAGCCATGACAGACACCTGGAGAAAATTTCCGGAGGCTTAAAAGCCGTGCTCTCCCGTATCGAATTTTCTTTTCCTTTCTTCCTAATGTCTCCGGAGTTGCTACTTAGACACCAAGGGGCCCATTGCCGATAAAAATGAAACAACCATTTTCTCGTAAGTATCTTCACTTTCATGTCTGCCTCTTCAATCAACCCCTATGATGATCCATTCTGGTCCGTGTTACCAAGCAGCTTCAAGACCTGCAGATGACGACAAACCCAAGCATTTCTCGCGCCTCTGAGTCCCATGTCATGTTCTATACTAAACATATGCGGCTGTTTTCCCGGCTCACAGCTAATGGATTCGGTGTCACAGTTGCATCTCCCCCCTAGTCCTGTCCTCAGGCCGTACTGTTGTACTTGAAACAGCATTTCGCTGACAATCTCCCAAATACGGCACCTGGAGTTGTGGGCAAGGTGAAATAATCGGATACCAGTGTAAATTCCAGATAAAAGATACGGTTGTAAGAGTGATTGTATAGCCCGAACTGTTTCCTGCCTGAAGTGAATGTGCCCAGAAACATTCAGGTCGCGGACCGCTCCACTTGGTATCAACGCACCAATCATTAATCGTCTCGACGCCTTGGGCGCACCTGGCTTCATCCCGTTTCACGTCCCAGACATTGGGACAGACGACGCGAAAAGGACGCGACAAAACAGCTTAGTAGGATAATTTCGGCGAGTCGACGACCAAATTTACCATACTACATGTCCCTGTTTTGAGTTCAACGACAATAAAACCGCCATAATGCCTATGTACGGTGACCTAGGCAACAAGCTGGTTTGTGCCATTTGCGCCTTCGACCCGAGACCCCTCACTCACCCTGCTAAAGGTACAACACGCCAAAAGGACGCAAAATCTCTCGCACCTTCCACCATACCAAACAGAGCTCGTCCGTTCGGTAACGCGGGAAGTACGGGATCTCGATCGCGATGTGACCAGTTTACTTGAGCCTTTTCAAGGATCCTTCGATCCGTCTTCAGAGCAGGCCACAGCATGCACATTGTTGGTCAACCACTTGTCTATGCGCCGGAACAAGCGCTGTCTTCTCGCCTACCACCGGACGCGGACCGACAAGTTAGAAGAGCTTGTTTGGAGCGGTTCCGATGTTGTGGACCTTGCTGGCCAACAAGTAACGACAGTGAATGGTGTGACCAGTGGTAGTGGTGGTGATGGCACGACCAGCAGCCTTAGCCCTCAGGAAGAGGACTACATTCGGCAATACAGTGACCTCCTGGCCGCGTACAAGGGCCACTGGACTGACATCGACCTTACCGGCAACCTCGAACCGCCCAGGGACCTCTTCATCGACGTCCGCGTTCTCAAGGATGCAGGAGAGATCCAGACCGAATATGGGTGCGTTGGTCACGGGACATTTCCTGAATTCCGAACGGCCCTGCATGACCACAGCTGACGAATCAAACAGAGCCATAAATTTGACGAAGAATAGCCAATTTTACGTGCGTCAGGGCGATGTCGAGCGACTGATCGCGCAGGGTTATCTCCAGAAGCTAGGGTGAGGTGACACGATGGGAAACCATGCCCTTTCTTCCACTACCAGACGCGGCGTGGAACGGTACAGCCGAGCCGAGCCATCAAGACTCCGCTCACTGGCAGGCGGCGGCCCGAAGACAGACGGGGCTGAGATTACGACATGACATTGCGACAGACACAACTGTCACCATTGATGCACGATACCGCAGCAGTTTCCAAGCTTGAAACGACAAGATGCCGTTGCCACCACGGGGTAGCCAACCCAATAGCACAATTCATTTGACGAACGTTTTCACCACAATGACGGCAGAAGGCGAAACCATCGCGAACAGTGTTGAACAACAAAATCCTACCTTTTGGGACAAGGGAGGGGGGACAGTGAGCTTCTGCAGCAACCAGGGGGGTTCTGACAGCCTAGAGTGGCACTGCATACGGGAACAACGTACGAAATATGGTTGGCGGATTGAAACAGCCACGAGTCTTGAAAAACCCCGTGCTCAACGGCTCAGCGCGGGGAACCTGACACCTGCATATCTGGGCTTGGCTCACATGGCCAATAAAATTTTTCAATTGAAGAGGCGACTTTCTACAGTGCGTGATACTGTTCATCAACAACAGCCGAACAGTGATTGCACGACAGATTCTCAGACCCTCATGAGCATTCCCAGTTGTTCAATGTGGGAGCTCCAGATGGCGTGATAGGTTTTGGTTCCCATTTCGATCTATCTAAGGTTTTGATGAAACAGCTACGAGTCCGCCTTATCCCAAGGGCAATCGTCGATTCATAGCGTTTCCGACGCACCTGGAAACCCCCACTGCCCCCCACTCCAGTTGGAGAAAGGAGAGTCTAAGTTCACACTGGGCAGATGCATCATGCAAAGAACCCCGCCACCGCGGTCCAGAATAGTCAATCGTTAGTGTTGCATCTAGACTACAGGATGAGGAGACATGAGAATAGGACGGGACACCATCGGCGCAAAGTGTCCAAGGAAACAGTAGGAAGCAGGCATTTTCGACCAAAATCGGGTGCTTCACACACCTGCTTTTTTTGCACTCGCCGCGAAAAGGCTAACACGGCGAGGGAAACCTTGTCATGCACCGCGTTGTTGTGCTTGTGTTGTCTGGACCTAGCGGACTGCAACGGCAAGGAGTTGCATTTGACTAGAGCCCGCCTTGGCCATCAGAGTTTTTGCTTGGTTCGCAGCGTGTTCCTGGTGGTAGGGTACCGAGCAACGGCAGGTGGACAACTTAACCTGGGTGGAGCCTACATCAGCGAAAACTCGCTTTCAACATCAGCTTTCTTCGCCTCTGGGGCCGGATTTCTCCTCGTTGTGGTCCAATTGGCTACCGTACCTTCCATTCTTCATGTTGTGCGGCCTGCAAAAACGGCGCATCGAGCCCCTCCACCCTCCGTTTCAGTCAACTCCTAACCGCGCTGCGTGTGCGCAATACTTCCCATCTCTTCGCCATCTGCCGCATTCCCCGGGGAGTTCCTTCCTGGCTCGCCTGTCGCCAGCCCTGGAGGTGAACGGTTGCGTCGAGTGGAGCCGTGATGCATCAGGCTGATCAGCTGTTGCTTCACAGTTCAGCGACTGCACCTTGAAACAGTGTTTGTTCCTTCTCCCGGTGCTGCACCATGTCGTCCCCAATCTCTTCGTGGGAGATAACTCGCTCTTCCTCTTTCTCGTCTCAGGAGAGTCGAGAAGATTCACAGGCCGAAACCCGCAGCCCTCCCCAGCAAGCTTTCTATAGCCCATACAGCCACGATGCGAGACCCCTCTCCTCATCCCTCGGCTCTGCAACATACCGAGAGCCTATAAGGTCGTTCCTTCCTGGCTCAGTGCGGGAGACCCTAGGTTTGTTGCCTTACTACTTCGTATCAAGGCTCCCATCTCAGACCCTAGTACTGACTAAAAATGTCCCGGACCAGCCCCCGTCGACAGCAAGCAATCGGCGCTGTCTGTTCGGGAAGATACAGCCGAGCTTGCCAGCTACTTCCTCTCGGACAAGAAGAGCGGTCGCAGTGCTTCATTCCTGTCTCGTGCACGTTCCCACTCCCTTCAGCCTCGACAGGATCCCCCCGTGATCCTGTTTGATGACCCCGAAGCCGTCGAAACAGGCGCCTCAAGGTCATCCGAGATCATAGAGGAAGTCTCGGAACCATCCTCTCCAGAGACGGTGATCGAGGACCCCATCGAAGGCCCCTCGATGCTCGCCTCTATGCTTAGGCGCTCGCCACCCCAGCAGCGCTACCTACCAGCTCCAAAAGCAGACCAGGTTCACGAGGAGCATGTCCTAGACGAGAGCGAGGAGGAGTTCTCTTCCACAGCGCGTCCAGGTCTGGGTATATGCCAGAGCAACGGAGCTGCCACACGTGATATGACGGAGAGGGCCCCATTGCTTACTGTCTTGTCTAATCAGAGTAGACGGGGCTATGGGATACAGAACGGGAGGAGCCACGAGAGTCTAGACCTCGAAGGACAGAAGAGCCTGAGGTCAAAGTCGTGGGCGGTAAGAATTGCCGAGTCTTTCCACCGAAAGAAGGGCCAGGTTGTTCATCTCGTCCGAAAAATACGTGATCCTAAGTGCTGGGATAGGCGTGTTATCTGGCACAATGTCGTTGTCACTCCCGTGGCAAGCCTTCCTGCTGTTATTGTCGGCCTCCTTTTGAACATCCTAGACGCATTGTCATATGGTAAGGACGCCCCCGATGACATGTCATCTCAAGAGGCTCACATATCGCCAGGCATGATTCTCTTCCCCCTTGGAAGTCCCATCTTTGCGTCTCTGGGATCCGCTGGTATCTCCATATTCTATGTCAGCACCATCATATCACAGTTGACCTTCTCTGCTGGAAGTATCTTCAGAGGTGGTGTCGGGTCTGAACTTGTAAGTCTGTATCCACATTGGTCATACCTTAGGCTGATTGCTCATGATCAACGTTTAGATCGAAGTTGTTCCGTTTTTTCACAGCATGGCCTTCAGAATTACCGACATCGTCGGCGAAACCAACCCAGACGCTGTGATTGCCACTACTATTACGTCGTACGCAATCAGCTCGATACTCACAGGCGCCGTATTCTACTTTATGGGCAGGTTCAAGTTTGGGTATATTGTTGGCTTCATCCCACGCCATATCTTAATCGGGTGCATTGGCGGCGTTGGTTGGTTCCTCGTTGCCACTGGATTTGAAGTAACAGCACGTATGGGTGGCAGTCTTGAGTACAACTTTGATACCCTCAAGCGACTCATCGGTCCCGATACGGTCTCCCTCTGGATCATCCCACTTATCTTGGCGATTATATTGTTCTGTGGTCAAACTAGGATACAGTCCAAGTTTTTCCTTCCGGTCTACATCATCGCTATACCATTAGCCTTTTATTCCTTTACCCTCACCGTGGGTCTTGATACAAACAAGTTGAGGAATGATGGATGGATATTTGAAGGCCCTCCAGCCGGTGAGCCCTGGTGGTATTTTTACACACTGTACAGTAAGTCACTTATGTCCTGCCCGTTGGGGCCAAAAGGCTAATCACCACTTCTAGAATTCCACCTAGTTGATTGGGGGGCGATCATGCAATGTGTGCCGGCGATGTTTGCACTAACTTTCTTCGGCATCCTACACGTACCAATCAACGTTCCTGCTCTGGCGCTCAACACAGGTGAGGATCACGCGGACCTAGATCACGAACTCAAGCTCCATGGCTACTCCAACATGATATCTGGCTTCGCTGGCAGTATACAAAACTACCTCGTCTACGCCAACACTCTCTTCTTCATACGTTCTGGAGGCGACTCCAGGTTGGCAGGTGTCGAGCTGGCCGTCCTCACCTTCCTCGTCATGACGATCGGTCCCTCCCTCATCGGTTACATTCCAGTCATGATGGTCGGCGTTCTGATCTTCGACCTTGGTTTTGAGCTTCTCCTGGAGGCTGTCTGGCAACCCAGGAAGAAACTCAAGCTCCTTGAGTATCTAACAGTCATTGCCATTGTCCTGATTATGGGTGTCCACGACTTTGTTGTGGGCATCGGAGTTGGCATTCTTCTTGCCTTCATTTCCTTGATCTTCCAGGCTTCCAGAGTGTCGGCTGTGAAGGCGACCTACTCAGGAGAGGTGGCTGGATCAACGGTGAGGAGAAACCCAACCCAACAACATTACCTGCGGCAGGTTGGCAGGCAGATTAACGTGATCAAGCTTGCCGGGTACCTCTTTTTCGGTACCATTGTCAGTGTTGAGGATAAAATTCGAGCCCTGGTTGGCGAGGAAGAATTTGAGAGGCGGCCAATCCGGTTCCTAATCCTTGACCTCAGACAAGTAACTGGGCTTGATTACTCCGCTGGTGAGGTCTTCAACACAATCAGCCGTCTCTTGGATAGCAAAGGGATCGAACTTGTCATTAGCGGAATCGAGCCCGACTCGGAACTTGGCCGCAGCTTGAGAGCTGTCGGGTTGGGTGAGACTGGGGTCGAGGTCAGGCTTCTTTCGGAGCTGAACTCAGCACTCGAGTACTGCGAGAATGAGCTACTGAAGACACTATACGCGAACCAAGCCGTGGTCTATAGCCCGCCTACGTCCCCGTCAATCAATCTATCGGTACTGGGCCAAACGTCGTCATCGCAGCCTTTGGACGTACTCGGGACATCTCCCCGCCGCAGCTACCTGCACGAAGCAGCGCGGAAGTCACTTGGAAAGATGGACCTGAAGCAGACAACTCGGTGGCAAAGTTTTAAGGAACCCTTGCGGCTGCTGCTCCAGATCTTTGACGATCTGAGCGATAAAAACGAGGACTTTTGGTTCCGAGCGGTCCCGTACTTCGAGTGCCGTGAACACCCAGCGGGATTCATTTTGTTTCGGCGTGGTGAGCCAGCGAATGGCTTTTATCTACTGGAATCGGGTATCCTCCGAGCCGAGTATGACCTGCCGCAGGGTTGGCTCTTTGAGAGCATTGTGGCGGGCACTACTTGCGGAGAGCTTCCGTTCTTCTCGGAGACCAACAGGACTGCAACTTGTGTCGTGGAGAGGGATTGCGTGGTCTGGAGGATGGACAAGAAGAGCTGGGAGAAGATGCAAAGGGACGAGTCCGAGGTGGCGCAGGAGCTATTGCGCATTTCTTTGAAATTGACCAGTGAGCGGATGAGTGTTATTACATCTTATACTCTCACCATGGCCGGGTGATACATGTAGATTTCACAGCGGACGGCGCATTGGAGACGGGGAAAACGGCATTGGAACGGAAAAGCATTATGAAATTGAAGATATTGAAGCCACCCACTGTTGTGGTATCGGCGGCAAGCAACGTGACATGCCTTTCTGGTTGCAGTGTTCACATTTTGTGTCGGGGTAGTATCTGTCGCTGAGGTGGCGACCTGCGGGGTACCCTTGTGAGAGTGCCTTTCAGCCAGCCCCCGCCCCTCACCAAGCCATCCAGCGTTCATCTCACCACCTTGTCGCGAGGCTTTAGGGCAGTCAGCCTTGCTCATCACATCACGGCAGTCACACATGCCATACAGCACTCACCCCCGTAAAGCAATGACGTTACACTCCATCCTTGGCCTCGGCGGGGGACGAGTCGAGAAGAAAAAAAGACCCTCAACATCAACATCATCAACGGCCTCATCTTCATCAGCATCAAAATGGACAAACACCCTCCCCCTGACCAAGCGCCTTGCCTCTTCCTCCTCTCCAAAAAACCACACCTTTGAACATGAAGATTTCCCACATGCAACACGACCAACAACCTCCCTCCCCCCGACAACGAATAACCTTCTGACCGCCCACGCCCACGCTCTGTTGTCAATCTTCTCCCCGCTTCCCGCGCGGGGGATTGGATTATCGTCGGTGAAACTTGCAGCGGTGTTGACAGCGAGGGATGCCCTGCCAAGCGTGGTCACCGCGGGACATTTACGTGTGGCGATGGCGTCACCGACGGAGGCGGAGAGGGAGTTGGCAAGGTTGGTTGGGGAGGGGGTGTTGAGGCGGGTAGTGGTTCCTAGGAGGGTTTTGGGAGGGGAGTTGGTCATCAAATGGGAGGCGTTAGAGAGTATGGTGATGAATTCCAAGGAACTGGGTGAGGAGGTGAGAAGCGGGTGGGTTGCGTGGCTGAGGAGATGGCCTGGGAAGTTAGTGTTAGAGGGAGAGCAGGAGAATCTGGGGTTTGGGGTTGTGGGGATAGATGGATTGGTTAGAGCGGGTTTCCTGACGGCGATACACGACACAGGGAGGGCTTCTACGGGGGTGTATGC
>Ga0247763_1000248_pt1 | contig 29967 bp, 36 predicted proteins | sample UWRJL141409B4_FD_179926 | JGI IMG/M metagenome (GOLD analysis project Ga0247763, IMG submission 179926) | Plant litter microbial communities from Arlington Agricultural Research Station in Wisconsin, United States - UWRJ-L141-409B-4 | ecosystem: Environmental > Terrestrial > Plant litter >... | reverse complement strand
TACCAGGTGCTCAATGGCGCCCCGAGAAATACCACATGGCGGACCGCTACTGGCAGTCGTTGACTCGGGGTGCTCAACCTTCTATGTCATTTTCAACACTGCCCAGCAACGCAAAAGATGCGAACGACGACAAGAGGCTGTCTCCCATCGAAGTTACATCTTAGCATTATCTCGCAGGCATTCTCCCAAGCCGAATTCCCAGGTAAATAAGGACCTACCCAGGCACCCAAAGAAAAAATTATAACACCAACCCAACCTTCAGCGGAATGAGATAATGACACCGCGACCTCGAAGACTTCCCGGCCGCTAGGTGTCACCAGGTCTCACGCCAGTATTGCCAAACCCGCTCAGATTCCAGCCCGAGTACTTAGACGTTGTGCTCTGCGACACCACACTCGGGGGTGGGATTGGCGGCAGGCCGTGTCCATTGACAGGCAACTCCTGCTTGAGCGGTTTCGACTCTTCCCAGGCGCCTGAACCTGTGTTCTCAGCCTGGGGGTGAGCTGACTTCTTCGGAAAGACACCTTTGTCTTGTAGGAACTTGAGCGTCTGAACGATGGCAAGATCATCTTGCTCCTTATCATTCAGTGTCAACCGCTGCTGAAGCGTCATACGGCCCCCGTTTCTCTCTCGCTCCTTGAGTGCTTGTTCGCGGACGGCAGGATCGTGGACGAAGCGGCACTTGCCCCGCTTTCCACAGGTGCCTCCAGTAGAATAGTACTTGCAGTGCTTCTTCGGGTCGGCTTTCTTAGGCGGGGGAGGTAGGAAGCTCTCCTGGCGGGCAGACATGACTTCAGGCTTTTCGTCATCCGACTTGACATCGCTCAAAGAAGATGGACTGAGGTCAATGTCGCGCATATCGTCCCCCTCATCTTGCTGCTCACGCTTGCGCTTGATGCTCGATTCAACTTTCTCGAGCCGCTCTCTGAGCTTCTGGGCCTTTTGCTCCAGAGCGTCACGGTTCTCGCCGTTCTTGGAACCATCGCCACTTTGAGATTTGAAGGCCGCTTCTGCTGCCTTCTTGGCCTCAATTCTTGCTCTGGTTGGAAAGTTGGCTCGTCGTTCAGCAATCCATGTAGCGATGTCCTCAGGCCTGCTTGGCATTAGCTACTATTGTTTCTTGGAAACAAGGCCAGTGCGCTGGTACTTACATAGGTGCATCGGCGCCATACATCTGCTCCAACTCCTCTTCATTTTCATCGAACTCGTCTGACTCGTCACCGGGGGTCAAGCCAAGCGTGTTCGTCTTCCTCTTCTTCTTCTTCCCGGTTGAGGCAGCATCAGGCTTCTGATGGTGGGTAGGCGGTGTTTGTGCGGACGAGCCCCGGTTACGGTTGCGCATCTTATCGCCACCAAACTGAGGACGGGGTTTCCCATTGCCATGGAAGCCTCCACGTCCGTGATGACGAGACCCATGTCCGGAATTGCTGTCATATGGGGCAGGTCCAGGCATGTACGGAACCGGGTGTTGATAGCCTTGGAAGGGTGGTGCTGCGTACGGCGCTGGGGGGGGTTGAGGACCGCCGTATGGTTGAGCAGCATATGGGTTGCTCACTGGAGCGGGAGGAGCTTGCGCGCCATCAAATCCCATTCTGATTGGGGGACCCATCATCTGCCCTCCTTTGTGTCCTCCACGATCACCGTATCCCCGACCTCCACGGCTGCTACTGCCATTACCATACGGCGGCTGGTTTGGGGGAGGCTGAGCGCCCCACTGCTGAGCGGGCGGTCCAGAAGCGGGATATCCAGAGCTATAGGCGGGTTGGGGTGCGGAAGGGTAGGGCTGCTGGGCACCGTACGCAGGCTGTTGGTAAATCTGGGGCGCATAGTTCGGGTGATAGTTCTCAGCGGATAGTGTGTTTGCAGCGGGAGGCTGTTGCGGTGGGGGGTGTTGCTGAGCGTGCTCGGTATGCCACTGCTGCTGGGGAGGGTAGCCGCCTTGCGGGGGCTGGTGTGGACCGGGGTAAGAGCTGGTCTGCTGTCCATACGGGGCAGGCGGTTGGCTATAGCCGTAAGCTGGAGAGGGCTGGTGGTACCCGCCTCGGTCAGGAGCCCCGCGACCTCTCCCGCTAGGGCCTCGTTGGTGGTACGAAGATGCGTACATTGGAGGTCCGCCACCACTGCTGGCAGCGGGTGCCGGAGGCGGCGGCGGGGGAGGCGGTCCGTAGTTGTAGGCCATAGCCCTGGAAGGAGATAGCCGCGCCGGTGCCTGTGCCTGACGATTAGAAGCAAGACAAACTGGATGACTTCCAGATCAAGAGCGAAGAGATTGGAAGTGAACGCGACCACGCAGCGCAGATCCCCGAATACCGAAAAGTCTGCTTTCACTTGAACGTCGGGGCTTATAACAGGGAGCGAAATGAAAAGAACGGTAGATGGTGTGGACGAGAGGGTTGTGGCAAAATTGCCTTTTACGTTTGGGTTGATGATGAAAGGAAGTGCTGGCTCGACTGGGTGATGGGTTTGACACAAACACCAGACATGATTACCCGAGGTAATTCCGGCACCAAGGTTTGAAGATTCTTATCGATTGGGCTGCTTGAGTCCCTTGTGGGCGGTGAAGTTTTGAACACCGGCAGAACCCAGCGACTGCTATGATCGCGGGGCGCTGTTCACAAAGTGCAAGTGTCAACCATGAGATGCAGAAAACCGAGGGCGCGGCTTTAAATTTTCTCTGGAGTATGTAGAAGCGATACAGTTCATCACAAACGCATTTCCCTCATCATTTTATCTGGGACTTAATTCTCCGGTTTTCAAGAAGAGGTCCATTTTGCTCGATATGTTCATCCTCGTGTGTACCCCTCTCCGTCGCTGCTAGCTACTCTAACACCCGAGGTTAGACCAAGATCGCCGACCTGGTGCAGATTGCGCCTGCGGATTTTGGCAAACCCAGTCATTCGGCGATTGAGGACAATATCAATGCAAAATACGCTAACAAAGTTGTCCAACACATCGGCTTGTGCATTTGTGTATGGGATATTCTGTGGACGTCGGAAGGTCTCATCGGCCAGGGCGACGGCTGTGCCAACGTCAACGGTATTTATTTTCCCTCTGACCGACCTGCCCAGCGCTGACTTATCCACTAGTCAATTTCCGAATGGTGGTGTTCCGGCCCTTCAAGGGAGAGGTCATTGTCGCACGAATTGCCAGCCAGTCTCGGGAGGGGATCAACTGTGAGTCGAGTGTCTTTGTTTACTGGTTATGACGTTAGGCAGGCTAACACAACAGCAGTGGCCACTGACTTTTTCCACGATATCTTCGTTCCCAGCTTCGAGCTTCCGGATGGCTCAGTGTTGTAAGACACTCGCCCCCACTGCTATGACACATGCTAACTAGCTCAAAGTGAAGCCGCCGAGGGTGTTTGGGTCTGGAAAGAAGACGGCCAAGAACTATATTACGATAATAACGAAATGGTTCGATTCCAGGTCATCGCAGAAGAGTGGCACGACCAAGCGCCAACTGGTCCCGTGGATCTGGCCAACCAGCCTGCTAGCGAGCTCAAGGCCCCATACAAAATCACAGGGTCCATGAAGGCGGCGGGCCTCGGCTGCGCGCTCTGGTGGGAATGAGATATTTGGATGGCGGGATACGGATATCTGAACTTGGGTTACAGGCATGGCGCAAAGGTTGCTTTTCAAAAACGGTCTATGTACAACACATACAGACACGGCTAGGCTTTTATACCCTGATACCCTCTAGAAGGCGCTGCTCGACGCCGTCAAGAACCGAATAATGTTCGATAACAGCAAGATTCTCTGCCTCGGCAAGAAACTGCTTATCAGGGTCAACGCCAGGGCCAAACATTTGCCCTGCCTGCGGGCCCATTTGTCCCATCTGTTGCGCCATTTGGCTCGCAGCTAGGTTCTTGTAAGCAACACGTCGTACAGAACACCACGGCAATTCCACCTACCATTATCACTTCCCAGCAGGAAGTTGAAGACTGACTGCAATCCAAAGAAGCACAAAAAGTACCAGCTGATGCTAGACATCCACCTCGGATCCATATCCTTGGTTGCCACGCCCGCCTGGAGCATGCTCTTGAACTTGATCGTCAGAGGGAAAGGTAACTTCATGATGACGTAGCCGCTGAAAAACGCATTGATCCAGCTCATGATCAGCGTATTGGGGATGATCATGGCCATCTGATTCTTCATGGCTCCCATCATGCCTTCCATGGAGCTTGGGTCGCTCATCGGGTTTGGCGGCGCCTGCCCGCGGCGCTCCGGGTCCTTGAGGTAGGCACCCGATTCGTACGCCGTCGACAAGGAGTCGCGGCGAGCGATGAAGGATGCCTGTGATAGCACGTGGAAGTTGCTCCGCACACCGACGCCGTGCAGCAACGAGCGCTGTTCGCGAATCGCCTTTTGGTCGAGCTTCTTGGGTGCCGAAGTCATCAGGATGCTGGCGTAGTGGCGGAGGACGCCTGTGAGAATCTATTGGGCGCACATCGTGTCAGATCTAGCATGATCAACTAGGAGAAGAAGAAGGTGGCATCTACCATGACCAGCGTTATCGGGAAGAGAATCCAGTAACTATTTGCGCAATGGGATCAGCGACTGACGAAGTGGAAGGGAGTCTGCATGAAGCCTTACAATAATTGAGGATCCCGATGGATCGTCTGTATCGGTATTTGTGCCATGTTTTCCGTGCTTTGCGCTGCAGAATCGGCCGCGGCTCTATCACTTTGAGGGGTCGTAGATGATGTCGTCGGTTGATTTCTTTCGGCTCTGAAGCTACGACCCGCCAAAGCACAGGCAAAGGCTTGGCGGCCGTTCTGGCGGTCTTGCTTGCTGGCTGTGGGCAGGGGTGCCTGTGACCCACACACCAATCGAACGCGACCAAAGGTGGCCTTTCCATCCACACAGCCTTGAAGGGCAGCAGCCGAGACTTTGAGGACAGAACCACCAAGGTTACGCTGTTCGAGACAGAACAGAACAGCTCCCTGACTCAGTGGCATCTTTATCAGTTCAACCAGACAGATACTGAAACAACACATCATCATGGCTGTCTCCCAAGAAAAGATTACGGTCTATAACCTTGCAGGTCTGTTCCCCTCCGGACCATCATCCCTATGCCATCTACCTGATAGCTGACCTCCCTTCTTCCAGACCTCAAAAACACCTCTGACGATGCCATCCCCAATTACCTCAACTCTCTCAAATTTACCCAATCCCACCACCTAACCGATGTCCGCCTCGCCCTCGGCTACGGCGCCTTTGCCCTGGCCGCCGCGTGTTTCCTCTGGGACTATAAATTCGGCTTTGAATCCACCAAGACCCTCACCGCGCTCGCGGTAGCCCTGTATAGCGCCATCAATGGCGCCCTCACCCTCTGGATCTATTACGTCGAGCGCGGGTGCATCTACCAAGGCACAACCCCCAGCGGGGATGCTACCTTGCGCATATCCTCGCAGAGCCGCAAGAACGAGCCCACCTACCATCTCACCGTCGAGGTAACACGCAAGGGGTCGAGCAAAGCCGAGACACTAACGGTCAGCCGGCCGTTCAGCGAGTGGTTTGACGCGGCGGGACATTTTGTGGCAGCGCCGTTCCAGACTATGATTGCGACGGGGATTCCTGTCGTGGGTGCGTTGGACTCCAAGAGGTTGTTGAAGGCGCGGGAGGCGGCGGGAACGACGGCGGGAACCCCAGGGTACACGCCAGAGATTTTGGAGGCACTGGCGAGTGCAGCGGGGACCGCGTCGGGGGCGGAGGCGGCGTCGGGGACTGATGCAAAGAAGGGTGGCAAGCGGAGAAAGGCATAGATGTCGTGGTCGTTATTGTTCAAGCGCAGTGCTGGCTAGCGTGTATGAAGTTGCGGGAGAAAAACTAAGAAAAAAGAAAAGACATGGATTATCACCATGTATCCTTGGGATGTTAAAATGAGCGCGGAAACTGGGAAATAAAAGGAATAGATACCCACGGCTGCATGGTCTTCAATACCTTGGGGGAGCATGCCGGATTCTCGCCGCCTCCGCTGCAAGCTGCCAAGAACACGCCCCTTTTTCCACCATAACATGGTTCTTCTTTCTCCTAATCTATCTAGACTACAACTTTGGCCCAGTTCACTCGGGCCAACCTCGCAACCTGCCGTACCTCCCGAACAGGGTCACCACAGGTCAATGCTAGCATCCGCTGCAACCGCAACGAGTAAGGCAACAAATGCCTCTCCTCAAACTTCTTGGGAATCGCCCCCAACGTTTGGAGGACAAGCTTCCTCGCTGCCGTCAAGCTAGCATCCTTCTTCGCCTCCTGCCTGTCTGGCAGACATCCCTCATAGACAGCCATCACTCCGCCGATGATGGCCTTCAAGTGACTCTTTAGAGTGTCGGGCTCGTTGGCCAGGATCTCGACCAGCACCTCGAGTGCTGAGACTAGCTGCTGACGACCAGCCTTGGCAGCGAGGCTGCTGCGGTCACCAAGGGTGATAACAAGCAAGCGGATCAGCGGCTCCAAGTCGGCTTCGTAGACACCATACACGCAGTTGCTCACGATGGAGAGAATGGCGCTTCTGTATCTCGACTCTGTCGAAGAACGGTCGCCAGCAGTCGGCAGAGCGAGAGGGTACAGTGGCTTGGCCAGATGGGTGTAGATCCACTGCTTATAGAAGCGCCGGACAACTGCGTGGTTCTCGGTGGTGAGAAGGTCCGTGTCCTGGACCAATATTCCCATCGAGCGTGCGAGGATATCGCCGTTGGGGTTCTCGCTCCCGAGAACGTCCTTTAAGAGCGGAGCCATATCTAGCACAGCTTTGTCCAGCCGTGCCGCAGCGCCAGAGATGGTCTTCATTCCTACCATGCAAATGCCCTGGTAGTCATCGGGTTTGACATCTGTCGAGATACCGACCAATTTTAGCTGATCTTCCCAGTAGCTAATGATAGTTTTGATGGTTTGCGACTCTGTGTCGAATGTAAAAGCCCCCCCTCGATACTTGTTGGCCAAGATCAACCCTATCGAGGCACGAACCTCACCCTGGCGTGGATATGAGCCTGTCGATTCTGGCACCCTGCATAAGAAGCGTTCCGCAACACCGCCCGGCTTGTACTACGCGCTTGTTAGTCGAAGTAACATCACAATTTAATCACTGCCACATACCAGTTCGGTCATGGCTCCTGGCCATAGTCCCTCCAGGATACCCCGAGTTAGGATCTCGGTCTGCGGCCTAGCGGGGCCCTCACTGCCAAAGAAGTTGAACGCTTCGATGGCCAGGTTGCACGACTTCTGCAGCTGCTCGCCGAGACTCCGGACCGTTGTGGCAGCGATATTGGATAACTTGAACAGAATATCCGCATTCCAAAGCGACTGAGGCCCAGAGACAGCAGCTCTGTACAGGTATCTCGTAATGAGCAAACCCAGACACAAGAACTGCCTGTAAACCTCTGGGTCGTCTTCCCCCAAGCTCTCAGAGGTGATCCCAGCCTTGGCGGAAGAAAGACCCTGGAGCCAGTCATCCAAAACATGTTCAAGTCCCTCCAGCCAGTTCTCGTCGGCCTTCGAGTACGTGTCCAAGGTATCGAGTTTATACTTGGTGACACAAGCATCGCGGAAGAAGAGCAGGCCAGTGTGCAACGCCGCGATAACGTACGAATTGGCTAGTGATTCCTCTTGCGTGTCGGCTTCGTTTGTTGATGGGGATAGTGGGAAAAGTGAAACCATAGCGGTAGTGAATGAAGTGAGGTGTTGAAGTGGAGAGAAGGGATGTGGCAGCAATGCGTCGGAAACAATCTTCGCTGGTATTTCGGAGCAGCCAACGTAAGCCAGATGAAACAGCAGATTTCTGAGGGCGTCGAGGGAATACTTTGAAGGGTTTGTCCAGTCCCGCTTCCGTATTTCTGCGGTAGCCCTCAGTATAAATTCATCGTAAGCCGGAGTGTAAACCGAGGCAACAGTTCGAAGGGCAATTTGGGCTTCCTCCTCAAGACTATCGCCGTCGGACATGTTGTCATTAGAGCTCAGTGTCAGTCCTTTGACCAGGTGTTGTATCAGGAGAGTGCAGATCTCGGAGCATATCTTTGCTGAACAGAGCAAGTAGTCCTCTCCGGTTTCCCCCACTGCACGTTGGCTTGCAAGCAGAGCCATCCCCTGCAATAATTGCTCGGGTATATCGACACTATCGGCTACCTCATTTGACGTGGAAGTCCATATTCTCAGATAGGTATCGTGAAAGAGGCTCTCTAGGTGCTCCTTCGGCTCGCCCTTCAGCTGTTCCTCATCCTGGGGGTGGCCAGCTTTTCGATTATTGACCAGATCGGACCGAGATTTGAGGATCGAGTTGAGAATGAGTAAGAGATCTTTGGTGTGTGATGGCGACTTTGGCAGTTTCAAGTTCTGCCGGATGCATTCGACAAGGCCCACGTTCTCTAGGATGTAGCTTCGGATGTTACTAGTGACGACGGTCATAACAAGAAGCCCGGCCTGTTTCGTATAAGTGGGATTAGCAAGGTCATCGCGGCAGTCCCCGAAGACTAAGTCGATATAGTCTTTCAAGGATAATACATCCAACTTTTGCGTCTTAGAGCCATCCAATCGATCTGCGATGGCCCGCAAAACATCGAGAGTAGCATCGATGGTCTCCTTGACCTCCCCGTTACGGACTTCATACTTGAGAGAGTTCCAAATCTTCTCGATATGCGGTACGACGCTTGCTTGGGGGTTGTTGTAATTTTGAACGCAGGCCTTTAGTGTCCTCAAGATGTCGACCTGGGTTCTATTAGCAAAGGGAATAATAATCACGTCAACTGCGAGCCACTAACCTTTACCGATACTGTCACAGCGTCACCTTGATCCAACTTTTGCATCAAGAAGGGGAACGCAAGAGACGATAGTCTCTGGTGTGCGGCAAAACAACCCCGCACAGCCTCCTTGAGATCATCGGCGGTGATACCAATAGGAGTAGCTGAGCTTCTCAGCGAGATAGGGAAGTATGCTGAGAAGGCTTTGAAGATTTCCTCTGTGACTTCTGCTGAGGGAGAATAATCAGCGAGGAGAGTCTTAAGTATTTTGAACCAAACCATAAGATTCCGTGGGTCTCTTTCGTGTTGGCAAAGCTGAAGGAGGTCCACGGCGAACCCGCAAGACGGCCCATATTTGTGCTGGAGCTCGCTGTTGACGGACTTTTCTTGGAATAGTGAGAAAAGTAAGTCGTATATTTCAAGCCTAGTTGCAGCCGGTTGCAATCGGAAATCCTCTTTGAGGTTGAGCACATCCTCGACCATCTTCGCTCCGAGACTTGGCTTGAATGCTTTCATGAGAAGCAGTCGCCGCAAGGCTTTTGTCGATGCTGTGATTCCCGACTTGTGGTCGAGGGAAAACATAGCACCGAAAAAGCCGACTAAGAATGTAACTTTGCGATGTTCAGTATAAAACGTCCATGAGAATACAAGCAGTCTCACCTTGATCCTCCCGGAGCACATCCTTGTCCAACGATTCCAGGGTTCCTGCAAGGAATCCGAGAGCTTCGAGTCCATCTTAGTATCACATACCACCCACATATTCTGCTTCAACATACCTTTTGCCCGAGCAATGATATCGCCGCTGCCACCATCGTCCCCGTCATCCATTTGGTCATCGTCACTGGCCTGTGCTCTGCTCATCCACGACTGTACCGACGCAGCCCAATTCCCCACGACAACTCTGTTGGCACCAGAGTCCTCAATCTCTGCATCGAAAATCATTGTCAGCACGAATACACGGGAAACTTTCTGCGTCCCTCCTCACTCACCCTTCGCGGCCTTTTTCGCAATGTCGAGTTGCGCGGGTTCATCGTCTGCCAGGACATACTGCAGTGCCCAATCCTTGAAGTTTGCCATAATTATACAAGGATTGAGGGCCTTGAACAGGGTTTCCAGGGGGGATGCGGTTGTAATCGGCTGCTGGGCGTTGTTATCGAGAGTGCCCGGTTTGGAACTTCAATGTGATTCCCAGTCGCCGCTATCGCCCAACTGCCCCGCGGCAGTAAAACGCGCCCACCAAAGGCGGTGAGGGAAGCCTATGACGCTATTTTTTAACCTTGCCATGCAGGTGGACCATGCCGAACCAGATCTGGCTGGGGTTCAGAAGCTTATTTTCCAGCGGCTTTGGCTTCGTTCCTCGTGTGGAGACACACTTCAAGCTAATCAGTGCAGGCTAGGTATTCTGGTACTGGAAGTCAATTGCGAAAGTTCACCAGAGCAACAGAGATTTGTTGGTGATCAAGACACCGCCCAGTTCAGTAGTGTTAATTATATGATATGAGGTTTCACTCTGTGAGCGGGGGAACTTCTGGAATTGATCTATTTTTCGGTTCCCCCTTCACCTCAAACATGCCTCCTAAGTTCAGGATAGCAGTCCCCTTCCAATCTCCAGCCCCCCCTTCTTCAGGTTCCATCTCGACAAACAAAATAACCTAGAAGGATAAAGTATTGGGGTATCGAATCAAGAACAAGCGAATTTCGCCAAAACCACAAGTTATGCCCTGCTCCCATCGCATCACCCATTTTAATACCAGAACCCATCCCAGGTCTTCGGAGGGTGTGTGACCAAGACTCCTACCCGTCTGTTTAAACACCATGATCATCCATCTTCCAAATACCTTGTCCGCCAATAAAAGAAACAATGACAAACAAAATGAAGTAACTCCAGCAGTAGTGGGTAAAAGACTAATGGCTGGATAAAAGGAAGAAAAGGGGAACCAAGTACAAGTACCTGATATGCAGTCTCCCGGGTTTTGAAGAATAAAGAGCATCCCCTTCCTCCATACACCTGCTTTGCGCCGTCATAATACTGGCATTGCCGCTTCGTATCAAGTCTGACTGTTGCAAAGGCTGTAATCGTTCCGCATCAACGTCGTCGTTCCGCTGGTGCCTAAACGCAAAAAAAAAAAAAACCCAGCGTCCGCCGCATTAATGGCGAACCATCCACCATTACCTTACTCATCTTCCTCCCCTTCAAGGCCCTCCAAGATTCGTCTCGCCATGTCAATTCTTCTCCTGTACATCCGGCTCTCGGCACTAGCTCGTCCACTTTCCGTCAAGCCCAACACGCACCGCCCTAGCCCCGCAACCATCCTCTCGACAAGGTACTTGTCTTCGCGTAAGAGGTTTTGCATAGTTTGGGGAAGCCGGGCCCTATCGTTAGCACGGTCCCCGGTAGCTGGGCCTTCTTCGTTGAGCCGATCGCAAACATTGACCGTCTCGCTCAAAAGCGTGTCTGATATGTTCTTGAGTTCCTGGTCGGGAGACGAATTCGGAGTCAGAACGCCGGTGCTGTTAGCCCTCTTGGGCTTGTTGACAAGTGGAAAGCTTCGGTTGGTGCCCGTCGAGTCAAACGACGAGACCGAGGGACGGTGCATCGAGTGGGACGTCGAGAAAGATATCGGTCGACGGAAAGCGGAATGGCGGCGAGAGGGCTGGTATCCTTCTCCGTCTTCCGTGCCTTCCTCAGGAATCGAAGAAATGGATCCGTCGCTGTTATCCCTTGCGAGGCTCATAATGCTAGACATAGAAGGGTGGCCGCTGGTTGTGATCGGTGACCGACTCGATGTGGTTGTAGCATCAGATCGGTTCCTCTGGCTGTTGGGGGACGAACCGGCCGACGGTACAAACTCATCCTCAATAACGCCATCCAGGCGGCTGACCTCTCCAGATCGTCGAGCACGTTCCTCCTCCGCCGTCGCGAATGTCTCAATAGTTGATATAGACGCAGTACTATTGCGCCGACTCCTATGGGCGGGCTTGTCCGGGCCCAGTGTGTTCTCATCGCCTTCAACTCCACCCGGCTGCGTCCCTGCAACGGGGCCCCTCGTCGTCTCGGTCGAGTCATCCGATGTATAGCTTCCAGTACTTCCCCTCCTTAGCAAGCGTTGTTGGCTCATGGTCCCCATGGCGCTATGCAAAAAGAAATGCTCGTAGTCAAACGCGTCCTCACGGTCTTCGTGAGAAATTTGATGTTGGACTGTGTCGTGATAAAGAGAATCACCGCTTTCGCTCTCATAACCCATGTCCATGGCGTCATGAAACCCAGCAGGTAAATCCTCTTCTTCGGGTGGATCGCCATTTTCGGTGACCACATCGGAATCATCCTCGACTTCCAACTCGGCATCGTCAACTCCAGTTGCCGAAAGGGGAGCGCTGATCCCTGCTGGTGAGCGACCACCAGCTGGTTTCAGCTGGGTTCCACTGTGCGCCTCACTGTAGACCGACTCTCCTTCTTCCACATAACTGTCTTGGTGTATCGCCTCGGCCAGCGCTTGCACAGCATCGCCGTCGATGCTCGACTCCTCGCCATTCCAAGGGCTCTTAGCGGGGAGTGCACCACTGCTGCTGACCGTCGAATTTCTATCAGACCCCCGATCAGCGTACCACTGGTCGATTTGTGAATGAGTAAAGGGGCTAGGAGTCCGCAAACTCTGCAAACTCCTCCTCTTCATGCTGTCGACGCGGGCTTGCTCTCGCAGACTCGAGATTTTGCCTTTCAGGTCCTTCATCTGATCCTTAATATCCTTGATGTCTCGCATTTGAGCGGCAGATGCTGATCGTTGTAGGCCCCGCCCATTCCCATTGTCGGTAAAAGGTCCAAACGTAGGGCTCAGGAAATTATCCAGCCTGCTTTCTTGGGCAACTTCCTCCCCTTCTTCAAGTCTGGCGACATGGTTCTCCGTCAGAGACTGGAGTGCGCTCTCCCGGGCTACAGACACCATGTAAGTTGGGTGTGTATCATCCTCGTCTGTCCCGGTTTGCATGTGGTCAGCGCTCTTTGACAACGATGGCTGTCTGTATCCTCCAGCCGCACCAAGGGCGCTTTGTGATCTTTGTGCAGATATCCGATATGGAAGTCCGTTGCGCATAGCGATATCGCTTGACATCCTCGAGTGGCCTGGTGAGTTGCTTGGCGTAGAGTGACCACTGTCACGCGGTGGCATGGCAGTAACCGCGCGCTGGAAGGGGGGCGAGGGAGTTGAGCCGTCAGATCCGTAACTGTGTGGGGTGATATAAAGGGAGCTCCTGGCGCGTGTCAAATTACCTTCCATGGTCTACTGACAGTTAGCATCGGGCCCAGAGCATATGTGGGAGGTGAGAGCATACCGTCAGCCTCTTCTTCGCGTTTGCCAGAATCTCCTCCGCTCTCCGGCTCAACGACGTTGTTGAGTAAGTGGACAGCCTATCCACACTATCGGATGGTGGAATGCCCAGGCGATGAGGCTCATGTACCGGCGTTCCCTCCACATAAGACGAAGCCATGCTCTCCTCGTCGTCGCCCTGGAATACGCTATCACCCACACTGACAGAGTCGTCGAAATCGGCAAAAATGCCAGCTTGTTCTTGTGTGGTAACCGTGCTATTACTCTCAAGGCTATCGCGACGATCCCTTTTCGTATTCAAACTCTTGCTCGACTTTTTCTTCATCATAGCGGCTACGCCCATGGTAGGAGATGATCGCAATGCAGCGTCGCTGCTGTTGTTGCGCGTGGGGGATTCAGGCCTCCGCAGGACAGTCCTGTTTCGGGACGGAGATGGCTTCCCGGGAGTACTTTCGACCTCCGTAACCTCGCCGATATCCGACAACATGGTCCCGTTCCCGTATATTATAGGGGTAGTGGGGGTTATGGGGCCGGTAGGGCCATACGGATGATCGAGCTGTTGGGTGCCGGGAGTAGTAACGCCAAAGATGTGGTGAATATCCACGCCAGTGGTCCCTGCGTGGGCATTCTTCCACATCATAAGCGGTGAGTGTTCTCGGCCGGTGCCACCGAGATCGGGGTCGGGGGAGTCGCTGCGGCCGTAGTCGGGCAAGATCATATCGGGGTTCGTCAGTGTTGGCGAGGCAGGAAGAGGTTGGTGGCCATGGTGATGGCGAGGAGTGGCAGCTTCCATGGCTGCCATGCCGAAGTCGTTTTGCTTCTTACGAAGCTGCGAATTACACACTTGCGGACTGTATGGAAACTGGAAGCGAAGGTGGAACGGGTGCCCACGGTAGCTAAGCCCTAGAGACAAGTCCCGTCCTCCGCGTCGCTACTACCCGGCAAGAATATCCAATACTGAGCCTGCCGTGCGACCAAGAGGCCCAGATCGAGGGAAGCGAGGGACGCGAGGGTGCGAGGATGCGACGCTTAATGGCGTCGCGGGCTGCAATTACCCGCAGCGTTTGTTGGACGTGTGGTGAGGGTAAATTGCACGAAACACGTCGGAGCTACTGACAATTGGCAAGCTGGGGGACGACATTGGCGCGCCTTAGAGTTTGGCCATCACAAGACGGTCCAGGACGGGAGCGGAGTGGGGGTTGGCGTTGTGTCAAGCCGTCGGACGAAGCTGCCAGCAACCAGGAACAACGCCCGAGAGTTGACCGTCGCCGCTGCGAAGGACAGGAAGGGAAGTCTAGTTCCAAGTGTCGTGTGTGACAAGCAACCGTCCAGGATCCAAGGTCCTCAGAAGTTGCGGAGCTCGGGCTCAAAGGTGGGGGAAACAAGAATGGACCCGCTGTCGTCGCAAACCGAAAACCAAGTCGCCCTGGATGCTGGTTCTTTCTTGTGCCTGCTCTTGCTTTCGGACAATGGATTGTTAGGCAATGGTTAAACAAAACCAGAGTCGAAGCTCGCCCGAGGTTTTCTGGACCTTCCCCGATCCGTTTTGGGTGATATTTCGGAGGTGCACTTAGAGTGGAACTCGCCCGCCAATCGTTCAATGGTGACAAAAAAACACCGTTCTCGTTCGCTTCGGCACGATCCCGCCTTTTGCGAACGGGCCTTTACGCGTGACGGCGATTTCAAATATCGGAACTTGACGGTCCAAAAATCGACAAGAGGGGGGGGGGATAGCTGGTCAGTTAGGTATTGACGAGTCCCTTTGCCATGTGATGTCTCGGGGAAAAGTGTCTTGTGAGAAACAACTGCAAAAAAAAAAAATTGCTCTGCCGAAGCGAAGGGCTAGGGGAGCCTCGGGGACAAAGGCAATTGAACGCGTCGGCTCGCGGCTTTCTTGGCTGCTGGTGGACTGCATTCAAATCATTTCAAGATCTAGGCACCATGCGGATGGTTGCACTTCTCAGCGGCTCATTTCAGAATTCCTGCGAGGCGGCGCGGGAAGTTGGTAGCGACCAGGAACATGGTTGCTTTGTTCGAGTAAGGGGATGCCGCTCCCCTCGAGCAAAGGCATCTCGCTGCATGGAATCCCCACTGGAACGACTGAACCTCGCAGAACCCCGCGAACCCCTGAAGATGCCCCTGAAGTCAGGTTCGGAAGGGGAAGCTGCAAGGGACAGAAATCCCATGCTCACCGCCAAGTCGACAGGCACGGGCCAGTAGTCGTTAGTTCTAGTTGGCGAATCAGACAACGGCGCAGCGTTGCGGAAAGGAGAGCTCAAAAAAAAAGATAAGAAAAATCTCGAGTCCGTCACACCGTCACATTCCACTGGTTTGTTTCGACCATCTCACCCTTCATCAAATGACAAATCTCACCAAACAATGACGAAGACTCGTCTGCTCGGTCCATTGTGGAAGAATATCAAATCCAGGACACACACTAGAAGGTAGGTAGAGAGCATCTACGCATGAAGTGGCAGCTTGGGTGTTTGGTTAAGTGGCAGATCGACAAGAACCTCCCACCGGTCTAGGAAGCTCCGCATCAAAATGGGGTGCCCTCACACCTTGATTCGACCTCCGCTACCTCTTTCAGCCTTCAACCTTGTCGCGAAACCGACAAACTGGGAAAGAGCCGCCATCTGCCGAAGCAAGGTTCTCAACACCATGTTTCGCAACTTGCGGGGGGTCACTCTCCCTTTAAGCGATGTTTTTCACGAAGCGCACGATGAGAAGGTGAGCATGCTATATTCGTGCCGTGGCTGCTGGATCACTTGTCGCTGCTCCATCAATGCTGGATCCAGAGGAGTTTGAAAAATCGGCCACACAGTGCAACCCCTGAAGGTAATCCCTGAATGTTTGTTCCGTTCGCGCAAAGACTTGTCAGGGTCTTCTTCTCGGCAGAGAAGAAAGTCGTCCTTTGACAGCAGTGGCAGATCCAAACTACGTGAGGACATCGTTTATCTCAACTTTCAGAGGTCTGCTGCCAATCGAAGATAGAGTCAGGGGAGCAGGTTCAACAAAAAAGTTGAGACCTAGTACTATCGCGACTTCACTAGCATTTCCAAGGACCTGAGTGTCCTTTTGCCAAGATACCACAAGCATGAGATGCTGTATCAGGTGAGCCATTGATTCGACTGAACGCATCTCCTGTGAGTTCTTATTCCGATGTCCAACCTAGGTACTTAACCAGGCAGAGTCCCCTTCGCGGAGACCGCCTCATATGTCAGATTTCAATCATCAATACCTTGCATTTCCACCGATCAACTGGTTGCACCCTCCTCACACCTGCTGCGTTCCCACTGCAGACCTGAAGTCAGGTCCGCGTCATCAGGCATCTTCTTGTCCACAACATTCTTCTATTTTTCTTCCAGCGATTACTAGCTCCGGGCATCGCAGTCATCCCAATTCTCCAGAGATCTCGTCAAGCCAGGAAGATGCTTGACGGTCGTACCTATCCCGAACCTGCGGGGCAAAGACAGATGCGCGCTGAAGCTTGTCACTGGAGCAGGCGCGTCGCTTTTGCATTGGCTCGCATCCCCGCATTCAGCCCCTGCTTCCTGCCTTACCTGCCTGAAAAAGGGGTGCCACAGCCCCTCAACGAATACTCAGCCCCCTCCTTAACGACATTCGCAGCCATGTCCAGCGTTGAATGCTGCTGTCTGAAAAGGACGCCCGGCGCGTTGGATTCCAGGACGAGTGTTCATAGCGATCGCAACAGCTTACCGTACTCGAATATATGATATCTTTGCCTTCTTTGTCACGCCGATTCCCGCGACGCGCACTTGTTTGACCCCCGAAGTGGAAACTGCGCCCAGGAGAAGGTCGACCCCACGTCAGCGCGGCACCAGAAAGTCCTGAAGACACGGGCATAATCTGAACTACAAGTTCCAACCATCACTAGCTACTAACGTTGCAAAATGGGTCTCCGGGACCTCCTCAAGAAGAAGCAGGGTATCGACGAGGGCGACGGTCCCGACCCCGCCACGGTCAGACGTCTCGCCGCACCAGAGTTCACCTTTGTGCGCTCCGACACATACACGCAGGAAATCATCCATCCGCCCGGTAGAGCCGATTCTGACGATACCTCTTCCTACCTAACGGTTGATTCGAGATCCGGCAAGGACAAGTCGCGTCTCAGCCTCGACGTTTTTCGTGGGAGCAGCCGCAGTCGGAGCGCCTCCGTGTCCAGCAACAGGAGTGCCGGCGGTCCCGGGGCCACAACGCCCGGCGGAACAACCAAACGACTGTCGCAACGCCTGCACCTCAGTCGCAGCCCCGTCACGTCCGAAAATGTGCCGCAAAATCTTCCCGAGATTATCGCGCCTGAGGATCCCGAGGAGGACAAGGAAGGCCAGGAACTACAGTGGGAGAAGCGGGCCACCATGTTGGCGCGGGAGAACGAGAAGAACCGCAGCCGCCCTCCGTCTCCAGGGCGTGAGGTAACTAGGGGCCTTGCAAACATGCGCCTGACAGACGGTTCGAGTGACGATTCCCCGCAAAATTGGCCGCTGTCTGGTCCTAGCCCTCAGAAGGGAGTCGTGTCGTCCAAGGAGATTGATGATAGTATTCAAGAGGCAATCAGACTGCACGAGGAGGGCGATTTGGAGAGGTCGACCAAGCTCTTTGGTCGCCTGGCTGACCCAAAGGGTGCTAATAACCCCTTGAGTCAGGTCTTGTATGGACTCGCCTTGAGGTATGTGCCTCCGATCTGCGTCGTCGCGAAGGACTTGGGGTCTCGCGGAAGTCCGTCCGGATTGCCGCGCACCAGGTCACACAGCAGCTCCAATTGCCCAATAATGCCTGCCATCGCCATGTGCTGACATCCAGAATCCAGGCATGGATGGGGGTGCAAACCAGACGCCGCCGCCGCCGTCAACTACCTCTCAGCCGCAGCCTCTAATGCCGCTGAAATCGAGCACCTCGCGCTCCAGGCTGGACTAAAGAAGGGAGGGGTGGCGAAGGGCGAGCTCGTCCTAGCCATTTTCGAATTGGCAAACTGCTTCCGCCACGGCTGGGGGATTCCCAAAGACCCAATTGCGGCAAAGCAGGTAAGTCTTCACTCCATTGGAGACATGCATGGTTCCGACTGCTTGTCTCGGTCTTTCTCGTCGGCCTTGGCCGTGATCCTCTTCGCCGTAACCATCCCCGTCCCGCCTTTCCGTTTTCTAACACTGGCCTTTGTAGTATTACGAGACGGCGGCCAACCTAGGCGATACCGGTACGTTCCTTGGTGTCGTGTGCGGATCGGGCATGGCCGCGCGGCAGCGACACCGGCAACAGCAGCATCAGATCAGCTGTGAGACCGCAGCCTCTCTTGCACCGCTGCTGCTGCCACGCGACGGTGCCCGATCAGAACGACGTGAGTTGAGCTGACACTATTTGCCTCCATCGCACAGATGCCATGAATGAAGTAGCGTGGTGCTATCTCGAGGGTTTTGGCACCAAAAAAGACAAGGTCAGTTGCTTTCTTTCTCCCTTGTCACCGAGTGATTATCCCCTCCCTGCACGCCATCACAAGCGCTGGTCATCGAAAAATGCCTGGCAATTAGGCGACGCCAGCTGGACAGCAGTGGCGTGCTTGCTCTTTTGGATTTGAGCCAAAGGGGAAAGGGTCCTTCGGCGGACTAACTTCGACGCACGGGGTTGGTTGACGTCCGCTGGATCCGAGAGTTGGGCATCAATGAGGCTTTGGGGCCGGCACGAATGAGAGCGCTGGATCCCGCCCTCTCCAACCCCGCGCCAGATGGAAAGGGAGGGGGGCCAGAGGCCCTCGATCCTCTAACTGAGGGAAAAAGATCGATCTGTCATATGAGGCTGACTTGGTGTCTTGCGAACCAAAATACAGTTCACGGCTGCAAAATACTACCGGCTGGCGGAGAAGAACGGCAACAAGATAATCGGTAATACCTGGTGAGTTCGATTGCCATTTACTCTTGTTCTCTTTTTGGCCTGCTCTTGGGAAATGGGAGCCCGTGTCCCCTATCCCTCTTTTGGCATCCCCTCAATCCCTTCCCCTCACTCCAATCCTCCTCCCCCTCATTTTTCAACTCTTCTGCATGGTCCAATGGAGCATGAATGCAGCACAACGGCTTGCAGAAACAATGGGGGTGAACTCGTGTCGAAAAGCCGCATGTCGTCCGACGCAGATGACTCGCCGCTTGGCGATCTGATAGGCTGTCATCAACTGCGGCCGAGGGCCGCTGGCCACATGGGTTAGGAGCCAGTCGATTTGTTCGCCCTGTTTTTTCTTTCTCGGCATGTCATAGGGACACACCCCCACAGCTCCTGCATGCACCAGCCTTCCGCAACATGATACTCAGGGTTATGTGAGGATGAGCAACAACAATACTGTATCTGTCCACTTTTGTCTGGATCGGGCTTCTTGGGTCTAGCTGTGCAACCACCACAGCTCGAAACACGCGGGCGAGTGTCGATGGCCGGCTGGTCACTGCAGTCGGCCGACGGGAAGGCCCAGGCACAGACAAGGCGCACCGCGTACCTGGCATATGATTGTGATATTGCTTACTCGCGGCCTGTTAGTCAAGCCGGCGCGTTCCCTGGTCTGTTTCAGAAAGTCATGTCAATGTCGGTGTTGATGTTGATGTTGATGTTCACCAGTTGTCGACGACTAGACCGCTGACTTTTTGTTCTCCAGGATCTGGAAGGACAAATACGACCCACAGAACGCAAAAAAGTAGTTGATATGATTAGGTGGCCTGCGCGGGGGTGCTCAGGGATGGGGTAATTGGCCAACCTGTATGGCCTGTTCGAATGATCTGTGGTCTGGCCAACGGGCAGCAGAAGGCCGGCCGGCCAAGGAGACGAGCACGACAACACTACTTAGATTCTGTCCGTACTAACCTTAACCCGGAGGATTGCCAATCAGTCTGCTTGGATTGGCTTGGTGCATCGTTTGTGGTTGGTCACCGTCCTCGTACCAGGGGAGTTGAGATCCAAAGGTTCTGCTCAGGAGATGGATGCAGGAAGGACGTGGACCGCTGACGGAGGAGGACTTGGAGATGGGTGGATGGATATCACCGTTGTAGCAATGAATGACAGGACAAGATGTCGCGGGAGCAGGGTCCACTGATGCTGTGATGGGATGAGATGCACTGTGATTGACACCTTTGCAAGACAAAGTCTAACAGCCAGAACGTTCAATGCTAGGTCAGTTTTCCAAAACTGTGACTTTTTTTGCTGCCGGTATGCGGCATCTGGACCGCCTTCATCATCGTTCATCGTTCAGGAACCATGATGGGGGTGACCCCCCATTGAAGGATGGGGTTCGCGGCAACTTCGTGGTTTGATAGGTTCACAAAGGCTATGAAAGTGGGAGAGAGAACGAGGGGTGATGGAAGGGAGAAAAAGCTGGGTCAGCTCTGGTGGGGGAACTGTCCACGTTAGCACGACCTTTTTTTTCCCCTTTGTTGCTGGCGGTTTATTTTTCTTTCCCTTCCTATTCTCGGCGTCTTGTTACCATTCGATTAGTTTCTGCTGCTTTCCCGGTTTTCTGCTCTCAGTTCAGAGATTCTTAATTTAGATATTTTTATTCATTCGTGCCATTCTAGATTCTGTCATCGGCTTGGGCTGCTGGGCTGCTTGACCTTGATTCACACTCCCTTTCGCATGTGATAGCCAGAGGGGGAAGCATTGGATATCATGGCGTGAGATGGTCAAGGATGAAGTAAAAATGTGCAGCTTTTTCTTGTCAGTTGCCAAGTCCGAACACAATAACCTGCATCATCACGATGGACGTCTTGATCGTCTCGGTCTTGAGGTCGAGCATTGGACACAGGGCGGGCTTCAATGCCATGTAATGCAATGTCAATGCAGCGCGGTGGATATCAACTCGACGCGAATTGTGGTCTGCACTGTGATGGGAATAGGAACAGGGGAGGCGATAGTTACAGCAAGAGTGGAACGGATTCTTCGGATGGCCAAAAGGGGAGTGATACTTTGATCAGAAGTACCGGCGTTTTGTCTCGAACTTGAGCTTTCGCCGGGCAGCCATGCCGCTCGAGGTGAAGGGGCTGAAAGCCGGCATGGAGCTAAAGCGCGCAGCAGAGATATCAGAAGACAACATGTGTATCTGCATGCATTGGCATCGCTTGAGCCGTCTCCGCGGTATGTTTTTCCACTTTGCCGCTTGGTCGGTTTCTGCTGCGAGCCCAGGGTTTCATCCTTGCCGTCGGGTCTTGATGCTTCTTTTCAAGAACAATGCTACTGTAGCTGCAGGAGGAGCATCCTGTATCACCAAGAGGCTAAAGCTGCAATTGGAGACCCATGGCCATCACAATCAACACCATCGAGTGGTGGAGGCTATCCAGAGCTCAGACACACGAGAAGGCCAACTCAGGCGCGCCATTGGTTCTCACGCGTATTGGAACGACTGCGTAGCGTTGTAGCGGGGTCGGAAGGAGGGGATCGACAGAACTTGAGCCAAGGGATGACTTGGAGTTGTGGCAAAGTATGCCGTCGAGCTTTTTTTCTGGCGAGACTGGCTTGGTCTAGGCTCGCCTCCTATTTCCTCGCCACAGCCGTAAACAAACGCCATCACGACGCCATGTCGGACGAAGTCCGTGCCAAGAACGCTTCGAGAACTTCTCGCCTCCCAGTGTACGCTCTCCTCTAAGCGTGATCCGCCATCAGCCTCTCAATCTGACCATCGGCAGCGGTAGACAGAGGGTACATGGCTCGACTTCGAGGTACAAGAGCATCTAGGACTGTGACAATCACCTGCGATTCCGCAGGACTTCATCCAAGATATGCAGCAGGGTTCGGAACGAGACCCGCAATACCACTGGCGTTGAAGCTTGGACGTCGGGAGAGTCCAGGGAGTGTCTGAGAGGTGATGAGAGAAGAAGAGCAGAAGGCCGAGGAAACACAGAGATGGTGGACGATGCCCAACTCTGCCCAGCGATCCCGCGTCCATGCCATCACGGAAAGCATCGCCTCGAAACATAGGAGGCCACAACAAGAACGGAAAAGGAGAGCTGAATCAAGAAACGACGACTGAATCTACTCGGAGTGCGAAACCGGCAGGCTCCGAGCTTCGGTGAACTCCTGGGCCGTGGCAACGGAGAATAGCCGAAGGGTTAGGCAGCTCCCAATTATCGGTGGCACGGGGCGGAAGACTAGGCGAGATCGGCGCCGGTCCGTCCGGGTAGTAAGAGACATCCGGCACATATCCCCGGACAGTGGTTGGCACGACCTCGCCCTGTCTCATGGCGCCGTTGCACGGCGACTCGCTGAGAAGCATGGCTTTTCAAGGCGGATGTCTGCATCAGTCAGTTACAAGGCCACACCACAGCGCGCGTGACCTGGTTCCGAGAAAGCCTCACTCTGCCCTTTACACAACAGGCTTGTCTCGATCATCTGCCGGGGCTTGGTCAGCCTTTGTCTTCAAGCCCTCGTGCCACACAACTGCTGTCGTACCGGGCAACGTTAGACGTAGATAGGACGTTACACCGGCAAGAGCTGCGTGACAAACAACGGACTCGGCTGGGTCGTCTTCTCTCTGAAAGAAGTCCCCAAAAGAATTCCCGAAGGCTCCTGACGCACCGCATCTGCAGGCTCCCCCCCAACCATCCTCGATCCGGGCGTCCCTCCGAACCGGAATTTGGGGCGGGATCATAAGATGGGGGAACGTTGAGGCATTAGAGGGTGGTAGCGGCGATGGTGGGTGTGGTTGCGTGGGCGTCATTCACTCGCTGCCAACCAATGGTCCCCATTGCTGCCCAATCGCCTTGGACTTTTTTTTTTTCCCCTCCCTTTCTTCCAGCCCCAGAGACCACCTGATGAGCAGGTCCGGCAGGTCGCAGCAAACAGCTTTTTCTCTTTTTTTCGCCTGCAGGGCCAAGGCCAGACAAATCACAAATTGCATTCGCTCGTTCGTCTCTGGCTAAATTCCGTGGCCCCATGTTTTCCCCGGATTCCACCCTCCTTCTCGCAGGAGCGACCTGGTGCTTCGTGTTGAACGTATTTGGTCCGAAGGGGGTGGGTGTGAGACGGCAGATGCGAAGTGCGGCCATCAGGCGGCCCTGCGGCAGAGGAGACTAGCAACTATTATCGAACTGAATGATACGAGCGGAGCTCATGGGAAGATCGGTAGATACGGGACGGGGGAAATCTCGAGTTTTGTGACCAGATCAAGTTTTTTTAAGGGGGGGGATGAGTTAGTGACTAGCCAGAGAGAAAAAGATAGCCAACTCGCCAACTCCAAGTCCAACTACCTAGGTAGGAAGGAACAGCCACCCTAGCTCTCCTACAGTTCACCTTTTCTCCCCCTCATCCCAAATGACAAATGACGCGAGCAGCAACGTCACGTCAACCACCCGACCTTCCCCCCCATCGTTCATGATGCCGTCCCCACCCACCCACAAACACCGCCGCCTGCCCACTGAGACACACGTACCCACCCAGACCATCGGCAAGCTCACCGACATTCAAGATCAAGCACATGATGAATCATCTACGTAGCACAGTTTTTGCGGGGGCGGGGATACCCCATGGAACGAGCCCGTTGAATAATATCATTCTACCTAAACAATGCAACCAAGCAAAAAAAGGAAAAAGAAAAAAGAAGAAAAAAAACCCCCCCTGAGCTGAAAGCTGACGGCGATTGCCTATTTCTGCTTCGCCCCAAGGGAATAGGGTTTGTCTTCCTGGCGCGCACACACGCACTTACATACATACATGGGAAACTGCAATTTTACGACAGAAAAAAACCTAGACTAACCAACAGCTCTCCTCTTCTCACCTCTACGTACTTACCAACCACCCCGATATGTATAACTGACTGCTCAAACTTCCAATGACTGCCTGATATGGCACATGGCCTCACCTCCCGTGTCGTGCTAGGTTCTTACCATTTAAATATATCCCCATTTCTCCCTCTCCGCAGGAACTAGAATAAGCAAAGTCCGATACGAATACATACCAAAGGATTTACAGTGCTATGCTGAGCTGAGCTGATGAGCTGAGCCAACCACGGCCGACCGAACCAGACCAAGACTTGCTCTCATAGGTAGCATGTACAGTAAAAAGATTCCCCGCTGCGGAACACGACTGGGGAAGCCAATGAATGACTTTTACTGAGGTGGGAGTATTCGTAAAACCAAACCGGTTTGCAGCACCATCAGCGTGGCTATGGCACCTCACCTCGCCATGCCTTACCTACCGATCTGGAATGACACCCTGCAAGCCCGCCTACGCTAACTATCACTGCAGGTCAGTCGTCAGCTCAGGCGGGCGCTGATGAACGCCTGCAGACAAGTGCCTGTGTACCTACCGCCTGAAGGCTCCATTACTCTGCACAAAAAAGACATTTCACATTGTGACAATCCTGGGGATCAAACTCAAGGTGGATCAAATTTCATCATCATTTCATCATTCATCACTCATGTCAGGATGTCAGGGAAAAAATATACACAATAAATGAGCAAAGCCATATACCGCTCAATCTGAATTTGTGCTTGTACTGCAATGAACATGAATGGGGGTGGTGATAGCCCGCATGGCAATAAAAATGGTGTTTGTATCTCTGTCTGCCTTCCTTTGCTGAAGCCTGTTTTTTCTTCCTCCTGTCTCTGCGTCTGACCTCAAAAGGTCCCATGTGCTGCCGTTGAGGTTTTGGTTGAGGCTGGGGGGTTCTTGGAGAAACTTCAGGTTTGGGTGTTTGCTTCTTTTTCTGCGCGGGGAGTTGTTCACAGTTTTATGGGCGAACGGTTTCCGCAAAAAGAAAACAACCGGTATCCCTTGTCCTTTCCCGTTCGATCTCCCGCCAGAACAAAAGAGGGCTCCTGTTTCTCCCCGTCGCCGTGACAGGAAGAGAACAAGAATGCCGCTGTCGTAAAAAGAGTGTGTCGTAATGTCGTCAAGTGACAAAAGAAATTGTTGTCGTCGTCAGACATGTGTATGATGATGGTGCAGCCGTTGTGCGCGTGTCGTTCAAGTTTCCATTCCCACTCCCAATGCAGAGATCAAAGAAAATGGAGTGTGTCCCAAGAGGCTTTCCCCACCAAGCTTGAGAGAGACTGGATCATCTCCCACACGCTGATGCTTCCCCCAAAATTTTGACCCAACCCAAAATTTTATACAAAGAAAAAAGACCAGCAAGGAGAGTGTGCTGACGAGTCTGTGTCAGAATGTGTGGGCGTCGGTTGCCCGACCCTGGATCCCATGGGAAGAAAATCTCAACACAACAAATGACCGTTCGCCGTGCTCCTCCCTGCCAAAAAAAGCCCAATACCTGCCAAAAACCCGCCTGCCGAACCTCGCAGCAAGGCTTTGCTCAGTAGTAGTAGAGACACCAAAAGATTTGCCCTGGCCCCTGCGCCATACAAACAAGTTGAGGAAATATGAAATTGACACAGAATTAAACTAAGAGGAAACAAATAGAGAGGAAAACAAGCCAAAATCGCCAAAATCACAATGCTCGCCTGCTAAATATTCATCATGAAAATCAGAGAGGAAAGAGGGGGTCCTGTCACGAGCAGGACGCAAGAGTAAAAACAAACTTTCGGGTGCGTGAGCAGCATAGGTCTGAAGATGTGTGTCGCGGGAGCGGAGGAAGTGTAACTGTTAAAATCAAGTAGTCGTAGGGCAGATGAGAGCGACCGAGCTGAGGGTGATGAACGAAAGCATTCTGGAGCGGAGCATCTTCATGTCGTCATGTCGTCGTGAAAGAAAGGAACCTTGGGTTCTTCTCATGTGTCGTCCTCGCCGCCCCTGCCAGCAGTGCCCTGCTGAGCATTTGACTCCGCCACCATCTTGGCGAAGGTCCTGACCACGTCGCTCGGGATCTGGTCCCAGAGCAGCGAGCGGGAGTAGACTTCCGAGGCTGACTGCTTGTCAGTGTTGCGCATGTTGGCGAGAGCTTCAGCAAGATTTCGTCGTCCCTGGCTCGTCGACTTTTCAGCCTGAGCAACTTGGGGGAAATCCTGCGAGTTCAGGCCGTTATACTGCGACACCGACAGCGAGAAGAGCTGCTCGTTGGTCTGCTGCTCCGTCGGCTGCGTGAGGGAGTCGACCATGTCTCCAAGCATGGAGGGCGCGACGTTGTCGAGGACGGGGGCGGCGATAGGAATCGCTGACCCGCCAGGCTGCTGGGTCCATGTGTTGGCCGAAGGCTGGGGAGCCATGGCCTCGAGGGTGGAGGAGGCGGCATGTGAGACGCCAGCATCCTTAAGCACGTTCTCCAGGATGGTCGCGGACGCGGCGCGAACATCCTCGGAGACGCGCGGGATGCTGGGTGTCGACCGGCTCGAGAGCACAAAGGCGCCGACGAGGAAAAGCATGAACAAAAGGCCGCCCTGTTGGGCAGGCTTCTCGCAATCCGTCGTCAAGGCCACCTCGGGCTTCTTCGCAGGCACAATCTGCATCTCTGTCTTGACCTCGGCAGTCTGCTGACCCATGGGGAAAGTGTTAAACATGTGCATATCATCATCCCATGAGTCTTCCATGGTGATGCCTTCCATGTCATTGAACCCTCCGGTGAACCCGGATTCGTTCGACACGGCGGCGCTCTCCATCGACTGCACGTGGTTAGTCAGGACGCTGATCTTCTTGCGAAGCTCGCCTGTCTCGATCGTGTGGTCGGCGATCATCTGCTCCTGCTTCCTCTCCATCTCGTGGATGTAAGCCTGGTAGGACTGCTTCTCGCGCATGAGGTTGGCCATGTCCTGCTCCATCTTGGTGATCTGCTCCTCCATCGAAGAAATCACCTCGGTGAACTGCTTCTTCTCGTCCTCCAGACGCTCTGTGTGTTGCTTTTTGCGCTGTCTTGAGTCCAGCCTAGAGGTGTTCTGTTAGTATCATGTATCCAAGGAGCAGAGAAGGGCGAGGATACTCACGCTGCCTGTCTGTTGCGCAAAAGCCGCTTCTGTTGCTTGAGCTCCTTGATCTCCTGCTCATCCGTCGACTGCGAGATGAGCTGGTCAATGTTGTTGAGGTTGCGCTCCGAGGGAATGTCGAAGCGGGCGTTCTTCTTCCGGATGCCGTCTCCCCTCCTGAGGTCGTTGTGAGACCGGATGAGGGGGCTGGGAGGCCGGGTCCGCTTCGCCATGGCCTGGTTCTTCATCTCCTGACTCATCCAATCCTTCTGGGGTGATGTGGGGAGAGACTGGCCAGCAGGGTGTCCTAATGTCTGGAAGAGGGCGACCGGGTTGCTGGGGTTGTTGAAGGGGGTCTGGACCATGGTGGCGGGCCTGCCGAAGAGAGGGACGCTAGAGTCAAACTCCGTAGGCAAGCCGTCAAAGGTCTGAAGAGGTGTGGCGGAGCCAGAGCTGGTCATGGGCCAAGCGGCGGCATGGCTTTGGTATGCTGCTTGCTGGGCCTGATCCATCCGCATGAAGGGGTTGTTGCTGTGCTGGTCGAAGAAGGGGTTGTTTGACGGGACAGACTGCATCTCTACAGACTGCCAATCTTCCGTCTTGGGCGAGAACATTGATGAGACAGCAAAGGAATCTCTCCTGCTCTCAACCATGGGCGGGGACATCTCCAACGCCGAATCGAGTGATGTCTGATCAAGAATGTTCTCGTCCAATATGCTCGCGTCCTCCTCATCAAAGAACTTCTGAGCTGTTGTGTCGACCGTCAACGGCGCTCTGTAGTATGACTGCATTTGCGAATACACCATGGTGGGCCACAAGACCGATGTGTGTGTATATGTGTGGGTGGTGATGGGACTGAAAGACTGCAGTGATTTGCAGATTTTAGACTTTCAGAAAAATGTGCGAGCAGTCTGTTATGTATGGCCTTGTCAGTCGAGGTTGGGAGGCGGACCGGAAAGCGGGAAGCGGTGAAGGGGCACCGCCCTTATTTTTGGCGTGGCAGGGGGGGAGCAGGGGGTGGATTCTTCAAGTGAACAAGGGATAGTGCAACACCGGCCTCTTGGCGTGGTTGCTTGCTGAGAGGAGACGATGTTGTTGGAGGCAGAAAGTGGTGAGAGATGAGGAGAGGAAGAGAACATATGCCCTCGATATGGGGTGATGCTGCAGAGCAAAGGCAGAAGAGGGGGAGAACAGGATGAGAAGTTGGAGGATAACACGGGTTGATAAGAGGGCTGGTGGGGAGGAGAGAGCTGGGCATCGGGGGCGCGACGTGCGGGAGACCAGGGTGGGTGGGTTAGGAGCGCAGAGGAAGGGGAAAAAAAAATGGCACTCACACTCTTTTCGGTGCAACCGCGATTCCGTCTTTGGCAGAGAGGGGTATCAGACCAAAGCGTAGGAGAAGAGAAGTGGGGGAGGTGACAGTGTGTTGTGATTGTGTGTGAAGCAAAGTCGTGGAGATGTAATAATAACAATGGCGATGGCAGAACACACAAGGAAGCAGGAATCAATGCTGCTTCTGAGGTTGATATCCTTCAAGATGTCAATGATGGGAATTGAGAGGGTGTGCAGAGGGGGTGGTGGCTCTTCATCATTATGTATTCAAGTTGGGGGAGGGATGGGATGGTCAGGCCGAAGGGCCAGAGGATGTCGCGGGTCTGCTACCTTCAATTCCACAAGCACAATTGGGCAAACCGGTACGTACCCTTTCTTGTGGTACTTCGAGGGCATGTTTCTTGTCTCTCTGCGTGGGTGAGGAGGTCTTCGGAGAACCTGGGAAGGGGGGTGTGGGCGGGGGAGAAGGAGCAGGGGCCTCAGCCTGGGAGTGCAACAAGCAGAGATCCGATTGACGGGGACCGGGGTGCTGCTCAAAGTACTTCCCTTGACACCCGAGAGACCATCAGCAAGACGGCAGGACAAGCGTTGGACGAGGCGCGAGGGCAGAGCAGCGCTAGACGCTTGCAAGAAGGCCGCGGATTGGATCTGTCGCCTTTTTCACGGAGAGTAGAGAGATGTTCTCTCGACCAAGACAACCCTGGGAAGTGAAGCAACATCGTGGTCTCGACCCTGTCCCCCAGAGAGACTTGGTGTGACGGCGGCGGTACATGCAGACGGCTACGGGAGCTGGCGGGAAAGTTACCGCAGTCTTCTGGAATCGGCAAGCATCAGAAACCCTCGCTCGGTTAGGGTTGACAGGGGACTGGGCGAGCTTTCGACTTCCCCAAATAGGAGAAGACCAGGCTCTGGTTCACTTCCCCCCGGCGTGCCAGGAGAGAGTGGTCGCATCCGAGATCGAATCAGAGATCGGCCGCCGAGTCTGCGGAGTCTTTTGTTTAGACGGGGGCGTTGCCGAATGCGCCAGTCTGACAGGCTCATCAAGGGCAACGAACAGGGCGACGAGGGAAGCTGGACAAGGACGAGCGAGACTCGCGGAGAAGCAGCGGCCAGACGCTTGGAACGCCTGGGTGGTCGCCGTGAAACAGCTGCCGTCGTGATTGGCCTGGGGGGAACAAGTGGTTGCGAGCTGCCGCCCCGGCAGCGGTTGGGCATCGATGGCCTTGATACCCAAAGGCGACCTCGGGCCAGTCGCCTGCCAAGGATTCGCAAGCCGCTCCCACACCCAAGACATAGTCTTGCTGGGGTTCGTTCGAACCCGTGAGCAGGAGAGCCCCCCGTGAGAACCCCCGTTTTAGCACCGTGATCTTTTTGGTTTTCTTAACAAATCCGAGTCGCACTGGAAGAGCCAGGGGGAGCCGCGCAGCAAGGTCAACATCTGCTCGATTTTGGCCGTGTGAAGAAGCAGCGATCGGTTTGTGATTGTGACTTGAGTGCAGTTCGTCACCAAGTCATCTCATCATGGACGATCAGCTGGCGACATCATGTCCCGGCATGGTGGGGGACGTCTCTCAGCAGCTTCGTCAACCCTAGGCGTGGGAATTTTTAATAGCGCGCAGGGAGCGTGGGAAAAGGCAGCGGATGAGGGACCATGGTCAGCAGGTCCAAGTTCCAGTTCGTCTGCTGCATGGTGAGCGACGGTGCGATTGGCAAGATGCAGCAGCAGCGGACCACTGGCAGACGTTCAGCT
>Ga0247763_1000247_pt1 | contig 30094 bp, 30 predicted proteins | sample UWRJL141409B4_FD_179926 | JGI IMG/M metagenome (GOLD analysis project Ga0247763, IMG submission 179926) | Plant litter microbial communities from Arlington Agricultural Research Station in Wisconsin, United States - UWRJ-L141-409B-4 | ecosystem: Environmental > Terrestrial > Plant litter >... | reverse complement strand
CCAGAGGGAGCGGGCTGAGAGTTAACCCGCGGGGCTGGAGTTAAATCGGGCGGGAGCGGCGGGACAGGCGGTGGTGTTTGTGTCTGCTGCTGGATAGGTAGTGGAGGTTGTTGCTGGCGCGCAACAACAGGGGGCTCCTTAGCAAAGACATCTCGCAGGATCGCTAGGAAGTCCAAGATCGTTGATTTCTACGCCCATCATTAGCCGAACGAAGCGAAATTTCCCCCAAGTAAAGCACCTACATCCCAAAATGTCGGCCATCCCACAAGATAGGGATGGTAAACCTGCCCCTGGGGATCGACATGTTGCCCCGGCCGCACCATCATATTCTCGGTCGGAGTAACGTATGCGAGCGGCGCCTCTCGTGGGTAAGCGTGCGGAACCCATAACGATATTGGAAAGCGGTACGTGGTCCCTCGAAAGACAACGGGTATTGTGCCGGAGAGATGGAGCAAGAGCGCTGAACTGCCATCTGGAAATGCTGCACCGTGAGTCAGCACCGTCGACGAACAACGCTCGGGAGATGATGACAGGGTCGCGCACTGTGAACGTCGGTTCGTGGAGAGAAGGACGGATACTGCGACAGCACCTGGGCTACGTCGTTATACGTGCGGTTGACATCGTGATATTCCTAAGAGTGGAAAAGTGAGGGGTTAGTTTCTTTCGCAGTTTGCAAATTGAAGAACAGAATCGTACACTGGTCAACACACTGTACAGCCAATTCAGGACGTGCTGCTGGACGACCATGACGGGTGGCTGTAGCGGCGCGTTGTCGGTTACGGCGGCATGGCTGGGTGTCGTCAATTCGGAGATGGAATGTCGTTGGGGGGGCTGCGGCCGCGACACCAAACACATCCCTGCCGTTGACATCTTGGCGGCGATGACGAGGCTGCGGAGCTTGAGCTTGGCGAAGCTGAGCTTTCTGCCCTCGGCTAGTGACGGGAGTGCACCCAGTACCAGGCGACACGTGAAACACTGTCCTTCCCCTCCATTCACCTGCCCCTCCTCCCTGTGCGCAAAATTCCGCCCTGCAAACGCAAGCAGCAACCCTGCAGAAAAACAACACATCGAAGCGACGACTTTTGCCTTGTCTCCTGTCCAAACATTTGTCAAGGTTTCCTACCGCTCCCCCCACGTCGCAGGTCCCTTGATCCATCTCGGCACTTTCCATTCGAGTCCCTTCTGCCCGCCAGGCCTCCAAGGGCCTTTCAGAACTTTCTCAAGTGAGAGGAATGACGGCAAGCTACACTCAGGGTGGGGAACCACATTGCGCACCACTCCACGCCGTGGTCGGAGAGGCACGAGACCCGGCGCGGGCCGGGAACGCGACTCTTTGTCGTTGCCAATTGCGAGATTTTCGCTCGTTCCCCACCAACCCGGGCTCTAGAAGGAGAAGGCGGCGCCTCTTCTCAATCCTCCAGTTAGAGGGGCGAATTCACGGCCGAAGTCCGGAAACCTTTTTTTCTCCGTCATGCCATGTCCACTGTCACATCCCACTTTTTTGTTGGTGTTTAATAAAGGCCGCCCCCCTGATTCTAGCACATGCTATTTCTCCCTTCCTATTTCTTTTCACTACATCAATGGGTCGCTTTTCACCTAGAGTCTTTTTGTTTCATTCTCAAACCTGAGAAACTTCATGCTCACGAATCAACGAAGATTTCGCACGGCTGAGGAGTATTACAGAGAAAGTTCTGTATACTCCTTGCGTCAGGTCTTCATTGTTTGATCAATCCATCGCAGCCAATCGGCACACCCGCATTGGTAGTACCGACTGCCACCAACACCAAACCCCCTCCACAAACCTTGACGAATTCGTCCAGAAGCGACATGCTTCCGCCCATCCCAGTGTTGGCCGACTATGGAATCTCTCCAACCCATGGCTTCTTGCCTGAAGTCTTGCCGTTGACAAGGCTCCCGGATCCATACTACAACAAATGGGAGGCTGTCACGGCCAACTTGCAGGCTCTCATCCTCAGCAAGCGCTTGAGGGGCGTCGTCGACCGTTTGCCTGTGCTCTCCACCATCGGTCTGGAACATGACGCGGAATGGCGTAGAGCCTACTCAATGCTGTCATTCATGGCCCACGGCTACATCTGGAGTGGTGATAGCCCCAGTGACCGTCTGCCACCTGCCATTGCAGCCCCCCTGCTAAAGGTGTCGCAACACCTTGAGGTGCCGCCCGTTGCCACCTACGCAGCCGTCTGCCTTTGGAACTTCAAGCCGCTGTTCATGGACGAGGACATTGACAATCTCGAGAACCTCGCCACCCTGAACACTTTTACGGGCTCCCTGGACGAGTCATGGTTCTATCTCGTCTCGGTTGCCATGGAGGCCCGCGGGGCACCCATCATCTCGCTCATGCTGACTGCAATCGCTGCAGCCCGTGAGAATGATGCATCGACCGTCACGCGATGCCTAAACACATTCGCTGAACGTCTGGACGATCTCACGGCGCTACTGCAGCGCATGCACGACAACTGCGACCCCACCATCTTCTACAACCGCATTCGTCCCTTCCTCGCTGGTAGTAAGAACATGGCTGAGGTTGGACTGCCCAACGGTGTCATTTACGAAGATGGTTCAGGCACGGAGCCCTTTCGCCAGTACGCCGGCGGCAGCAACGCTCAGAGCAGCCTCATCCAGTTCTTCGACGTCGTACTGGGCATTGAACACCGCCCGACGGGCGAAAAGCGGTCGGAGGTGCCAGACTCAGAGCGGAATGGCCGCGGGCCTGTGCCCAAGCACAACTTCATCATGGAGATGCGCCGCTACATGCCGGGTCCTCACGCTCGCTTTCTTGGAGATGTCCAAGCGGTCGCCAATATCCGTGACTTTGTGGAAGATCATCGCAATAACCGCCCTCTCACTCTCGCCTATGACGCCTGTCTGTCGATGCTGAGCAACCTTCGTGACAAGCACATCGCCATTGTTACGCGCTACATTGTGCTGCCTAGCCGTGAGATACGGGCACGGAGCCGCAGTCGGAGCCCTGAGGCGACACGTCGCAAAGTCAACCTTGCGACAGTATCACGTCAACCACAGGGAATCGCCTTTGATGCTCGGGCTACTGCCGCGCAGCAAGGAAGCAAGCAGAGCAACCTTAAGGGAACAGGCGGCACCGCTCTCATCTCCTTCTTGAAGCAGGCACGTGACGAGACGGGCGAGCCCGCCATCGAGCAATGGGCTCAACGTTTCATGAGACGCCAGATCCGTACCGAGGGCCAGGGTGACTTTTTTGCTGGCAAACCCGAGGAGGGCGCTGGGCACCAGGAGGAGGTTGAGGTTGCCGGCCTGGCTGGGACCTGGACCATTGATGATGACGTCGGGGGCATTTGCAATTACTGACCGGTTGTCTCGCAGGCCTTTTTTGAGCCCAGATTAGCTTAAAGTCGCTTCATATGATCAGAACATTGCATGGACAGAACTCTATCTCGATTTCAGCCTGAATCACATGCCATTGATACGAACGTATCTACCCACTCCCTGGCGCTAGTCGCCCTAGGTAGATGGCCCAAACTCTTCGTCTCCCGCCCTCGACTCACTGGGAGGAAATCGCCCAAAAAGCGAAGAGAACATAAGAAATGAATCAGACAGGCAGGGAAGACGCCTGACCTCCCGACCCCTGAACTTGCAACGTCCACCGAAAGCCATCCTACCGCCGTTCAGACGCCGATCCCATGTAGCTTGAGTCCACATCTGAATCCGGGACATCTCACCTTTCCTCATCTTCGTCTCCCACTTCTCTCCCTCTCCTTTTCGTGCCGTTTCTATTCCACCTTGTGTTCGGTTCCTCTTCGCTCCCGGCCCTTCTTGTGAGTGGCGGGATTATGACTGGGAACAGGACCAGGACCGGGAGCAAAACCAGGTCCACCAGTGGGACTGGGGGCCGGGACCGGGAACCATGCCATGAAGGGTGAGAGTTCCAGGAGCAGCCCCAGGCCCAGGCCCAAGACCGGGAACAGATCCGGGAGCGGGACCAGGACCACGACCGAGAGCGGGAACGGGAGCAATGCCATGAGGGGTGAGAATTCCAGGAGCACCACCAGGCTGGAGGGCCCGGGTCAATGGCCATACCCATGTCCATACCCATACCCATAAGCAGGCCCAGGACCAGAGACTTGACCCGGGTAAGAGTGAGCAGGCGGAGGCGGAGGCCCGCCATGTCCCTGTCCGTGTCTCTGGTGTGAGAATTGGTTCGGTTTGGGGGATGAGGAGGAGGAGGAAGAAAAGGGGGTGCATGCCCGCCGTGTCCCATATTTGGCGGAACCTGATTCCGCTGGGGGTGGGGAGTTTGAATTTGAGTTTCCCGTCCGCTTCGAGATGGCGCCCGGGATGCCGACCGGGATGGTACTCGGGGTTCCGCCGATCGTGATGATCCTGAAGGACGGCCTGAGCGTTGACCTGCGACGTACGATCCATATCCGCTATCGGCTGCTACATGTGAGTGGCGATGTGTTCGGGGCTCGTGACTAGAAGCTCTAGAACTAGAGCTGCTGTGTCTGCTACTGCTGCTGCTGCTTCGGCTACTACTACTACTACTACTACTACTGCTTCGGCTGCTTCGGCTGCGGCTTCGACTGCTAGAAGACGCGACGGATTCAGCTCGGGAGGGTCGTTGAGCTGAGGAAGAGGAGTGGGATCCTTTAAGTTCATGCTGGACTGTAATTCTCTCTCCAATCTCAAGTGCATTTCCGGACGCGTACATGTATATTTCGTCAACTTCTTCTTGTGGGATATTCGGGACGTATTCGATTATCCTTGCTCCATCATCATTACTGTTTGTTGTTGAATACCTATACGTGTCTCGATTCCTTTTGCGTCCGTGTCCGTGTCCGTGTTGGTGTCCGGTTGGTAAAGGTATACGCACAATGTCTCTGTCATTACGTCGTGGTCTTGGAGTCGAAGATTCAGCCCGCGCGTATTCGCTCCGTCCTCTAGTTCTAGTGCTCTCGGGCTGTGCCTAATCATATAGAACTATGTCGCTCGAGACGTTGGAGACAGAGTCCGATGGGGCTATGCTGGGAGACTCTGGAGGCCAGCTCATGCGAGGATCATAAAATAGCTTCGGGGGCCTGAGGCCTTCTATTAGCCTTTCCGGGGGACCGCGGATGATGCCTCGTGTGATGGCGCTCACTCCCCGATCGAGGAGCGCGGTATCTAGACGACATTCTGAACCAAGCAGGATATGCCTTGGTGAAGATTGCTGTTGAGGAAGTCTTAGGGTAATTTGGTCTAGCCGAGCATCCGGGACTGGAACCTAGGCAAGACCACGAATTGTATGTGTTATGTTTGGTAAATCCAGGAGTCGAGTCGCAAAAGGGCTCGTGAGTAGAAGGCCGTATGGAGATGGTTCAGGTTTTCTGTTTCGGCAGCGGATACTGCCACTCTTATAGTTGATGATCCTCGAGGCCGGGGGCTCGCGGAAACAGCTTGAAAGACTGAAACAGGTATGTCTAAAGCCAACATTGTATGCGGACAGAAATGAGGTTTTAGGTTCTTTCTTGAAATTTGTCATTGGGATGACCGATTAAAGCACGACGAGTGGCGGTGCGGAAATAGGGATTTATTGGGCGGGGTACACGAGCAAGAAACAGACTTGGTTCGTATGATAGGTATTGAACAGCTAGGAAGGCATTTGCGAGGAGTCTGGCTAGAATTTAAGGCCCTGGATTTAGCAATCGAGGGCATAAACTTTCCAACCAAACCCTGAAATTCCTCATCCAGGCCTCAAGTTTACATCATCAAATCCTGGGGGGAAAAGAGATGCCTGGGCATGGTGAGTCATAAGCCGCCACAAAGCCGTAAAGTCCTGAACAATCTTTCAAGGGTGGGACTGTAGAGTGGACAGGTGTTGGCCAGTCCCAGAGAATCAGATAAACTCGTCAGTGGCGGCAGGCTTTGCAGTTGGCTAAAGGGATTCAAAAATACAGTTTGCGCGTCAGCCGTCCTATTCAACGCCACATCAGCAAATCGGAGGGCGTAACGAAAGTCATGCTCAACCATTCCGGGGGGATGAGGATTCGGCCACTTTGTCAGGGCGAGTGATAAATAGGTAGCTGTTCGCTGCTGATATTCTGACCCTACGTAAGAAAAGTAGGTCTTTCCCCCCGTTTCTGAGGCATTGAACCGGAAGCAACGCGGCCAGTATACGGAATGTTTCTTCAGACATGTTTAGATGACAACTTACCCAGGCCACAACCTTGACTCCGTCTTCACCGCCCACCCGAGAACGGAGAAAGACAGCTGGCTACCTACCCACCCACATATCCTGAACCTGAAGAGGCAAAGGTTTCTCAACTTCACTCGGGCTTATCTCCACCGTGATTCCTGAGGTTTGGACACCGGAAGTCTCACATAGGCACCGCACCACACCACACCACACAACAACACCAAAAAGGAAAGGAAACACCGCACAGGCAAAAAGTATAGCACACGATCCACCCAGGGCTCGAACCTGGAACCTCCTAATCCGAAGTCAGACGCTCTGCCATTGAGCCAGCGGACCAGACAGACCTTGTTGAGGTTGGGTTGGATTAGACTGGATTAGACTGCATTTGGGGGTGGTAAGATGGGAGGTGGAGGTGTTTGCTATGTCGGGCAGTGTTTTTTTTGCCCTGTAAGAGTGGGGGAGCGGCAGATGGGAGGATATAGATCTACTTGCGTCCGTACTTCGTAGACAGGGGGTTTCAAGTCTGACCCGTCTCTTGGGAGGTGGATATGCTTCATGGTGTAGGGGTCATTGGTAGCAGAGGGACGAGTTGATACACGTAAACTAGCCTAGTATAGTAGAATAGTCAAAGAGTTTGGTTCAGCTGATGCTATATTAGTCCTGAAGCTGACCCAATCAAATGTCAAAAATTTCTACATAGAATTACCGAACCGAAAACTGAGGGAGAAAAAAAAAGAGACGCGCCTCCAAAGGGGTATCTAGTATCAAAATGCAGAGGACAAAGGCCGTGCCTCCCCCCCCCCAATCCCTGGTGCCTTTAAGAAAAAGGAAACAAAAAAGAGAAAAAGAAGAGGAGCGCAGAAGAATCTGTAGGGGAAAAAAAAAACCCCCGCCCATGTCAGCAATCTCCGGACTTGTTTACAACCGTGGTGGGATGTGGTGTGGTGTGGTGTGGTGAGGGCGTGGTGAGTTTAGATGGGTGAGGGAAGGGAATCACTTACCATCCTTGGTCTTGGTCTTGTTCTTGGTCGTGGTCTTGTCCTTGGCTTTTGCCTTTTCTTTTCCTTTGCCCTTGTCCTTCTTTTCGCTCTCCCCATTCTCATTCTCATTCTCATCCCTACTACCCCTGCTCTTGCTCCTGCTCCTGCTCTTACTCTCACCCTTGGTACGCATAGCCACCTCAACCATCCCGCCCTTTTTCTTTTTTCTGAACATGACCAACTCTCTCTCCTTTTCTTTATCTCTGTTCTTTTTTGGCAAATTGGTGCCGAGAAAGAGCATTTCCAACTTTGATGGTTCCGTCCATGCTCTTCTCCCGAATGGTACCTTTTTCTCTTCCTTTCTCTTTCCCTTGGAAGATGAAAATCTCTTTGAGCTTGGGGAGTTCCTTGAGTTCGATCTTGAGCTAGATCTCGAGTTCTTCGGGTCTGAGGATCTGGATCCGGATCCAGACTTCTTCTTTTTCTTCTCCTTTGACTTCTTCGAATCTCTCAAAGGCGTAATGGGCATGGCGAGTGCCGCAGGGGTGGCAGGCGTGGCAGGCGTGGCGAATACTTCAGCGCTCTCGAAATGCAAGGGATTGGGAGGTCCGACGTCAGAAACATACGGAGCTTCAAAGTCAAACACGGAGTCGGAAACCGAGACGGAGACAGAGACGGGAGAGCCGACGATAGGGCTGATAGGACTGGGTGGAGGCGGACAGTCCATTTTTTGGTATTGGTATTCCGCCGATGAGAATGCGCGCGCGTATCTGTGTGAGGAAGTGTGTGTGTATGAGTGTGTGAGTGAGAGAGTGAGTGAGTAAGTCGGCGGGTATTTTGCTCTAGCCGTATGAGAAACCACACTTGGTGGGTGTGAGAAAACGCTCTCTGGAGGAGAAAACACTCTCTGGAAGGGGAACACTCTCGGAAATGAAAGAAGAAAAGGAAAAAGACAAGATCGTAAAGCAGAGCGAACTTGGCTAAAAATACAAAAACAGCAAACCTTTCTTCTCCTCGGTGAATTGAATTGAATTGCGTCGACACTTCCATGCGGCATTCAACACCAATTCCGCGGAAGTGGGGACTCCACCCAGTGAATCCAGTGAATCCAGTAAATCGCCGTGTCATTTTTGACGACAAAACCTAGAATGCAAAATCTTACAATAACATGACAACCCTATTGTTTGTCTCACCGTTTTAACTCGCCCGCGGCTACTACAGTTCAAATCCGCCTCTTTGTCAACCACACAAGGAAGCTCACAAACTATGTATTATCACCGAGAAAACCTTTCTATAATACTACTAGCCACTACTCGATAAGTACATGTAGGTACCCAATCGGAACCACCCCAACTACTCGTCACAGTTATAAACCACCGCATCTCTCGGACCATACTGCACGGGATTACAACCCGGCAGCTTATCCAGCACTCCAAAAATCGGCTCCACCACTCTGGGTTCAATACTAGGACACAAATTCTGCACCCGATTCGTTTGTAGGAACGGCAAAAACGTCTCGCAAAAGTCGATGCGTCCACCGCTCTTGTCGCCACACGTAGGATCCCGAATCGCCTTCTCTAGCAAGTCAATGTCCCACCCGTTCAAAAAATCCGCATGGTAGCCAAACCCCGTCGGGTCTCCTTGCGAAAACACAAATGGCTGGTCCCCTGGTCTGCGGAGGTGGTCAAACGCTTCGACATGCCAAGTTGTCTCGTACAGAAGCGAAGGGATCCGAACCGGGTGGGTTCTCGGACAAGGCCCATTGTCGACTCCCCACGGGTATGCAACGTGGGTTTTATGGTTCGGTGAATCTGTGTTGACGCCATCCCAACAGGACGGAAAGCGAATGCGGGTCTGCAGACCACCAGGGCAGCTTCGACTGGGCAAGTTAGGAGAGGGCGGTGGTCCCAACTCGCCGTTGGTTAACAAGCAAACGAATTCGATTCCGGCTTGCTCGAGCGAGGAGGGGATGAAACGACGTCGGAGTTTGTCGCCGGCGATCATGCGGAAGTTTTTCGGAAAAGGTTGTAGGGTTTTGCCATCGCAGTAATCTGTCCAGTCCATCCGCTCTCTGTATGCCCACGTCAGGGGGATACAAGATAGACGGAGATTGGAAATTCAGTTACTGGTAATACACATTCAACCCCCCAACCTGGTTGACGCTGATAAAGCTGCCATTCTCGGCGTGAAAGTAAAGCGTCGGGACCCAGTAGTTGGACAGATCCTTGGTGACGCTGCACGTGGTGCAGTTGGAGGTTTGGGTCTTGTCGTAGTCAAGCGTCAGGTCAAAGGCATCTCCGCCCATGATGCTGTGTAAATGTTCGGCGGGCACGCCGGGGTTGACAATGGGGTCGGCCCGCTCCAAGACAATAGGCTTGGAGCATCCCAGGACAAAAAACGCTTGGTTTTCCGGCGAGCCGCAGTCTCTTGGTGGTGCGGCGATTGCTGCTCTGGTAATCTGGCCCAGGGCAAAGCCGAGGATAGCAAGGCGAGCGACAGCCATCGGGTTAGAGTTGGGGGATGAAGATGATGAAAGGTGAAGCTAGACTGCGCTGAAGAGCATTGGCGGCGTTTTTCTACACAAACCCCAACGCATACTCGCAGTAAGCAGGCGTGAACAGAGACTGGGAAAGAGTACCTAGATGGCACCTAGGTAGGTAAGGAAGGAGGCACAGTCCAACCCTGAAAGACTATTACCATGGAATCTGATGGACTGCTGGCAGGTTCTTTGCGCATTCGCAGGCAGGTGGGGTCCTGATTGAAGTATCGAGTGACAAGTCTCCAAGGGTTCAGATGTACAGGACGACTCTAAATCAGCGGCGCCGAAGCTCCATCTCCTCTCATGTCACTTCCAGCAGAATACAATCTCTCGCCACCAACTGGGTCACGATGCACACGGATCACTTGTCCTCTACCAAACAAGGCCCTGCCCAGTTCCTTGACGAACTTGGTATCGTGTCCCATATCCGACAGTGTCTGTGCAACATTCTGTTCAATTCCATCCTCCAGGTAGATGGTACTGTCCACCTTCTTCGTAGGATCAGTCGATGTCGACTTCCCGGGGAGAGCAGCCCCGACGCAAATCCGAGGTGCATCCAGCGCGGTTTGCGGGTTCATACCAAAGATCAACATGTTGAGCAGGACCTGAGCGTGGCCCTGGGGCTGCATTGCTCCACCCATGACACCTAGTACTGTGTGCAAGCTGCTGTCGCTGGCGTTGGTCACGATAGCAGGGATGATGGTGTTGTAAGGCCGCTTGCCTGGCGCGTAGATGTTGGGGTGGTTCGGTGGATGGAGATGGAAGCCGGCGCCACGGCTCTGCAGGACAAATCCTGTTCCCTTGGGAACAATGCGGCTGCCAAAATTGTCGGCAACACTGTTGACCAACGAGCATCCATTGCCCTCGGTGTCGGTAACAGCGAGATAAACGGTATCGCTGATCTTGTAGCCCGGTGAACCGTGGTCAAGACCTTTGGAGGCCTGAGTGGGGTTGAACAACTTTGCGCGTTCGCTCAGGTACTCTTCAGAAAGGAATGCCTCTGGGCTTGGGACTGGAGCATCTGGATCCGTGATGAACCAAGTGCCGTCTGCAAAGGCGATCTTCAAGGCCTCGATGAGAGCGTGGAGGTATTCGGGCGAATTGTGGTCCTGCCGCTCAAACTTCCGGATCTTGCCCTGCTTCCGAAGAACTTGCAGGACTCCAAGCGCTATTTGTGCGACGATTCCTTGCCCGTTCGGGGGATGTTCCCATAGGTTGACCCCACCGTCCTGTGAGGATTCGAGGCGTATAGATAATGGTGTCGTGATCTCGCTTCCTCTGGCCCCGTGGTCCTGCAGATCATCCAGGCTCAGATACCCGCCAGCATCCTTGACAGCTTGAACAATGGACTCGGCAACTGAACCCTCATAGAAACCAGATCTCCCATGTTCTGCCAGCCTGCGAAAGGTGGCGGCAAGGAGGGGATTCTTGTACAGTTCGCCTGCCCGCGGTGCCCTATGGCCTGCCTTCGCGTCTGGATCCTGCTTCAACAGCTCTACACCGTTTGGCTTCCCTCGCAACTCTTCCTCCATGGCAATCCACTAGACTCATCACGGTCAGCGTCATAATATTGTGGGCTAGCCTGATGGAAACGCACAGTGGTGCTTGCAATCTCGCTGATAGGAGAGCCACTCTCGGCCAATTCGATTGCCGGGGCGAGAACCTGCCCGACAGACAGTGCCCCGGACCCAAAGCGTTCAACTAGATCCACCAAGGCAGCAGCACCCCCGGGAACCGTCACAGACAAGGCCGAAGACGTGGGAATGGTTCCGTACGCGCGATCGGCGATGCTTAGATCACGGCAGACGTCGTCCAGGGTTGCCCCTTTTGGAGAACGTCCCGAGCCATTCAGCGCATGAACTTGTTTGGTCTTGGCATCGAAGAACAAAGCAAAAGAGTCTCCCCCTATGCCAGTCATTGACGGGTCCACCAGGTTAAGAACCGCAACAGCGGCAGCAGCAGCGTCCTGGGTAATGATTAGTGGCACGGATGGGAGTCTGACATCAGGGGCACAAACAGCTGCATTTCCCCCTTCACGTAGGATCCGGAGCCCTGCTTCATTTGCAATAGGCGAGACGGTGCTCACTATTCCCTTGGTACTGTGCACAACACTCCTCCTGCTTGGGAAGGTGTTGAAGGCGCCATGGTCTGCGGGGTACAAGCCGGTAGACGAGGGTAGCATGGTAAGTCACAAGTCACTGGGTTACACACGTGGGTGGGTTGAGAGGGAGGATGTTTGGGGGAGAGTAAATTCGAAACGGTTGTCGACGGAACATGTTGGGCATCGGCCGGCACCCATGACCAAGTAGCAGTGTGTTGGGGCCGTGCTCATTGGTCGGCGGGAATATCCAACTGCCCAACGTCGAGTGGCAATGCCCCACACATGTGCTGCATACAGCTCTACATCGTTGGCTGGTGTCGCTAGCGTAAGCTAAACCGAGGTCGCAGATGCCATGCTGGAGCTGGTGTCTAATCGTCGGATATCTGGATATCGCCGGGGATTTCGCCGTCGGCGAGAGCTATACCAAGCTGGACGATGGTTTTCTCGTAGACTCGTGCCATATCCAAGTGCTGCTCTTCATCTTCCCTCGTCTCCCTTTCCTGCTTTTGCTTGCGAGCGATCCTGTCCCAGTCCATCGGACCATCATCTTCGCTGTCACTACCATTGTTCCCGTGCGCTTCCTCGGTCTCGCCGTCTTCTTCCTCCTCCTCCTCCTCCTCCTGCTCTTTGCCTAGTACGTTCATCACTACCATACGGGCGTCCTGAACAGTGCTCTTGCATCGAACCATGTGAGTGCGCGACATGCCCGCCAATCGTGTTCCGTTCTCGAATCCCGGAAGGGGCTCCTTTGTATCTGCATCTTCGCCGGCTAGCAAGCTGGCGAAGCAATGATCGAGCTTTCGCAGGATCGATAGCGTCTCTTTTGGAGAAGGGGGAAACGACGGGAGCCAGGTGTTGAGTTCGCTGGCAATGCTCAGGAAGTAGGGAATTTGCAAACTAGCTGTGGAATAGTTAGGAAACGGCACATCCAAAGCGGGGCGGGACGTACGAGTGCCAGACAACCATATGATGTTGATCAGCCCATCGAGGTCTCTGCAGAGCTCGTCCATCGATTTGTAGCCGGGAACATCGTCGGTAGGGTCTGCGAATGCCGCCTTCTTGATAAATCGGCGATTGATGTGGGCGATTCGGTTGGAAACATAGTCCCTCACTTTGTCTTCCTTAGCTGAGCCGGGTCGCAGGGCGTGGCCTCGGGGATGGGGAAGGCCCATGCTATTCGTGGGTCGTGTTGAATTGGTGCTGGGCGCCGGTGACGGAAGCGTTGGGATGAAACCCCCTCCGCCACCCACGAGAGTTGTTGTTTGGTCAGCCATTTTCTGATTTGGTGTTGCTGTGATGTGTCAATTGGTCAAAGATGCATTGCATTGTCGGCATCTGCGCAACGTTCAAAGTATTTATTACGGCGGGTGGCTCGATGACAGTTGACCGCAATTGACCGGAAACTTGGCAGATGGAGGTGGGGTGACCGGAAAGGTGACAAGACGAGGTCAGCGGTCCACTCAGCCTCACGGAATCCACCCCACTTGCTTTGGGGAAAATGCACGTGCCAGATGCAGCCATGCGCTTCGCCGAAATTTCACTCGGCGCGCCAGCTGGAGCTTTTGCGCAAAAGAAATTCTCATCTGTCAACCATTCCACGACGAATTCAGAACCAACGTCACCGCCACCATGCCTGCCAAAGCAATCTCTGGACGCTCAAGAGCCCCCAAGGGCTACTTCCGGGTTACCTATGATACGCTCACCTCGCCCGAGAACGCTTCTGTAGTGAAGAGCGTCGCTGCATTCGGAGTCAGTGCATTCCATCTAGGACCTGCGACACGAATGCTTGCGGATACTAACTGCTATACCTAGGTCGCTGTAACCTTTCTTTCCAGCTCCTGGGCTGAGTGGTTCCTTGTGTGGGTAAAGACGGCTCTCATGGCAGTTCTTCTACTAACGTGCTACAGGCAATGAGCACCTCCATCCCTCGACCGATGACGACAGAGACCGAGACCGAATTGGTGTATAACAACAAAGATGATGGGCGTGTATGATAAGGATAGACGATGTGGGAGGCTGCAGGAGAATGTGCCTGCTGCTCGGAATCATGCGACGGCGTTAGGTTACGACCTTGATATCTATATATATAATACACCAGCGAATCCGACTCTTGCAACGATTTATAGGATGGGCATGGCAGAAGTTTTAATTTGGAGGAACAGACAACAGCACCACCATCCCCATGTTGGTTATGACACGTGGGAGGACATGCAAATCTCCAAAGTCCCTTCTCGCTATCTGCTATCTCTAAACTTGCTTTGACAACTATCCTGAGGACACACTGGGTGCCGAAGCTTGTATCAGACCTCTGGAAGCCCCCCTCTGGTGCGTCAGACCATTCGAAATAGTCTCATCAACCCGGCTGTGTCCTTCCGAGTGTACCGTGACAGCAGGGCTTCCCCTGGGCCAGGCATGACGGTAGAAGAGGTAAGCATCCGGTTACGCTTGGGGTGTTGCTTGGCTCTTGGTATCTCAAGTTGTCGTCTTTGATGACTCAATACTCGCTGTGCTGGTGTCGATTCGGAGCTGACGGCTCATTTACTTGATCTCAGCCATCGTCCCTCGCTTTGACAAAACTCTATATCTTCTCGCATTTTGATCCGTGGGGGGTATATTATCCAGTCTGGCCAGCCACATCCGATACCATGCCGTGGCCCAGTTATCTTTTGTCTCCGTGCATGATCATCTGGCCGTTCTCTTTCCAGTCGCGGCGAAAGAGACTGATGAGGAGTGGCTTCAGATCTGGTGGCGGGGGAGGTAGCACTTTCGTAAGGGCAGCGACGGCCACCGCGAGCCCGACCCCGGCAGCAACCCGTCTTCGGTCGGAGAATGCTCGTCTCGGGCGCTGTTTGGGCAGATTCTGGAAGGCGGAGCGTGCAACCCAAGGGAGACGGTGTTTCGACATTGTTTTGGTTGGATATGGCTGCACGATAGCGTGCTGTGCTCGGGAGAGAAGAGGTGTAGTAGAGTGGGGGATGGCAGTGTGCGTCTGTTCGCCTGCGTCCAGAGAGTTGATGGGAGGAGTCAACCGTGGGAGAAAAAGTCTATCGACTGGAAGACGCCTACTTAGAAAGAAATATTATCGGCTTGCCGGAAAACTTTGTCGGCACCACCGACGCCAAACTAGACTGGCTTCAGTATCTCTCCGGCACAACCAAAGGCCTAAACACAGCAGAGCCCTCGGTGAAGGATTCAGGTCCTGCTTCACTCTTGTCTAGTTCTTGCAAAGTTACAGTGCGAGGTCCAATTCAGGGGCCACTATGCTGGGCAGGAAGGAACAGCTTATCATATCATCCATCTGTACTGCAGTGGGAAATACAACAACACACATCCACAGACAAAAGTTGCCCCAGATTCACTGCCCTCGCCCACAATATCGACATAACCGCGGTGAGACTACATCCGGGCGGAGGCGAAATTTCTTCTGCTCTCTGTCGAAATTTGTGCGCTTGCTCAGGGGTAAACATTCAGACGAAAAAAAAATGGCCTAAGGAAATTGAATGGACCAAGTGGCGGCCACGAGCTTCACCTGCCTAGGTGGGTGATATCCACCCGAGAGAAACCTAATCCGGTAAATTCGATATGAAGTAAAGATAGAGTTCGTCAGAGCTGGTGACTCGAAAGCCGCCATTGCCTCTTTCCCCTCAGCTCTTGCCTCACTCGTCGCAGGCACTGTAAAAAGTCCGGCCTGCTGGCTTTTCACTGTCTACATATTCGCAACCTAAACGCAAGCACACTCTGCAAATTCTCAGCAAAAGATGGCACCGATCATTATTTGTTCATTTTTCGTGATTAAAACTAACGTAACCTCCGTCGCCGGACATCTATTTCTACAAGGAAGAAGAAATTTCTTGCGAATCGGTTCATTCGCGTTCAGTCATGTCGCTTTAGGTTCTCGATCCCCTGCGCTCGCGCCGCTTACCATCGATGCTCTCCTCTCCAAATTCGATAGCGCGCCAATACTTGCGGCGAGAAGACCTGGCATACCGACGGCTGATTGCATTGGCGATAAGGGCCGGCCATTGGATGCTCGCGGCACGTCCTGACCTGCGAGCGCGAGCCCCAGTGCCCGGATACGACCACCACGCACCCGCTTCAAGAAGGCCAGGTCGTCTCTGATACTCATCATGGCGTCGTTCAGACTCCTGCCTTCGGCATCACCGTCTGAGACCTCCTCCTCCGATGTCTTCTTCCGTCTCCACTTGGGAAGTCGGTCGATGACAGCCTGGAGCCACGAGTCGGGGAACAGACGGATCAGGACACCAACGGGGATGGACAAGAAACCGAGGACCAACGAAATGGCCCATTGAACACCGTTGAGGCGGACAACGCCGAACACCTCTGCGCTAAAGAAGATGATGATGACCTGGCCTGCAGTCATGATGACCATCATCAATATAAACAGGTGGTTTTTGTGCAGACCTTCGAACACATTAAGCTTGTTGTCAATGCGCCTGCTGTTGACAAGCTTGAAGATCTGCATAAACACGAACGTATTAAAGATGAGTGTCCGGTGCTGGATAGGAGGGTAGTGGAGGAACGATGGCCCCGCGAAGTGCAGGGTTAACCCCACAGCCAGTTGGTAGATGGATTGGCCGATAATCATCTTCCACATGCATGTGTTGATGAGGGGCGCAGTACGTGCCTCAGGGGACCTGTCGAAGAGACTCTCGGTGGGTGGGTCAGTGGCGAGGGCGAGGGCGGCGAATGTATCCATAATCAGGTTGACCCAGAGCAGTTGGACCGCGTTGAGCACAGAGCGCTCTTCCTCACTCGCCACGGCTGTGATAAAGGTCAGCCCAACGGCCGTGACGTTGACTGTCAGCTGAAACTGGAGGAACTTCTTGACGGCGTCGTTGATGGCTCGGCCCCAGGCCAAGGCCTTGACGATGGACGAGAAGTTGTCATCCATGAGAATGATGTCGGACGCCTCCTTGGCGACCTCGGTTCCCGTAATCCCCATCGAAAAGCCCACGTCAGCAGCCTTGAGAGCGGGCGCATCATTGGTCCCGTCACCCGTCACAGCCACGACTTCGCCTAGTGATCGCAGCGTCTTGACGAGGACGCGTTTGTCTTCGGGGCTGGAACGTGCGAGGACTCGGATGTCTCGGACGACGGCACGCATCTGCTGCTCGTTGAGACTGCGGAAATGGGATCCTTCCATGACCAGCCCACTGTCTCCGGTAATGATACCACACTCTTTGGCGATGGCGCGGGCTGTTTCGACGTTGTCACCTGTCACCATTTTTACCGAGACTGAAGCCTTGCGGCAGGTGTCCACGGCTTCCGGAACTCCGCTGCGAACCGGGTCTTGGATGGCCACTACGGCGATCCACGTCAGGTCTTTGAGAACTGCATCAAGCTCGCCCTGGCCTTGGTTGTCGGAATCTACCGGCCAACTGTCGAAATCGCGATATGCTAATGCTAACGTGCGGAGAGAGAGGGAGGCATATCTCGAGATGCTCTGAGAGATGCCAGTCCTATCAGATTCACTGAGAGGTGTCGTGGTCAGGGGGGCCGCGGGGTCCGAAACAGCGCTGCCGCACTTTGTCAAAACCACCTCAGGAGCACCCTTGATGAGAAGTCTGAAGCGACCGCCCGACAGCCGGATAACAGTGCCCATGCACTTTTGCCGAGAGTTGAACGGAAAGAGCTGGACGACAGCGTGGTTGGCACGTTCGATGGCCAGCGGACCCATGGCAAAGCTCTTTCGTGCCCAGTCAAGTAGTGCTGTCTCCGTCTTGGTGCCGACAAAGGTCGCCTTCCCTTCCACCTCAGTTTCGAAGGCTGTGGTGTTGATCGCAACGGAGAGGCTGATGAGGTTACGATATTCGGTATGCATGTTAGAAGAGAGCTGCGAGATCGGGATGTATGCGGCCGTAATTGGTGTTGCCGGTGCCTTGTCGTCTCGTCGGCTGGGCTCAGCATTGGAAGTTTCCTCAGAACGTTTCTCACCAAATTCGATGCTCCCCGCGCCCAAAGTGCCGCCGACGACCGTCATGACGTTTTCCGTCAGGGTGCCTGTCTTGTCCGAGCAAATGACTGTCGCGTTACCCATGGTCTCGCACGACTGCAAATGCCGGACCAAGTTATTCTCCTTGGTCATCCTTTTGGTAGCGAAGGCGAGAGAGAGTGTCACGGCGAGAGGCAGTCCTTCGGGGACGGCAACGACGATGATAGTAATCGAAGTGATCAGAATTCTGAGGAAATTCTGGGCTTTCGCCTCCGGGCTTCCCGAATTGTAGCGGAGACGAGCAAGAAACTCGATGAAGAGAACGGAGAAAAGCAGAAGACCGGCGGCACTACCAATCTTCGCGATATACCCTGTCGGGAGTCAGCATGATACTCTCTCAGTCTGTTTCGGATATTCAGCACTTACCGGCAAGTATATTAAGCTTGGCCTGCAAAGGTGTCATTCCGGGGTCATCGCGAAGCGACAACATGGTTCTTCCGTGGCTTGAATGCGGTCCAACGGCGGTGACGAGAAATGTCCCAACTCCATCTAAAACCTTGGTTCCTGAAAGGAGAAAGGGATCTAGTTTAGCGGTGTTGGCGTCCTTCTCATGCAGTGCGCGCCACACTGCATCTGCCGGAGTTTTCTTGACCAGATCTGACTCGCCCGTCGCGGATGCTTCATCGCAGCTCACTGCGTGTCCTTCCACAAGTACACCGTCGACCGGAATGACATCGCCCTGCTCCAACATCATGACGTCGCCGACAAGCACATCATAGATGGAGATGCTAGTCGGCTTTCCGGAGCGAATCACCTTGACGAGTCGATCGTCCTTCTTGCGGTTGAGTTTCTGAAACTGCCTCTCCTTCTGCCAGTCGTTCAAAGCGCCCACAATGACCACAATCAAAATCGCAGCCACGATGGCTACTCCTTCGATCCATTCTATCCTTGCCCCTTCACCCTCAGTGTCGTGGTGCGTCGCGCCAAATGTCTGGTAGAGGCCGAGAGCGAGGGAAACCACTGCGGCAATACTGAGGAGGATAAGAACGCGGTCCTGCAGCGCAATCCATGCTAATTGGAGGAATGTCTTTGATTTCCTCTCGGGCAAGCGGTGCTCGCCAAAAACTCGTTTCCGATCCACATAGTGGTCCACGGCTTTCAGGTTGCCGGCGCCAAGGAGGTGTGAGGGAATGGTCGCAAGACGCGTGCTCTTGGATGCATCCGTGGCGCTTCGTCCAACACTGGAGGAAACATCAGGTGATGATGGTTCATGTTGGACTGGTGATTCTGGTTCTGGGGTTGTCGCTTGGGCGAAAGAGATGGCGCCGTCGAGATGACCCTCGTCGACACTAAGACCCGACCTACCGTCGGTTCGGAGACCCCGTTCGAGTCCCCTCAATCCACCTAATGCGCGAAATGCGGCGAGCGACTTGGGTATCAGCTTTGAGAGGTGGCCTGGAGTGAAGCCAAAGGGGTTGTTTTCGACATTGAAAAGGTGATCCTCTCCAGGGTTGGGATCTAATGGTTCCCGGTCGTGGGCGGTTGATGAGAGAGCGCCCCCCGAAACTGGCCTGGACTGTTTTTCTGGATTCCTACTGCTTGGATCCATGGTTGTACGTGTGTTTGGTGGTGGTTAGAAGCGCAAATTGGCGCGTTGGAGTGGGATGGGGGATTGTCGACTATTGACGAGTCATTATGTCGCTCATTGAAAGAGGTTTCCCCGGCTTCGACGAGGGGGAGGAAATTGCTGTGGCCACACCGCAAGAAAGTACTTTTATGGCATCTGCCAAGCAAGGCCGCCTCTGCACAGCCTGGATATGAGTTGTGCACAGCAACGTCACGCGCGGTTCTGAAAGCGAGTGGCCCGACGGCACAGTGGGGCGACGAATCGAAGACGGCCGAGACAGACAAAGGGCTGTGCAAGGCGATTGAGTGGTCCACGTAGGTTGCCTAAAACTGCACTACTTGCCTGGGCAGAACTTGAGGGGGCCGACTTGGCACCCGAGCGAGGTGCGTGTTGCCAGGGCGCTTTTTAAAAAGCCAAGTCCGCTTCGGCTTTTGCTTACATCACGCCACCAACAGCCAACATTTTGCCCCATGATTGCATCTCCAGATTCTAGAAGGAAAATATCGTGATATCTGAATGAGACATTCGTGATGGACCCCGAGCATTGCGGGGAAACATAAATCATGGTCACGGTGACGATGAAGGACGCTCGAGGTCCTTGCCATGGATTCTCCTTGAAACAGTCCTCACCATGAGCAAAGATCATCCTTGCCCAGCTGACAAGAAGCAAAACATCACAGCCACCAACTAGGAGAAAATCAAACCTTGGGACCTCTCCACCCGTAAAATTCGTCATGGAAGATTCGGGCTCCACCGCTGACAAGTCGCCCAGCGACCGTTTCTCGGCGCCGCCAGACTGGATCGCCGTTATTGTGCTGATCGGGTCCATGCTGGTTATTGCCATTACCATTATTGTTGTGTAAGTGAGCAGCAAATCTGACCCCTGTTCCGTCTTATATTCTATGTTGAGACCCCCTGTTGATATTCTGATGAGATGGAAAAGGCGTGCCATGGTGCTTAACAGCGATGACACGACCGTCATCCACAGAGACATTGAATCGCGGCCGGTGCGCAGACTGGACCAAGAACCAGGCCCCATTGCCGATGCGGCAACCGTTAAGGCGCTTGAAAAGGTTGCGCCGATGCGGTCATACTCCAAGTTGACCATGGATGACATTCCGCCCGATCAATCCGGGCCGCAGGTTGAATGGTTTGTATTGCACACTTCTTTGTTTTCGGCGAGCCAGAAATAAATTCACTGACAGAACGCACAAAAGCGTCATTTGTCTCGAAGTCTTTTCCCGCAGCAGTCCCGTCCGCTGCCTCAAATGCCATCACGTCTTCCACGCCGCTTGCATCGACAGGTGGCTCCTCGCTCATCACCGGACCTGTCCGCTCTGCTTGGCTTGCTACGTCCCTCCCGAGGTCCTTCCGGAACGCCCGACGCCTGCGCGTGTGTTACCGTACCCGGAGCTACCGCTGCAGATGCGGAGGATGGCCGCGGGTTAGGATTTTTACTTTTTTTTGTTTCTTTCTTGCTGTAAGATAAGCTCGGTTTTCTAGAAGAGTTTCTGAAGCGGTAATGCGCGGTAGGTTGGTAGGCAGGTACCTAGGAGTGAAGGTACGTGCCGCGCCGACGCCGCGGGGAATCGCCGATCTGACATGTTCCTGTTCATCAGTAAGTATCCCCCTGGGAGGGAGGGTAGGTCCCGAATCCCATCCTTACGTTCTTACATAGGCCAGGCCGCGCCGCCACCGGGTTGCGTTTCACGACTAAATATGGGGTTACCGTACCGGACTGCTGCATCAAAAATTCCGACGAGATCCTTTGGGGAAATTGCCCGGGCGGACGATACACAAAGAGAGGCACACCGCATCCCACTGCATCATGGGGTTGAAGTGTGATGGGCATTCCCCTTTTTTAATTCACGATGGAAATGCCTTGAATGCGATTTGATGGGAACGAACGGAATCGGACTTTTCAGAGTGACCTACCTCGGGTCAATCCCGATCCCACAATCCTTTTCATCGATCCCAGCCAAGCAAACCAAGCAGACCGACCAGACCAGACCGCCAGACCGCTAGATAGACTAGTAACAAACTAGACCGAACAACACCAAACCGAATCGAACCAAAGCGGACGCGAACGGAAGCGCAAATGCACCAATGTGGCGTCAACTTCACCTCGTACCTACATCGTACATAGCTACCTAGGTACCTAGGTGCAAAACATATATCTGTACATAGTCGGTGTCCCGTCCAATCCAGTCCATGCAGACTTTGGTTCCGGTACCTTAATTATTCAAGAGCCAGAACAAGGCCCAGACCCAACAGCCGTGGGTGCCAGGGTGCCTGGGTGGGTGGGGTCGGTGGATTAACCGCCCACCTGCCTGCCGAATTTTCATGTCAAAGAGCGGCGTTGGAATATGTCCGTCTGACTATATATGTACATCTGTGCCTTACCATACATACTTCCCCGGTTCGGTTCGGTTCCGGGGGATCCCTGTCTAGAAGGGGAAAAGGGGGCATTCTGATTTTGAGCTGCTTATTTCCGGGGGTGGGATGAGAATTGTATGGGATGACAGTTTGGCTATACTAGCATGACAGTTGAATTGGATTGGACGGGATTTCACTAAATTGCGATGGGCGGGATGGGAATAGAAAAGGAGAGTGTAGAAAGGAGGAAAGGCAGTGACCAATACTATACTTGAATGCATGCAGTTTTTTAATCGGAACTGGGAACTGGGAACGAGAAATGGGGATCCTTTTTCTTCGCTGGGCTTTCTGTTCTGTGAATACGGAGTAGGGATCGATATAAAGTATGAATGAATCGCGTTAAAACTTAGCGAGGAAGAAGGGACTAGAAGTAGTAGTGAATTACAGGAAAGATGACTGGCCCTTATTACAAACAGATGAGGTCGTCTTCACAGTTGAAAAAACTTTGGAAACTACTTGCAAGATACTACCCCCCCCCCCCCCCCCCCCCCAGGGACGGACGGGGTCCAAGCGAGTTCAAATTTGCCCGAACAATGCCAGTTTCTGGACTGGACTGGACTAAAACTAAAAGACTTGACTGCACCGACCGACTCAATTTATACTTCACTTGCAGTCTTGGCCCCTCCAACATGAATGCTGTCTAGAAAGTTTCGTCGTCCCATAACTCGGGAGATAGACAAGTAAATTGCCCCGTGTAACCCCAGCACCCCAGCACCCCAGCACCCAGCCCCCCAGCCTCACTCAACCTATCCCATGCTCATGCTGTGTGCAAGCGTGTGTGGGTCTGGTTTCATGCCGGGAACTTGTGCAAACAGATATTCCCCTTCCCCCCCCTTCCTTCCCTTCCTCCCGGGCGAGCCAAAGTTCACTACATACATACATACATACATATACACATACCTAGACCGTAGACTAAAGAAGAGGCCTTGCCGTTCTCCGGTCCCCACTCCCCACTCCCAGCCACATGTTTCACATGACATGACATGATACGAATGACTCAGAGTTTGGAAAATTATAATGATAAGTCTAGATTTGATCTGATTTGATAAACACTCCGTAGCAGTTGTAGTAGTAGTAACACAGACAGTAACAGTGACACAGACAACAACACAGACACAATACACACAGACAGACAGACAGATAGATAGACCGCCTGGCAGTTTGCCCCGCATGCAGCCTCCCTTCTTTGTGCACCAATACTCTAGTTATGCAGTGTGCAGGTGTGCAAATGCAGGTGTGTCACTCACAGCCTTGTCTTGTGGCTTGGTTACCCCTCCTTTTCCCTTTTCCCCTAGTGTCTGCACTTTGAAACTTTGGTACGAATATATTAGATTGATTAACGATGCACAAACACACTCTTGTGTAAAATGTCACTCTTGAGCCTTCAGTCTTCAGCCGCATTTCCTTCTCAGACAAATCACAAACCAAGCAGAGCCCAACCCAAGCAGAGCCCAACCCAAGCTTTTCCCAATCGAGGACATAGCAGGCTCTCTCTCGCACACACAGAATGAGGGGTCTGGAACACATTGCCGACGCCCACGCCTCAGCCGCATGCTGGGGTTCGGGGTCGCATGGCTTTCCTTTCAGGGGTGGGAAAGCACGCCCACCCTCCATGCCACTACTGTGTGGCGGGCGTCCAATCGATATTGTCCCGTAGCCGATGCATGGGTTACCGACATGGTCTGGCAACCACACCAGCTCGGGTAAACCAAACCCCCTGAGGGAACCTGTTACGCACCGCCCGGTTTGTAATATTAACTGGGCGTTTCCCCTCTTTCAGGGTTTTGGACCGTTCTTTGTTCTGTTTGCACGCCTGAACTATTGAACACCACCACACTGCACTGTGATAAGTGCCTTTCTTTTATTCCTCGATTGTTTGCGTCTAGTTTCCGCCTTGCTGCGGTTTCGGTCGATCCGGTCCGTTTCCAGTCTGGTATCAGCGGCTGCCTCCCGCCCCGCCGGCTACTGTCTTGACGACTGCAGACTGCAGTTGAGCCGCAACAATGGGCAACACCAACCCCTACGACAACCACCAGCCCTCCGCCACCGGCGGCTTTCCTTCCACTGCACCTGCACCGGCGCCATTACCGACCCCAGCTCCGACGCCGGGATCGCCGCCTCCGCCAGCTTATATGAACCCTCCGCACGTACAACCTCCCGGACAGTTCCCACAACCCGCAAACAGCACGCATGCAGCAGCAGCAGCGTACTACGGCGCTGATGGCCAGACATATGTCGCGGTACCGCAAGGCACCGGATACCCCCCTGCTGGGCCAACCCCCTTGATGCCCACGCCAACCGGAATGTCCATGCAATCTATGCCCATCCAGACAATACCAATGCCAATGCAAATGCAAATGCCCATGCAGCAACAGCAACAGCCACTATACACAATGCAGACCGGCCCGGATGGACAACCGGTATATGTGATGGCCGTGTCGAACCAGGTTATGCCGATGCCGATGCCGGTACCGGTGCAAATGCCGGCGCCAATGCCGATGCCGGGCTATGCGTACGTACAAGGATATCCCGACAAGCCGCCGACCCAGCAACAACCACAACCGCAGCCGGCGCCGCAGGTGGTGGTGATGCAGGGGCAAGGGCAGGGGAGCGGGAGTGGAGGTGGAAGGGCGGCGGCAGCGGCAGCGGGAGGTGCAGCGGGCGGTGCGGCGGCAGGGGGGTGTTGCGGGGCCTGTTGCGGGGCATGTGCTGCTTGCTGTTGTTGTACCGTAATGTAGTGAGCTTTCACTTTGGGCATGAGTGCATCTTTGCATCTGGGTGTAATATCTTGCGGCGTTCTTGGGAATGGTTGGTTCACAGTCGGGCGGCATCCAGGGCTTTCGAGGCCAGGCAGCGAACTAGATGATATCATAGCATCGCAACCTGGGGGCATAAAGTCCTCCTCATTGAGTAACCCTTGCTCTGATCCTTCAATGTATGCATCTCCGATAAGCCAGAAACTCGGCTCCTCCTCCAGGTCGCTCCTAGTCGGCCGGAGGATGAGCTGTGCTCCGCTTGGTAAAGAGATGACGAGATCTCCTGCCTCGGTATCATCCGGGCCATTCACCAACAGGCCTCCGCCGTCGGTTTCGAACAAGGCCCGCCGGTTCATCATGCGTTGTATGGATTCGGAAAAGATTCTCTGACCAAAGGTTTTCCACTCGCCGCTGTACCGGTGTGGATACTCTGGCGTGAACTCGTCTGCCTCATGGTTATTATCTTCCCGATACAAGATGTGGTAGTAACCGTCGGTGGGCATGTCGGGATCCACAAACTGCTGAAAAGAGCCCCGGGTTGCACAGTAAGCAAACGCACGCCACGCAGCGGAATGATGCACGGTTTTGGTATTGCCGGATTTGATTCTGTCTCGCAACACTTGCTTGTAGGACGTCCACCATTCTTCAATTTGTTCAATTACCGATAACATGCCGGTAGCTGCTGGTGGTGATGACTTTTGCACGGGGGATACTACCACCCTCGAAGAAACGAACCGGTAACTCCAGCCTTGTATGCGAAGAATTCTATCCGAGACTTCAAACATGATCGAGTCATCAAATGGCCCGATGGGATGGCATGTCTCAGGGGTGCGGAGGATGAGACGTGCTCGTTTCTTTGCTCTCCAGTCGGGTACCCATGATGGGACTTTTGAGTCTTGCACATCTCTTGACGGGAAACTTGAAGCGTAATCCAACACCAAGCACAAGGAATTGATGGGATGTAGTTGCTCAGTGGACATGACGGCCAGGGCTCGGTAAACTTCTTCAACGCTTGTTCGGTAGCCAAGACCAGGTAAGCCGTGCAAACCACCCTCCATGAACTGGCTGTTAGAATTCTCGCTCGTGAGGCCCATCAGAGCGTATACTCGGTCCCGGTCGTCGGTGCATAGGGAGGCGTGAAACTTGTAGATCAAGTGCAAAAGATTGAATGTCCGTTTTTCATCGACAATATCGGTGAGGCTTGCTAAACTGTTCGTTGCGGCCAGTGGTAAAGAACTCTGGTCCTCATAAAAGTAACAGAGGCCGTCCGTGCAGGTAATGAAATCTCCTGCGGCCATGGAGACAGCACCACAATATACAACGGCCTCTTGAGCTAGGACAACCTCTTGGATTACCCATCGTCTCTGAAACCAAGGGCGCGAAACGAGGGTTTGCAAGTTTGGCATGTTCGAGGATCCAAAGAGTCGGCCAGCCATGCTTAGTGTTTCCTCATGGCGATTGGTCTCCTCCTGATCTCTCTGCGCCTTACTTTCATTTCCCACCCTCGCCTGCCTCCCAAGCCATAACAGGTCATCTTTGTGACGCTTGATGAGCTCAATGACTTGTTCGCACCCGTCATGGTTATCGCCGAGCCAGACGAGAACCCTTCTGGCTTGTCGGTAAATCTGCGACATGCGACGGACCTGTTGTATCTTCTCGTCTAGGTCATGCTGGTTGATGCAGACTGCATCAACCCACAGAGTTCTCGTCTGCGAGACATGTCGAAATACACACAAGACCTAATCAAGAGACGGCGTGATGCGGATCATGTCTTGGTTGGGACCACGGACAAGGCTCGAGGTGAGCTCGGGCAGACCCCAGGCATAGGAGATAGCCTCGCATTGGCCAAAGTCTTCTCCCATGTCAACGTGGGAGAGGTCGCAACGCAGCGGGGCTTCGGGCAGTACCGATGGATGTAGAAGAAGGGCGCGGGTGAATTCGTGTTCCTGTAGGGGGCGATAAACGTATGGCGAGAATGACGCGTCATTTTCGGAGATGACAGGCGAATTAGCGTCTGGGTGCTCCATGATGGCCGATTGGCTTGCTGATGGGAGGAGCACTTCACCGCGAGAAGTTTGACGCAACCAACTACTACCCTAGTCACGGCACTAGACTAGCGGCAATCCTAGGCCAAGCCTCAAGCTCAAGAGCCGACTCCACCGGGCCGTGCTACTTGGCGCTAGGTATCCCGACCGTCCTTCATGTGTGCTACCCGGCCGTGCCGGCGACAGCCAAATGCTGCGTGACAAGGCCGGACGGTAGGATTGTCGTATACAGTGTAACGGTGGGGGGAGTCTCAGTCCAGGGGGGGGGAGGGAGGTCGTGGTACGTATGAGCCCCTTCGTCAAGGTAAGCAATCGAAAACCCAAGAAGGAAGCTGTCCCAGACATGTCCGTGGTTAGTGAAAAACTGCCTCGCATCGAGTGGCTAGGCACGTCCCAAGGCATCCCCATCCTGCAGCGGCGTGGCAGGACAGCCGCCTCAGGAGGGATGGGTTGAGCCTCTCTCTCACTGACCGAAACCAAACCGGAAGTTATCGAATTGCATGTGGCATTTCCGCGTTTTCTCGATTTGCGGTGGGAATGTCCATCGTCGCGATTGATCGTGGTCTGGGGCGATGCAGTGGCAAATCTCGCTGCCAAGCAAAGCGCAGCAAGCATCGAAGGAGGGGAGGGAAGGGGGCCGAGAACCAGTCGGAGGGGTAGCGAATCTCGCCGAGATGAAAGACTTCGCGGCAGTGTCGGAAACGTTGTGTCCGATCTAGACTGGTGGCTGGCAGAAATTCTGCTTGGAACGGAAGGAGTGAAATTTCAGCCAGCACGGGTGTTCCTTCCAACCCCAAGGCAATCTCGGTCACCGTCTTTGGGCCCCATCAAAGACGCGCGGAATTTCTGTGTGCTTCCTTCCATCTTTGGAAACGACAAGATCTGTTGCTGCAGCGCAGGCAAATCGCAGCTTAATCGCTGTTCTTCTCAATCACCAACCTAGCTTGCCTTGTGATTTTACCAAAAGATACTTCCCAAACTCTGCGGATCTGTTTATACTAGAGAAATTGGCATGGGTATATTCTGAAACATGATCTCTCCATCCATCACGCCGTCGCAGTAAACCTCTCCCACGAGGGAAAACTGATTTGTTTCTCCTGCGACGGGGCGAAGCGCAAACGGAACAGCAGCCCCTATCAACACCATGACGACATCCCCGGGTCTCAGCGTTGACGGCCCCATACCAACATAGCCTTCTTGTGTCAGGAAGGGCTTCATCTCTTGCATTTTGGCCATGCATAACAAGTAGCGACTTGATTCCTCCGGCGGTGATGGTTTGGCCGGATCGGTAGCGGGTTTTTTATTCGTCTCATCCGACATGGAGCTGCCCGGAAAGATTGTCTTGAAGATATCTTCCGGCATTTTTGGTCTGAGATGGTCGATCAACTCGCAGTACCACATCTTTGCAGTATCGGATGCCCGACGCATAAACTCAAAGTTTCCATCGAAATATTCCATATCCCCAATGGGTACTCGCCAGTGAGATTCTTCTCTGCGCCCAGGGTCGCTATATATAGGCCGGTTCTTTGCTTTGGAGATTGCTGCCAAGCGACGGATATCGGCAAGAAGGGAAAGCGGGTTTTCGTACTTGGAATTGTCGTGTCCGGTCCGGGAGCTGCGCACTTCTTCCACAATATCGACATGAACGCCTTCAAGCTGTAGTGTCAACCCCGATGATTGCAACGCCCTGGCCGGCTTGAGTGCTGACGCTGAAAACAGAGAGTGGCCGACGGGCGCCCAGCTGTCAGAATACGGGCGTCTCAGACACGGTCGCCAGTCGGGCACCCAAGAGGGGAGGTCAGCTAGGTCCTTGGGACTCTGCGAAAATCTCAGTAAGTCCAAGGCGCCTGAGTCTCTCATGATAGACGCGGCGACATGAGAAAACAGAGCCACCACATCAGTCCCGATGTAGTTCGCAGAGATGCCTAGCCGTTCAGCATCCCCGGCCAAGGCCAACAGCCCGAAGATGCGGTCTTCCATCTTTGTTGCGTACGTTCCATTGAGAACATAGAGTACCCTGAGGAGTACAAAAGTATTGAGACCTCGGACTCTTTGTTGTGTTACCGTATGTTGGTAACGGCGACGTATCTCAAATTGAGGGGGCCAAAGACACAGTTTCCGGCTTGATGATGGGTTGAATATGTCTCGTAGGATTCTCGGGCCAAGCTTGTCGGCTACGAGCTGCATGTGGCTGGCCAATTCCGACAATCGAGGACTTAGGAGAGCCATGGCCAACACGAGCGCTTCGGCGTCGATGGACTTGTGGCCGCACCGAAACATTGTGTCTGGGTTGAGAGCAGACTCTTGGACTACCCAGACGCGTGAGAACCACGGCCGCTGGCACCAAGCAAACAGTGCTGGTACGAGTGGCTCCAAATCTGACGGAAGTCGGTCAAAGAACTGTTGCAACCCTTGCTCCTCGGGGTCCCCGGCGTTTTGGCTACCCATGACCTTGCGCCAACGCATGATATCGAGTCTGTGGAAGTCGAGGCCGAGATTTGCAGCTTCATCACCAATTCTCGAGAGAAACCCCAGCAGCTCGTCTGACTCGTCCGCAGCGACGCCAAGCCAAACAATGACTTGCTCAGCGCCAGTGTAGATCTGGTGCATCAAGTTGACTTGCGGGGTTTTTTCCTTTTCGTCGTCCTGGTTGATACATATCTGATCAATCCAGAGAATAATAGATTGTCCTGATGAGTCTGGGCGAAGGTGGCGCAGTGCCGAGTCGAGTGACGGGGTGACATAGAAGTCGGCACTAGACAGGGTGATGTGGTGTGTGCGGTCATCGGTTCCCCACGTGTATGACAAGGCCTTGAACTTTGGCGCAGTCGATATTGGTGTGACGAATATGTCAGCGGAAACAGGCTCAAGTATGGAATCGTCAGCCGTTGCACTTGTGGTGCCGTGTAATTTCAAGAGGCGGATGGACGGAAAGGTGGGATCGAGAGGCAAGCGCGCGGCCTCTGAGGCGTAGGAAAATGCCGCTGAGTGCTTGAGCGATGGCATTGCTGGAGACATTGCTGTTGATACAGTGTTAGACATGCTGCACGTGCACTCTTCTGGTTTCCGGTCCGAGAAGTTGAGGTACGAATAGCAGATGAGTCAAAGCACGAGCACACATGCTGTCGTTCTAAACACATACATGCGTATGTATGACTGCAAGCCAAGGAACATGCTTGGTTGGTTGATGATGCCTTTGAGTGTTTACCCCGCTTTGGCGCAGGTTCTTACTATTTAGGGCTACTCATTGGATGACAATGATCTAAACTCTAGTGTTTGAAACTGCGGTGATTGATAAAACTTGTCTCCAATAACTCTGCTCCAGGGTATCTAGTTTCTATGATGAAACTCTGAGGCTATCATCCAGTCTAAAGTTGGGTGCCAATAGTATTCTAATTACATACTAGCCTATCCAGGCTGGGGGGGGGGGGGGGGGGGGGTCCACATGCCCCCCCCCCCCCACCCCACACCGCGTGGCGGCACCGGGG